>Ga0105158_1000034_pt1 | contig 62033 bp, 68 predicted proteins | sample LHCtaG_FD_81567 | JGI IMG/M metagenome (GOLD analysis project Ga0105158, IMG submission 81567) | Hot spring microbial communities from Little Hot Creek, USA to study Microbial Dark Matter (Phase II) - LHC4sed_matched | ecosystem: Environmental > Aquatic > Thermal springs > Hot (42-90C) >...
AAGCAATTTTTTCAATTTTCTTTTCTGAAAATAATTTTTCAATATGATTTCTTAATAAAATATTAGCTTGAGCGGCAGCTTCCTTATTTTCTTTTAAATTTTTAGATAATAAAACTTTGCATAATTCTTCATTTTCAATTGTTATAGGTAATTCTGTATCGCCATATGGTAACCAAAATTCTCTCATAACCTATCACTTAAGTAAAAATTTTTGCTTAAAATTAATTTTGTTTATGCAAAGCCCATTTTGGAGCTTTAACTTTTAAAATGCATTCTTCTGGAAGATAAGGTTTAATATCAATTATAGGCGAACCCTCAAAAGCATCTAATCCTTTAACAATTAAAATGCAACCCTCGATTTTTATAAGTTCAACTATGCATAATCCAATGGGGTTTGGTCTGCTTGGGCTTCTAGAGGCAAAAACTCCAACTTGAGGTGCATTTCTATGCCTTTTAGGTATAACTTTTAAAATGCTTCTTTCATATTCATTATCTTTTAAATGAAACCAATAAAGAATGATAAGGTGGGAAAATTCATTAATATTTTGAAGTCCATCGCAAAACTCTTGAAAAATTCTAATTTTAGAGAATTCATTAACGCTTTCTACAATCCCAATAAACTTTAATTCAGCTTTTTTATTTTCCATAAAAATATACCCTCAAATAATCACTTATTTTTCTTTTAAAAATTTCTAGGTTTAAATATTAAAGAAAACCGTTTTAATTTTGTTATTTTAAAAAATAAGAAAAAATAATTAATTCTTTATTATTAAATATTCAATATATCATCAAGCATGAATTGATGATTCTATAGTTAATGGATTAGAAAAAATTTTTTCCATAGAGTTTTTTATTAAATCTATTCCCAATATTTTTTCTGTAAGTTTTTGGGCTTCATCTTTATTCATTAAATTTGATTGAGCAATTAAAGCATCTATGTTTTCAGGGATTACAATTGATTCTTGAGGAGTAACAATTGTAAATGATATTTTGTTTTCATTTTTATGAAAAGTATTCATTAAAAGATAAACCATATATGTATCATATCTTTTTAATTCTAAATCTCTTGAAGCTTCAATTAATTGAGCTGTTGATTGAGCATTCTCTATTACAGCCACTCTTCTTTCTTTTTTAAATATTTCATACATTTCTTCTTTAGTTGGTGAATCATTGTTGAAATTAAAAGTTAAATAAGTTAAATGAGTTAATGTATGAGGAATTACAAATGCAGAAGTTGAAATTTGAATATTCTCTATTACTGTTTTAACATCTTCAGCATGATGGCTTGGAGATGAACTCCATTTTACAGCATTTATTGGACCTGTTTTATCATCGCATGGATCTGCAGCTCGCCTTAATAAAACTGCTTCAACATTTTTTATTTTATAATTTTCCATTAATGGTTTTATTATTCTGCATAAAGCAGTTGTATTGCAGCTAACAACTCTAATATATTTTTTTTCTCGTGCTGCATCAAAATTGCATCGAGAATTAAAGCTTAATTCAGCAATCTCTTTTGGTTCTCCACCTTGAAAAATAGCTTTTTTATTGTTTAAAGCATAAATTCTCTTGTTTTCAATGCCTTTTCCAGCCGGTGAACAATCTATTATTACATCACTAAATTTAATCATTTCTTCTATTGAACCCTCAATTTTTATTCCCCTTTCTAAAAATTTTGGTATGGAATTTTTTGGTGCAAAAACTGGAAAGCCTTTTTCAATTGCTAATAATGCTTCATGATCTGGTGTATATTTTCCTATACCGATTAAATTTAAAAATGGATGTTTTACTACAGCTTCAACAACTCTTTTTCCTATTGTGCCATAACCATTTATTGAAACATTAAGCTTCATAAGCTTCCCCTTTTTTCTAAATATTTGAAAGATTATTCTCGCATTTACTGCATAAATAAATGTGAATATAATATTCATCTAAAGTAGTTAATTTGCAATAGCAATGAGGACAACAAATATTTTCATTCATTTTCTTTTGCTCCAATCTACATTTTAATTCAGTAATGGTTAATAATTATTAGAAGTAATATATTTAAAGCTTTCTATGTAATACTTTTTTAACTTTAAAATCAAAATTTAACCATAAGATTAATTTAATGCTTTTAAATTAAAATTAATAAAGGAAGCTTATGGAGGAAAAAATTTGGTTTATAAGCTAGCAATTAATGGGTTTGGACGTATAGGAAGATGCTTTTTTAGAGCCTCCTTAAATAATAAAGCATTCAAAGAAAAATTTTCTATAGTGGCTGTTAATGATTTAACAGATGCGAAAACTCTTGCGCATTTATTAAAATATGACTCAATATTTAGAACTTTAAATTTTGATGTTACAGTTAAGGAAAACACTATTAAAGTTGGAAATATTGAATTTTTAGTTTTAAAGGAATCTAACCCTGAAAATTTACCCTGGAGATCCCTCGAAGTAGATTATGTTCTTGAATCAACAGGTTTATTTACAAATCGTGAAGGAGCTGAAAAACATTTAAAAGCTGGAGCTAAAAAAGTTATAATTTCAGCTCCAGCAAAAGATCCTGATGCAACAATAGTATTAGGGGTAAATGAAGAAATTTATAATCCTAAAAAACATAAGATTATTTCAATGGCTTCTTGCACAACTGGAAGTTTAGCTCCAGTAGTTAAAGTTCTTAATGAAAAGTTTGGTGTTGAAGCAGGTTTTATAACTACTTGTCATGCTTATACAAATGATCAAAGGCTTTTAGATTTACCTCATAAGGATTTAAGAAGAGCTAGAGCTGCAGCCCTTTCAATAATTCCAACCACAACTGGTGCAGCTAAAGCTATAGGTGAAGTTATTCCAGAGTTAAATGGAAAACTTGATGGATTAGCTTTAAGGGTTCCAGTACCAAATGGTTCAATAACTGATATGGTTATTTTATTAAAAAAAGAGGTAACTAAAGAGGAAGTTAATAACGCTTTAAAGGAAGCTGCTCAAAATAAGCTTAAAGGTATAATAGAATATACTGAAGAACCGATAGTCTCAGTAGATATAATTGGGAATCCCCATTCAGCTATAATTGATGGATTAAGCACCAATGTTATAGGAGGTAAAGGAAAAATGGTGAAAATTTTAAGTTGGTATGATAATGAATGGGGCTTCTCAAATAGGCTTGTAGATTTATTAATTTATATCGCTTCAAGGGATGAGGAAAGCGTTGAATGAATTTTTAACTTTAGATGATTTAAACCTTAATGGAAAAACAGTTTTTTTAAGAGTGGATATCAACTGTCCTTTAAATCCTGAAACTAAAAAAATAATTGATGATTTTAGAATTAAAGCTAGTGCTTTAACATTAAAAGAGTTAATTGAGAAAGGCGCTAAAACAATTGTTTTAGCTCATCAAGGAAGACCGGGAGATTGGGATTTCACTTCATTAAAGGAACATGCTGAAAAATTTAAGGAGCTTGGATTTAAAATTGAATTTATAAATGAAGTTTATGGAAGCAAAGTTTTAAATGCTATTAAAAACCTTAAGCGTAGCGAAGCTATTTTATTAGAAAATGTACGTTTTAACCCTGAAGAAATGCTTGAAAAAAATGCTGAAGAGCACTCTAAAAGCAGTTTTATTCAATTTTTAGCTCCTCTAGGAGATTTTTTTGTTAATGATGCTTTTTCAGCTGCGCATAGATCGCAATGCTCTTTAATAGGTTTCACACCAATAATGCCTTCAGCCGCAGGTAGATTAATGGAAGCTGAAATAAAAAATTTAAGCAAACTCTTTTATGCCGAAAAACCCTCAATAGCGGTTTTAGGTGGAGCAAAATTTTCAAGCTCTATAAAAATCGTTAAAGCATTATTAAACAAGGGCTTTAGTAAAATTCTTTTAGCAGGTTTATCTGGTCAAGCATTTTTAAAAGCTTTAGGGTTTAAACTTGGAGTTGTTAATGAAGCTAAACTTGAAAAGGAAGCTTCAATAAAATTTTATGATGAAGCTAAAAAGCTTCTTGAAGTTTATTCAGATAAAATTTTGCTTCCTGAAGATTTTGCTATAGAAAAAAATGGTGAAAGAATAGAAATTTCAAAAAATGAATTGCCAAGTAACTATCCAATTTATGATATTGGAGATGAAACAATAAGCAAATTTAAAAATGTTTTAATTGAAGCTAAAACTGTTTTTTTAAGTGGACCTGCAGGAGCCTTTGAAAAACCTAAATTTCGTAAAGGAACTGAAGAATTGCTTACTACTATAGCTAATTCTAAAGCCTTTAGTGTTATTGGAGGGGGTCACACTATAGCAGCTCTTCAAAAATTAAATTTGCTTACTAAAGTTTCTCATGCAAGCGTTGGTGGAGGAGCTCTTGAAGCTTTTATAGCTGGAGAACCAATGCCTGTTATTGAAGCTTTAAAAAATTCAGCTAAAAAATTTTATATGAAAAATAGGGGAGGCTTATGAAAAAACGTTTCTGCATGACTTTAGATGAAGAATTAATGAATAAGCTTTGGCGTTATATAGATGGGGTTAAATTAAAAAATAGATCTCAAGCTGTAGAATTTTTCATTAAGCTTGGAATTCAAAATTATCGAATTGAAAGAAACGCTTTAATTTTATGTGGTGGCTTAGGAGTAAAACTTAGACCTTTAACTTTTATAACGCCTAAACCAATGCTTCCAATAGGTTATCAACCGCTTCTTCAATATCAAATTCAATATCTCAAAAAATATGAATTTGATAGAATAGTTTTAGCTGTAGGTTATCTTCAAGAACAAATCATCAAGTATTTTTCTAATGGACAAAGATTTGATGTAAAAATTTTATATAGTTTTGAAAAAGATCCTTTAGATACCGGTGGAGCCGTTAAAAATGCTGAAGAATTAATTAATGGGCACTTCATAACTTTAAATGGAGATATAATTTTTGATAAACTTGATTTAGATAAGCTTTTAGCTTATCATAAAGAAAAAGGAGGCGTAGCTACATTAACCTTAACTAAACATAAAGAAGCTTCAAGATATGGGCTTGTTGAAATTAATGAAAATGGACAAATAACAAAATTTATCGAGAAACCTTCTGAAGCTAAAGCTGGTTTAATAAACGCTGGAATATATGCTTTCTCTCAAGAAATATTCAATTATATAGGTAAAGGGAAAAAAGTTTCTTTGGAAAAAGATGTTTTCCCAAAGTTAGCTGAAGAAGGAAAGCTTTACGGCTTTATTTATGATGGATATTGGCGGGACGTCGGGGTTCCAGAAGATTATATAGAAGTTCTTAAAGATATTTTATCAGGGAAACTAAAGCTTCTCTAAAGTTTTATTGTTAATTCTTCCTTTAAACTTCTTAAAACAACTGCGGTTTCTGTAGCTGTAACCCCTTCTATGGAACCTATCTTATCTATTAGTGAAGCGAGTTCTTCAGTATCTTTAACTCTAACCTTTAATATAGCATAATAGCTTCCAGTAACATCATGCACTTCATATACATTTTCTATTCTTTTAATTTTATTTATAGCTTTTGTAAATGCTCTTTGATCAGCTTTAATTAATACAAAAGCCGTTGTGCTTTTCCCAACTTGCTTAGGATCAATAATTGCTTTAAATCCTTTTATAACACCCTTATTTAATAATCTTTTAACTCTAACATGAATTGTTGCCTCGCTTACATTAGCTTTTTCAGCTATTTCCTTAAATGAAATTCTAGCATTTTCTTGAAGCATATTTAAAATAATTTTATCAACTTCATCAAGATTAATCAATTTAATTCATCCATAATTACTTTTTAAAAATTTAATTTAAATTAAGCAAAATTTTATAAGATTCTCTTTTAAATTTATTTTGTTGCAAAATCTAAAATTTGCTAAATAAAAGTGGTTTAAAGTGATTGAAAAAATAGTTTTAGGATACTCCGGTGGATTAGACACTTCAGTGGCTTTAAAATGGCTTCAAGAAAAATACAATGCTAAAGTAATAACTGTTACAGTTGATGTTGGTCAAGGAAAAGACTTCTCAATTATAGAGGAAAAAGCTAAAAAAGTTGGAGCTTATAAGCATTATCATATAGATGCAAAAGAAGAGTTCATTAAAGATTATGTTTTTCCAGCTATAAAAGCTAATGCGCTTTATGAAGGTAAATATCCTCTATCTACTGCTTTATCCAGACCATTAATAGCTTCTAAACTTGTTGAGGTTGCTGAAAAAGAGGGTGCTGAAGCTATTGCGCATGGATGCACTGGAAAAGGAAATGATCAAGTAAGATTTGAAGTTACAATAAAAGCTTTAGCTCCAAATCTTAAAATTATCGCTCCTATAAGAGATTGGGGAATCTCCAGAATTGAAGAAATAGAATATGCTAAGAAAAAGGATATTCCTATACCTGTTGATGTTGATAAACCCTATAGTATTGATGAAAATCTTTGGGGAAGATCAATTGAGTGCGGTGTTTTAGAAGATCCTTATGTTGAACCTCCTGAAAATGCTTTTGAATGGACTAAACCTCTTGAAGAAACACCAAACACACCTGAAATTATTTCGATAGAATTTGAAAATGGTATTCCGATAAAAATTAATGAAGAAAAACTTAATCCAGTTGAATTAATTGAAAAATTAAATTTTATATGTGGTAAACATGGTATTGGAAGAATAGATCATATTGAGGATAGAGTTGTTGGAATAAAAAGTAGAGAGCTTTATGAATGTCCAGCAGCTATGGCTTTAATTGAAGCTCACAAAGATTTAGAAAAATTAACTTTAACAAGGCATGAATTATCCTTTAAAATGCTTGTTGATTCTCAATGGAGTTTTTTGGTTTATGCTGGGCTTTGGATTGATCCATTAAGAGAAGCCTTAGATGCTTTTATAAATGAAACCCAAAAAAAAGTTTCTGGAATAGTTAAGTTAAAACTTTATAAAGGTTCTTTACAGGTTATAGGTCGAAAATCGCCTTTTTCACTTTACAATATGAATTTAGCAACATATAGTGTTGAAAGCACTTTTAACCAAAAATGGTCTGAAGGATTCATTGAAATTTGGAGTTTACCATCAAAACTTGCAGCTTTAAGAAAATCATTTCATAATGAATAGTGAATGTTAATGATTTTAATACCTATTCGAACAAAATTGATTAAAGAAGGTGATGATTTACCAAATATAATTCTTTCATCCTTAAGAAAAAATAAATTGAAATTAAAAAATGGGGATATTCTTCTTATAGCTAGCAAAGTAGTTTCAGTTGTTGAGGGAAGAATAGTTAAATTAAAAGATGTAACTCCTAGCTTGAAAGCTAAAGAAATAGCTAAAGAAATTGATTTAGATGAAAGGCAAGTTGAATTAATTTTAAATCATTCAGAAAAAATTTATGGTAAAGTTCATAAAGCTCTTTTAACCCTAAAAAATGGTTTTTTAATTGCAAATGCTGGAATAGATAAATCCAATTGTAAACCTGATGAAATTATTTTATGGCCTAAAAACCCTCAAGAATCAGCTGAAAAACTTCGTAAAGAAATATTTAAGCGAACAAAAAAACGTGTTGGAATAGTAATTGTTGATAGTAGAACCACTCCTTTAAGATGGGGTACAATAGGATTAGCTTTAGGTTTTGCAGGATTCCATCCAATTAAAGATTATAGATTTAAAAAAGATATTTTTGGAAATACACTTCAAATAACACTTCAAAATTTAATTGATGATTTAGCTTGTGCAGCCCATCTTCTTATGGGTGAAGCTAGAGAAAAAATTCCTATAGTTTTAGCTAGGGATGTACCAGTAAAATTTAGTTCTAAAATAAATGTTAATTCAGTTTTTATTCCACCTGATAAATGCTTATACATGAAAGTTCTTGAAGAAAAGCAAATTTAATTCTTAATATAATCATTTACTAATCGTTGCAATTCTTCTAAAGCTTCATTAACTTTATTAATTCGAGTTGAAAGTTGAACTTTATATTCTTCAATTTTCTTTTTTATTTTTGAAATTTCTTTTTCAACTTCTTTAGGTGAAGGTGCGCCTAAAGAACGTTTTTCTAAAAGCGCTTTTTTAAAATCAAGAATATTTTCCAATTCTTCTTGGGATACATTAATGGTTTTTCCCAAAACTTGATTTGATAATTGTTCAATTAAATTAGGTGAAAGCTTATTCATTTTTTTATTTTCATAAAGCATTTTTTTAATCAATTCTCCAACAAGTTTATGGGCTTCCCTAAATGATAAACCCTTTTTTAAACTTAATTCTTCAGCTAATTCTGTGGCCATTAAATATCCTTCATCAATCATTTTTTCTATTCTAGTTTTATTCAAATTTAAAGTTTTTATTATGTTTATGAAAATTTTAAGTGAAGCATTTACAGTTTTAAAGCATCTCCATAAAAGCTTTTTTGTCTCCTGTAAATCTCTATTGTATCCTGAAGGTAAACCTTTAAAAATTGTTAATAAACCTATTAAGGAACCGAAAACTTCTCCAGTTTTTCCCCTAATTAACTCTAGAATGCATGGATTCTTTTTTTGAGGCATAATGCTTGAGGATGAAGCATATTCATCAGCTAACTCAATGAAATTGAACTCTCTTGAAGACCATAAAATTAAATCCTCAACCATTCTAGTTAAATTTAACATTAATATTGATAAAGCTGCAATTGTTTCAACTTCAAAATCTCTAAAGCTTGAAGCATCTATAGAGTTTTCTACTATTCCATCAAAACCTAAAAGTTCTGTTGTTCTAACTCTATTTATTGGAAATTTTGTTCCAGCAATAGCGCATGCTCCTAAAGGATTTAAATTTATCCTTTTATAGCATTCATTTAATCTTTCAAAATCTCTAGAGAAAGCTTCAGCATAAGCCATTAAATAATGAGAAAAAAGGCCGAGCTGAGCTTGTTGAAGATGAGTATAAAGAATTATAGGCGAATTCAATTCTTTTAAAGCTAAATTTATTAAAGCTTCGATAAGATTTAATAAATTATCTGAAGCTTCATTTATTAAGGATCTAAGCTTCATTCTGATATCTAAAGCTACTTGATCATTTCTTGATCTAGCTGTATGAAGTTTTCCCCCAGCTTCAACTCCAATCCTTTCTATAACTTTGCTTTCTAAAAATTCATGAATATCTTCATAACCTTCCTGAAGTTTAATTTTTCCATCAATAAAATCTTTTTTAATTTCTTCTAAAACTTCAAGAATTTTTTTTAATTCTTCTTTTTTTATTATTCCCTGTTCATAAAGCATTATATTATGTGCTTCTGTTCCAACTATATCTTCAATTAATATTTCCTCGTCTTCTTTAAGAGATGAAATAAATTTTTCAGCTTCTTTATTTAATGGTTTATTTAATCTTGATCTATAAATTCCTTTCTTCAACTTCTTTCATTCTCTTGTTAACTAATTATAAGCTTCCAGCAATAAATGCTATTAAACCTATAAACATAAATAAAAGAATTTTATTTTTTATAGTTTTAGCTTTTTCACTTGAATGATTTTTCATTAAGCTTAAAGATAAATAAATAAATCCTATATCTGAAAAAGCAACTATTGGAATATAAATTAAAGAAATGAGATTTAAGATTGCTGGAAGAAAACTTAAAGCTACTGCCGATAGAAAAAATAAGGTTGCTATAATTGAGGTTTTATAGGAGCCTAAAGTTGCAGCTAAAGTTTTTATACCTTTAATTTTATCTCCTTTAACATCAGCTATTCCCTTAATAATTTCTCTACCAGTATTTGCTAAAAAAGCCATTAAAGCAAAAATCCAAAGTGTAAAATTCATATTGTTTACTGCGTAACCTCCATAAATAAATGGTAAGGCTACGCAAATGCTAACAATAAAATTCCCTAGCAAACCTGTTTTTTTACCTTTAGTATTATAGTAAACCATTAAAACCAATGAAATTAAAGCTATAATAAAACTTGATAAATTAAGCAATGCTGAAGATAAAATTCCTATTAAAACACAAATAAATGTACAAATTAATGCTTCATTAGGTTTAATTAAACCTGATGGAATAGGTCTTTTAGGTTCATTTATTAAATCCACTTCTAAATCATAATAATCATTAAATGCCATCGTACCAGCGGTTAAAAAGAAAGCTGTTAAAAAGCCTAGAGTAAAAGGTTTTAAACTTAATGTCCCTTTTAAAGCTATTAACTCTCCAATTATTACAGCTAACCCCATCATTAAACAATTAATTGGTCTAATTAATTTTATTAATCCAACTATTTTTTTAATCATTTTTATGCATCCTTTTTTAATCAGCAAAACTTTTTTAAATTCCACATATATTTATTCTTAAAAATAAGCCATTTAAAATAGTTATTGAAAACCTTTTAAAGCTTGAAATTGCTGGTGAAAAAAATGAAGGTTTATGATTCAATTGTTGTTGGTGCTGGTCCAGCTGGACTTTTAGCAGCTAGAAAACTTGCTGAAAACAATGTTGAAGTTTTACTGCTTGAAAAAGATTTTGAGCTTGGAAAAAAACCTTGTGCAGAAGCTATTTCAGAAAGAGGTTTAATTGATGCTGAAATACCTATTGAATCAAGCTTTATTGTTAATGAAATTTTTGGAGCCAAGGTTTATCCCCCTAATGAAGAAAGATTTGTTGAAATTTCAAGAAGCGGTGAACATTCTTGGAAAGGTTATATTATTGATAAACCTAAATTTTTAAAAAAGCTTTTGGATGTCGCTGTTTCTAAAGGTGTTGAAGCAAAGCTTGGAAGCAAAGTTATAGATGTTAAAAGAGAAAATAAGTTTATGAAAGTTTTTGTTAAAAGAAATGAGAAAATCGAAAGTTTAACTGCTAAAATAGTTTTAGGTTGCGATGGTTATGCCTCATTAATAACTAAAAAATTTTTTAATTCAACAAAAATTGAGTATATTTCCTGTTTTCAATATACTTTATCAAAATGCAATATTGAAGATGAGCATACATTAATGTTTTATTTAGGTTCATTAATAGCCCCTTTAGGATATTTATGGATTTTTCCTAAAGGTAATGGTGTAGCTAACGTCGGTGTAGGTGTAAGGAAAGGTTCACCAAAATTTTACTTAGATAATTTTATTCAAAAACATTCAAGCATTTTTAAGGATTCTAAGATTTTAAGTTTTGGAGGTGCACCTGTAATTATTAGCGGGCAACTTCCAAAAATAACCGATGATAATTTAATGATTTGTGGCGAAGCTGCTGGTCAAGTTATTCCGTTTACTGGAGCTGGAATTCATACAAGCATTGTAGCTGGAAAAATTGCTGGTGCTGTAGCAGCTGAAGCTATTAAAAATAATGAGTTAACTGAGAAAGCTTTAATGGTCTATAAAAAAAGATTTGATGAGATTTTTGGAAAAAATATCGAAAAAAGCTTAAGGGCTATGAGAATTTTTGAAAAACTTTCAGATGAAGATTTAAATAAGCTTGCTGAGGTTTTATCTGGAGAGGATATTATTGATTTAGCGAATGGATTAAACATCGAAAAAGTTGCTAAAAAACTTTTTTCCCATCCAATTTTAGCTGTTAAAATATCTAAAGCATTATTAACCTAAAGTGAAGAGCGTCTTAACAATGATTGAAAACAGTAACCATTTTGAAGTTAAAAGAATTGCGCCTTACTATAATGTTTTAAGAAGAATAGTTTTCCCATCATTAAAAAAAATTATTTTTTTCAGCATAGTTTTTAATTTTTCAATTTCAATAACTCTTTTTAAAAATTTAATTCAAGGCTTTTTTTTGGCTTTAAGCTTTACTATAGCAAGTTTAATTGCTGACTGCTTCTCTAGCTTCATACTTTTAAAAAATGATTCATTAATGAATTTAAGGCGAAACATGGCTTCTTCCTTATTTAGTAATATTATTTGGTTAAGCTTTTTGCTTCTAAGTTTTATTTTTAAGGCAAGTATCCAAACAATGTTTTATTTAGGTTTTCCAATAATTTTAACAATTAGGTCTCTTACTTTCATTTCTTTATCTTCATCAAAACTTTTTAATAAGATTTTAGCTGCTTTTTTAGAACCATTTTTATGCTTCATTTTTTCATTTCAAATTTTAAATTTAAATTTATCAAAGGTTTTTTTAACATTTTTAATAGGTATACCATTATCTTTTGGTTATGCTTTTTTAACTTTAAAAAGCATTGAAGAAAGAGGTTTTAAAAAAATTGGTTTTTCAACCTTAGAGTTTTTTAGAAGCTTTTTAAAAAGTTGGTTTGATAATGAAAATTCTTTTCTTGAAGACTATCTAGATAAAATAAGTGTCTATAAAGAAATTAAAGTAACAACAATATCTTTTAGAAAAGAAAATGATAAAAAAATTAAGGGTGTAATGATTGTTTCAAACTTTCATCCAGGTCCAATTCTAGAAGTTGGCAGCAGTAATTTACCTTATTTAATTCAAAAAGAGCTTGAATCAAAATTAAATGTGACTGCTGCTGTTCCTCATGGAGTTTCAGGTCATGAAACAAACTTGGTTTCCTCTAAAGAAAACAAAAAAATTATTGATGCTATATTTAAACTTTTAAAAGAAAATGATAACTATTTTAATGAAGCCAGCAAATTTTTAAGAATAAATTATGGAAAAGCTAAATCTAGTTGTCAAGTATTTGGTGATTCATGCTTAGAAACTTTAACTCTTTCTCCTGAAAATATGGAAGATATCCCGTTAATGCTAAATTTTAAATTAAATGAATTTGGAAAAAAATATTTTAAAGATGTTGCAGTTATAGATGCGCATAATTCCATAAATAATATAACAGAATTAAATAATTCTGAAATAGAACTTTTATTTAATGCAGGTGTAAAGGCACTTGAAGAAGCTTCTAAAGAACCTAAATTCCCATTTAAATTTGGTAAAGCTAAGGTTGAGTTTAAATATAGTTTAAAGCAAGGTTTAGGTTATGGTGGTGCAATAATATTTTTAATTAAAGTGAATAATCAATTATCCGCCTATATAACAATTGATGGAAATAACATGAAATCTGGTTTAAGAGAAAAAATTTTAACTAAATTAAAAGAAATTGGAATTGAAGATGGAGAAATAATGACTACTGACACTCATATTGTTAATGGTTTAGTTTCAACTAAATTGGGTTATCACCCTGTTGGAGACGCTCTTGATGAAAATGAGTTTATAAAAGCAATTTTAAATGGTGTTAAAGAAGCTTTAAAAGATCTTGAAAATTGTGAAGTTGCATTTAACTCCACCTTTGTTAAAGCTAAAGTTTTTGGAAGAAAATCTATGGAAAATTTAATTAATTCAATTTATGCATTTGCCAAAGGAACTTCCACTTCTTTAATTGCAACTTTAATTTTAATTGATGTAATTTTAATATTGGCTTTAAAATTTTCTAAATTCCTCTTTTGAGCGTGAAAAATTGGAAACTAATGAATTAAAAGAGCTTATTAAAAAATTTGCTTTATTAAATGCTGTAAAACATAATGGAAAAGCTGAGTTTAAATCTGTTTTAGGAAAGGTTTTAAGCGAAAAACCTGAGCTTAAATCATCTATTAAAGAATTAACAATTTTAGTTAAATCCATACTCGATGAAGTCAACAATCTTTCTTTAAATGCTCAAATTAAATGCATTGAAGAAAAATGGCCCAATTTACTTTTAAAAGAAAAGGTTAAAGAAGAAAAAACCCTTCCACCTTTACCTAACGCTGAAAAATATCCTATTATTGTTACAAGATTTTCTCCAAATCCAGATTGCGTTCTTCATTTAGGTTCTTTAAGAGCTATAGTTCTTTCTCATGAATATGCTCGAATATATAAAGGAAAATTTATTTTAAGATTTGAGGATACAGATCCAAGACTTAAAAGATCCTCCTTAAGGTTTTATGATGATATAAAAGAGGATTTGCTTTGGTTAAATTGTAAATGGGATGAAGAATATATTCAAAGCGATAGACTTCCAATCTATTATGAATATGCTGAAAAACTTATTAAGCTTGGAGGAGGCTATGTATGCACTTGCACTAAAGAAGAATTTTTAAAAAAAATATCTATTGGTGAAGCTTGTACATGCAGAAACCTTTCTATAGAAGAGCATTTAGATCGATGGTATAAAATGCTTGATGGAACCTTTAAGGAAGGAGAAGCAGTTGTTAGAGTCAAAACTGATTTAATGCATCCAAATCCTGCTGTAAGAGATTGGCCTGCACTTAGAATAATTGATTCTAAAAAACACCCTCATCCTAGAGTTGGTGAAAAATATAGGGTTTGGCCACTATATAATTTTGCTTGCGGTTTAGATGATCATTTAATGAATATAACGCATATAATAAGAGGTAAAGAGCATTACACTAATATGATTAGACAAAAATACTTATATGCTTATTTTGGTTGGAGTTATCCTGAAGCCATTCATTATGGAAGATTAAAAATAGTAGGTGCTGAATTAAGCAAATCAAAAATTATTGCAAATGTTTCAAAAGGCTTTTTCAAGGGATTTGACGATCCAAGATTAGCTACTTTAAAGGCTTTAAGAAGAAGGGGGATAACTCCTGAATGTTTAAAAAAACTTGTTTTAGAAATAGGTCCAAAACCTGTTGATGTAACTTTAAGCTGGGAAAATATTTATGCTATAAATAGAAAAATTATCGATCCAATTTGCAATAGATATTTTTGCGTTTTAAATCCAATATTGCTTATTATTAAAGATGTAAAAGAAAGTTTAATTGTTAAAATTCCTTTTCATCCAAGTTATCCTGAAAGAGGAGAAAAAATAACTGTAATTAAACCTGTAAATAATACTCTTGAATTGTTTATTTCAAAAAATGATTTATTTATTTTGCAAAAACATAAAATTATTAGGTTAATGGAGCTTTTTAATATTGAAATTGAATTTATTAATGAAACTAAGGTTTCAGCTAAATTTCATAGCACAACTTATGATGAAGCTAAAAAGCTTAAAGCTCCTTTAATACATTGGGTTCCATTATTAGAAAATTTAAATGTTGAAGTTATTATGCCAAATGCGGAAAAACATACTGGAAAAGCTGAAATCGCACTCTCTAAAGAAAAAATTGGGAATATTGTTCAATTAGTTAGATTTGGCTTCGCTAGAATAGATGAAAAACTTGAAAATAAGATAATTTTATATTATAGTCATGAATGATTTTAAAGGATTTTACGAAAAATTCATAAAGGAAATTGTGTAAAATGGTTATAAAAAGGCTGATGAGAGTGAAGCAAATTGTCTAAACCCTTTTATGTTAAATTTAATGTTCCAAAAGAGGTAGCTGACAAAGCCTATCAACTAGTTCAAGTTTCTAAGGGAACAGGAAAAATTAAGAAGGGAACTAATGAAACCACAAAATCTGTTGAAAGAGGATTAGCTAAATTGGTTTTAATAGCTGAGGATGTTGATCCACCCCAAATAGTAGCGCATTTACCTTTATTATGTGAAGAAAGAAAAATTCCATATCTTTATGTTCCAAAAAAAAGCGAGTTAGGTAAAGCTTCAGGTTTAGAAGTAGATTGCTCTGCTGTTGCAATATTGGATTCTGGAGAAGCTTCTGAAACCCTTCAAGAGCTTATTAAAATAGCTAATGAATTAAGGGAGGGTAAAACTGCTAAATGAGCAGCTCTAAAACTAAATCTGAGGAAGCGCCTACACCAGCTGAAGTAACTCAAATTATTGGTAGAACAGGAATAACTGGAGAAGTAACCCAAGTTAGAGTTAGAATTCTTGAAGGAAAAGATAAAGGAAGAATATTAACTAGAAACGTTAAAGGTCCAGTAAAACTTGGCGACATTTTAATGCTTAGAGAAACTGAAAGAGAAGCTAAAAAAATAGCATAAACCTTTTTTAAAAAAGGGAAAAAAAATGCCTAAAAGTTTTAAATGCTCTTTTTGCGGCAAACCTTTTCCACCAGCTAGAGGCTTAATGTTTGTTAAAAATGATGGATCAATATTTTATTTTTGCTCTAGAAAATGCAGAAGAAGCTTGCTTGAAATGAAAAGAGATTCTAGAAAACTTAAATGGACTATTTATTATGGAAAGAAAGAACGAGGTAAATAACGCTTCATTTTTATCTAAATCTTATGCTTTAAACATATAAAAATATTAAGGTGTGTTAATTGTCTTTAAGACAACCTATTGTAGTGGTGCTTGGTCATGTTGATCATGGAAAAACAACTTTACTAGATAAAATAAGGGGGACTTCTGTTGCAAGTAGAGAACCTGGAGCAATAACTCAATGGATAGGAGCCAGTTTAGTTCCAAAGGAAACCATTAAAGAAGTTTGTGGACCACTACTAGAAAAATTTAAATTTCAAATTTTAATTCCAGGCCTATTATTTATAGATACTCCAGGCCATGAAACTTTTTCTAATTTAAGAAGAAGAGGGGGTTCAGCTTCAGATATTGCAATATTAGTTGTTGATGTAACAAAAGGTTTTGAACCTCAAACTGTGGAATCGATAGAAATTTTAAAAGCTCGAAAAACACCATTTATGGTGGCAGCTAATAAGATAGATGCTATTCCAGGATGGAAATCTTACGCTAACCTTACTTTTCTTGAATCTTTAGAAAAGCAAAATGAAGAAGTAAAAATCGAGCTTGAAAACAGAATTTACTCTTTAATAGGGGAACTTTCAAAATTTAATTTTAAATCAGATAGATTTGATAGAATAAAAGATTTTAGAACTCATGTAGCTATAGTTCCAACAAGTGCTAAAACAGGTGAAGGAATACCTGAATTGCTGGCTGTGCTTGTTGGTTTAACTCAAGCCTTTATGAAGGAAATTCTTAAAGTAACATCTGGACCTGGTAAAGGAGCTGTTATTGAAGTTAAAGAGGAAGTTGGTTTAGGAGTAACCTTAAATACAATAATATATGATGGTATAATTAAAGTTGGAGATAAAATAGTTGTTGGTGGAAAAGAAGGTGTAATAGAGACCCATGTAAAAGCTTTACTTTTACCTAAACCACTTGATGAAATTAGAGATCCTAGAGATAAATTCATTAATGTTTCTGAAGTGGCAGCTGCAGCTGGAGTTAAAATTTCAGCTCCAAATCTTGAATCTGCTTTAGCAGGATCTCCAATATATGTTGTTCCTGAAAATGAAGATAAACAAAAATATATTAAATTAATTGAAGAAGAAATTGGAAAGCTTAGAATAAATACAGATATTACAGGTGTTATTTTAAAAGCTGATACATTAGGATCCTTAGAAGCTTTAATTGATGCTTTAAAGCGTTTAAATATTCCTGTAAGAATAGCTGATGTAGGTGATGTTTCAAAAAGAGATGTTGTTGAAGCTGAGGTTGTTAAACAAAAAGATAAGTTTTTAGGTGTAGTTTTAGCTTTTAATATTAAACTTCTTCCTGATGCTGAGGAAGAAGCTGAAAAAGCTGAAATCCCAATATTTAAATCTAACATAATATATAGGTTAATTGAAGATTATATTGAATGGGTTAAAAAGGAGAAAGCTACTGGAAAAGAAGCTGAACTTTCAAAATTAATTAAACCTGGAAAAATTAAAATTCTTGAAGGTTATATATTTAGAAGAAGCAAACCAGCAATTGTAGGAGTAGAAATTTTAGAAGGAATAATTAAACCTAAATATCCGCTTATAAATAAAGATGGAAAATCAATAGGAGAAATTTTAAGAATTCAAGATAAAGGGAAAGATATTCAAGAAGCTAAACCAGGAATGCAAGTAGCCATATCTATAGATAAAGGAATTGTTGGAAGAAACATTAATGAAGGAGATTTACTTTATGTAGCTGTTCCAGAGGAGCATGCACAATCCCTCCTAACTAAATTTAAAGAGGAATTAACTATTGAAGAGTTAAACCTACTAAAGGAAATATTAGAATTAAAATCTAAAAAAACATTATAAACCCGATAAATTTAAAAATAAGATTTAACATTTCCAAAGTATTCCATATATCATAACTAAAAAGGAAAGAGAAAATGGTGAAGTTTAAAATTAATATTTCAGATCCAAAAACTGGTAAAACAAGCTCTATAGAATTAGAAGATCTAAAAGCTCGACCACTAATAGGGCATGAAATAGGCGATATAATAGATGGTTCTTTAGTTAATTTACCTGGTAAAAAACTAAAAATTACTGGAGGAAGCGATAAAAATGGCTTTCCAATGAGAAGCAGTGTTCATGGAGGAGGAAAAAAATATGTTATTTTATCTGGAGGAACAGGATTTAATCAACAGCGTCCAGGTGAAAGAAGAAGAAAAATAGTAAGAGGTCGAATGATTACTGAAGAAACCTATCAAATAAACATGAAAATAATTGAAAGTGAAGAAAATTAAATTTTTAAGGAGGATCATTCATTAAATGGAATTCAGAATCATAAATGAAATTTATAATCCATTAATAAAACGGAAAGAAGTTAAAGCTGAAGTTATTCATCAATCAGCTGGAACACCAGATAGATTTTCTTTAAGAAAAGAATTAGCTTCAAAACTTAATGAAGAATTAGAAAAACTTTATATAATTAAAATGGTTACTAAAACTGGCACAAATAAAACTATATGCGATATAGAAGTTTATGATAATAAAGAAACCGCTAAATTAATAATTCCAAAACATATTTTAATCAGAAATTTACCTCCTGAAGAAAGAAAAAAAGCTTTAGAAGAAAAGGAGAAAAAGAAAAAAGCTAAAATTGAGGAGTCCAAGAAATGAGCAGCAAAAAGCGTTTAATAAGCTCGCTTTATGAATATGATTATAAAGAGGGAAAAATAAAATTAAAAAACAAGAAATGCCCTAGATGCGGAAACATAATGGCTCTTCATAAAAATCCAGTTAAAAGATGGACATGCGGCTCCTGCAATTACACAGAATATATAAAGGAAACCTGAAGATAAGCTTCATTTTTAGGAAAAATCATGTTTAATTAAAATTACACATCTATTAAGCATTTTTAGATTTAAAGAAATTGAAGCTTTAGTTAATGTTATTTCACCCATGTTTGATTAATAATAATTTAATATGCTATGGTTTTTCTAGGCCCGCCTCCATCTATATAATTTCATTTACAAATTTACAATTGATGAGAATAAATCTATAAGCAAAAGGATTACCTGAGGTTACTGCCTAAAACTCTGTAAAACCTCTTCATCATAAACCACTACCCGCATCACTTTATATTATTCTATGAAGGAAACAAGGCAAAAATCAAGAGCTTTAATAATGAAGTCAAGCAATCATTTAAAGAATAAAGGTAATTCATTAACGCTTTTAATAAAAGTGCAACCAATTTTTTTAAATTCCTTTTCGCTTGAAAAACCTGTTAATACACCTATAAACTTTATTCCAGCTTTTTTAGCGCATAAAAAATCTAAAATATGATCTCCAACCATTAAAATTTCGTTTGGTGCCAAATTCATTTTTTTAACTAAAATTAAGGCTGAAGTAGGGTTTGGTTTAGGTTCATTAACATCATCTCTAGCAACTAAATAATCTATTAAATTTTTTAAACCTGTTCTCTCTAAGCTTTTTAAAGCATAATCTCTGCATCCTCTAGTTAAAACACCAATTTTAATCTCCTTACTTTTTAAAAATTCTAAAGTTTCTTTAACACCATTAATCGATTCTACATAGGTTAAACTGTTTAATTCAATTTCATTCATTATTTTATTAACGTTCTCAAGAATTTTCTTAACTAACTTTTTATCTTTAACCCTATTATTTATAAACTCGATTAAATCTAAAGTTGAGGTTTTTGCAGCTTCAAGTTGAGGTTGCAAACCTAAATTATTAAGATACTCAATTATTTTTTCTTTCATTTCTAAAAAATTTATTTTAGATTTAATTAATGTTCCATCTAAATCAAAAATTATTCCTTTAACATCTTTCAAGTTCATTTTAAGTTTCCTACCTTTTTAAATTTGCAATTAATTCTTCAGCTATTTTTAAAGCTTTTTTAACCAACTCCTCATTTATAATACCCTCTTCTAAAGCATTGTTTAATTTATCTAAATCTATAATTTTAGGTAAGCACTTCCTTACAACATCAACTTCTAAATCTACATACCTAATTTTATCTGGATAAAATTCGATTGGTGTATTAATATTATATAATTCTCCTTTCAATTCTTCATTTCTAGAGAAATATGAGTGTTTAAGAATCCAGGATCCTTCCTTTGCTTCAGTGATTACATAGTCGCCCTCTTCTTTTTGCTCGTTAATTCCATTATATATTCCCTTTCCTTTAATCAATCTTTTAAAAACAAGTGTATTATCTTTAAAACTTAAAATTTTTCCTTCTGAAAGATTTATGACTTTTCCATCAAGTTTCACATGTTCCACAAAAATTGTTTTCCCTATATTGTAATTATTATAGATCAATTCATTTTTTAATTTTAAACTTAACTCTACTTTTTTTTCTGGATGTGCGCTTAAAAGGGCTTCAACTTCCTTAACCTTATCTGCAGCAATTGTTTTAAGGTGATGATGCTCAACTATAGTAGGAATCACCATGCTTCTTAATTCATCAAGAATCATTTTTGAATTAAATGGAAATTCAACTTCATAAAATATGTAACCTCCATAAAGCCTAATTTTCCTCTCTGTTTGTAAAAAATTGTTTAAACAAATTTTTTCTCTTACAATAGCATCAGGCAAAACTTTTTTAATTAACTCGATAATAACATCTGCCTTTTCAGCTTCTCCCTTAATATAAATTCCTTGCAAATCTTCTTTATCAGTTATAGTTACTTCTGGTGGAGAAAAATCAAATTTAGCTCCAAATCTTTCTAAAATTTCTTTAGATGGATTTGTAACTGGAAAACCATTAGTTAAAAAAAGCTGGGTTAAAGCTGTAGCATAAATTCCTCTAATCATTACTTTAGGTTTACTCATAAAGATCCCTAAAAAGTTTTTAAAATCTAAATTTATTTTTAACTATCCAAAGTAATAAATTTTTAAAATAAAAGTATAGAATAGTGAAATAAATTGAAAACTCTGATAATAAATAATTATTTGAATCCTAAAAAAGTTTTTAAAGTTGTTAAAGCTATAAATAAATTTACTAACTATGAAATTTTAAGTTTTAAGGAAGATTTTAAAGTTTTATTTAAAGCCTCAAATAATGTTGATGCAATAATTCTTACAGGATCTGAAGCTAGAATTGTTAATAAAGATCATGTAGAAATGTTTAATAATGAAATCAAGTTGCTTAATGAATGTGAAACTCCAACGCTTGGAATATGTTTTGGTCATCAATTAATTTGTTTAAATTTAGGAGCTGAAGTTTCCTCTTTAAAAACACCTGTTAAAAATAGATTTGAAAAAATTAAAATTTTAAAATTAAATGAGCTTTTTAAAGGCTTTAAAAAAGGGGAACTCTTATGGTTATATGAACATCATAATGATTATGTAAAGGAAAGTAGCCTTAAAAAAGCAGGTTTAGAGCTTTTAGCAAATTCTCAATCATGCGAAGTTGAGGCTATAAAACATAAAAGTAAACCTTTTTATGGAATACAATTTCATGCTGAAAAATTTAAATTAAAAAATGAAATTCATACAGAAGGATTATTAATTCTTAAAAACTTCTTTGAATTCGCTATTAAATAAAAAATAAAAATTTTTAAGAATTAAATTGCTTCTTGTGCTGCACCGCATTTGGGACAGTAAGCAGCTTCCATTGGAATTTCAGCTCCGCATTGAATGCAATATTTAACTTGCTTGATAGCGGTTGAGGGTTGAAGCAATCCTGTTTTAGAGGCCCCCTCAAAATAAATTAATCCAATTGTTCTACCTATGAAAACCATATATAAAGGTGAGACAACTATTGAAATTAACCAACCTATATATGGAATAGAACTTACACCTGCTAGTATTATTCCAATAATAAATATTGAAATTAACCAAAGAATATATTTCCCAAAGCCAATAGCTTTAATAATGTTTATTATTTCACCAAAAGCAAAGCCTTTGATAAAACTTTTGTTTTTAATCATATGCGCTAAACCCATAGTGTAAACAATTGCTATAAAGAAAACTATTACTATCGCTGCTAACATAAACATCAAACCCGTTCCAAATCTAAATTTTGATATACCCATAGGCATTAATAAGTGGCTTAAACCAAGAGAAAGCCCAATTAAAAATAAAATTACTGGGACAATCATGTAAATAAATGATAAGATAGCTATTTTTAATCCTTGAATCCATAAATTTCCATAATTTTCAAGTTTTGGAGGTTCATTTAAGTCTGGGGACCCCTCTAAAACTTTACCCATGTACCCTATAACTATAAAGTTAACAATTGGGATAACATTAAGGATAATAAGTAAAATCCAGTTGCCTACATTTTTAACAAGCTTTTTTGCATAATCAAAGCTATTAGTTAAGTTCTCACTTAAATTCAAATTTTTTCCTCCAATAAATTTTTGTAATTGTTATTTTGCTATTTTCTAATTAATAAAGCTTTTCATCTTTTTATTTAGATTTTATTCAGCTTTAAAATTTTTTAACTTATGTTATTTTAATGAAAATTATTTTTCAAGTTCATCTAAAAAATTCCTTATAAATTGCGTTGATAGCCTTTTTTAATTTCCCTACTTTAATAATAAAAATGAGATTGGAACTGCTTGAGCTTTTTGCAATCATTAATATTTCAATATTGTTTTTACCAAGCACCATTATTAAATGCTCTAATACGGTTGTATTATGTTTTAAAAATTCTCCTGTAACGCTTAAAGCTCCTACATTTTTTCCTTTCACATTTGGTTTATAACCTTTTTTTTCTAAATTTTCTTTAAGGATCAATTCCACTCTCCTTTTTGAAATAAACATATGTTTGGGGCTAATAGTTATTGAAATCTCATTTGCTGAAGTAGCAACATCATAAACATCGACCCCATTGCTTGATAAAATTTCTGTTACACTAGTTAAGTAGCCTCTTCCTTCAGGAGTATTCATAAGCTCATCGTTTATAGTTAATAAATAGAATTTTCTTGCTGAAACTCCAGCTATTGGATTTCTATAATTTGTTGCTGTTTCCCTACATATTAAGGTTGAGGCTTCGCTTTTAAGGTTTTTAACTTTAATTATGATATTATGGGTTTTAGCGATTTTAATGGCTAATGGATGAATAGCTTCAATCCCCCTCCAAGTCAATTCTCCAGCTTCTTCATAACTTAACTTTGAAATAACCTTGGTTCTTCCATATTTAGGTTCAACAATATATATTCCTGGCACATCTTTAACTATTTCATAATCTGCTCTTATAGCTGCTGCAACAATGGCTCCTGTAACATCAGTGCTATTTCTACCTAAAAGTTTATATGAACCTGTTTCTAATTCTTTACCAACAAAACCTCCAACAATAGGTATAACATCATCATTTAGATACTTTTCTAAACTTTCCTTAACATTTTTTACACTTAAATCTTCCTTTATAACCCCTTTAGAATCAACTATTATTCCAACTTTATATCCATCAATATAAATTGAGTTATACCCTAAATTTTTTAAAAAATGAGAAAGAATAATTCCAGAATGATTTTCACCTGTTGAAACAAATTGATCATAAGTTATATTTTCTTTTAATCTTTTTAATTCATCATTTAAAAGTTTAAATGCCTCTTCTCTAATATTTAAGTTTGAAATACCTTTAAGAATTTCTTTATATCTATTTTTTAGATTTAAAATTGTTTCTTCATTTCGTTCTTCATAAAGCTTAATTAAAGTATTTGTAACTCCTTTAGGAGCTGAAACCACAGGTACAACATTATATTTTTGAATTAAATTAGTAATATAAAAAGAAACTTCTAAAAAGCTTTTTTTATTACGCAATAGTGAACCGCCAAACTTTGATACAATTCTTCCCTTCATTTTTTCTATCACTTAAAAGATTTTAAATAGATTCTTGCCATATTTTTTGAAATTCTTTTTCATAAATTTTAGCTAACTCTATGCTTTTAATAATAATCATATTTTCATTATTTTTTGCTTCAGCATTTAAAGACCAATTGTAACTTCCTGTAATCACAATCCATCCATCAATTATTGCTACCTTATTATGCATTAATGCGGGGTTAGAGTCAAGTTTAACATCTACTCCAGCTTTTTTAAGCTTATAATATTCACTATACTCATTTAGCTGCTCCCTTTCTAAAATAACTTTAACTTCAACACCACGTTTATATGCTGCTACTAAAGCGTCGCCTACGTCATCTAAAGTAAAACTATAAATCATAATATGAATTGAAAAATTTGCTTTATTAAACCAATAAATTAGCTTTTCTTTACAACCACCATTAGGTGAAAAATAAACTTCATATAAAACTGAGTGATTCACCGTTTTATTTTCTTCTATGCAACAAGCAGCTACTGTTAAAGTTTTAGTTATAACCATTTTGCTTTTCGCTTGAGTATTCCAGGCAGTTGCACCAACTATGACTCCAGCTAAAAAGGAAAGAATCAAAAGGAAACCAATTATGGTTTTCTTCATTTTCACTCACTAATTTCAAGATATAAAAGATGATAATAAATTTTTTGATAAAAACGTTTTTAATGCTTTAGTTTTTAATTAAACTTGAGTTTGCTTTGCTCCACATATTGGACAGAAATTTGCATCTATTGGAATTCTGGCTCCACATTGAATGCAATACTTTACTTCCTTAAATGTTATTAATGTTTGTTGATGTAAAATCCGCTCTTTAACCAACATAGAATAGTAATAAAGTGTTAATGAGACAAAATATATGGGCGCGACCAAAGCTGAAATAATGGAAGAAATTAAAAAACTAATATAAATATTTGCTTTACCCGAAATAGATTGAATAGCTCCAGTGATAAACGATGTAGCTCCAACCATAATTGTTAAAATTAGCATTAAACCAAAAGTTTTCATCCATCGTTTTGCTACAAGTTTCTTGCTCCTTTTTAAGCTTGAAATAATCCCTTTCTCCTCTACTATAATCGCCGGAATAAAAAGAAAAAATATTATTGAGAAAATTATTCCTGGAATAACTAAAGCCATAAAACCCACTACAATTAATAAACCTGAAATAACGCTTGCTGCTAATAAAACAAACAGTTTTTTGGCTACAACTTTAAAAGCTTCGATCAAACCTACAGTTTTTTCCTCAAGCAAACTAGATGTATATTTAATAACTATTCCTCCGGCAACCATATTTAAAATCCAACCCACTATCGCAACAAGTAACGCTATAATAAAGAATATTTTCAACTGTGAAATTAAAGCATTAAAGTTATTTTCAAAAGTTGCTTGAAAAGGAATATAAATTGAGGCAACACTAACTATTAAGCTTATTAACACGTTTGAAACAAGCATTGGAGTAAACACTTCTATAAAATGACTTTTGTAAATTGTTATGGCTTGAAGTAAAACTTCAAAATTACTAAGCTCTCTTAAAGGTTTTTTAATTTCATCCATTTTTATTCACCTTTTATAAATTTTTAAAACTCTAATTGTAAGCATTGTTCCGATTAAAATTAATATTGCGCATAAAATAAATGTTTGTCTAAAACCTATTGTATCTGATAGAAAACCTCCAAGCCCAGGGCCAATTATCCATCCAAAATACCAAGTCATATTATATATGCCTATGGCTTCCCCCTTATGTTCCGATGGAACAGAATCTGTTATTAAAGCTACTCCTGAAACTCCTAAAGCTGCCCATGCTATACCTTCAATAGCTTGAATAATATACATACCTATTAAAGTTTTAGCTAAAGAATAGGAAAGAAAAACTATGAAAAATAAACTCATTGAAATTAATAAAATTAACTTAGAGCCTATTTTATCTGAAATTTTACCAAATAAAGGTGCTGCTACAGCCCCTCCAATAGAGCCTATTGTAAACACAACACCTATTTGTGTTTTAGACGCCCCTAAATCAGCTATAAACAACGATAAAATGGAGTAAATCATTCCAGAGCAAACTGTAAGTGGAAAAAGGGAAATGCAAATCCAGTAAACATTTCGTTTTGGCATAATAATCCCTCCCAAAATTTAGGTAAATAAATGTAAAATTGTCAACTGCTAATAGGAACAAATAATACTACTAAAGAAGGGGGGACAAAATATTCTTAGTTTATCGATTTATTTAAAGTTTGCTTATCCATAATCTATTTTTATAAATATAATACTAAATAGATTTTATTCTTTCTCTACATCATATTTTCAAATCCTAATCAATCTCTTAACATTTTAATAGAAAATCTTAAATTTTAAAAATAATGATCTTTAATTTAATGAATAAAAAACTTTTTTCTGAACTTGAATTATTCCAAGATGAAATTTCAAAAATCTTTAAAGAAAACCCTTTAAAATTAATTAAATTCTCTGCTGTTTTAAAAAGTATTTTTAAAAATTTAAATGTAGATGAAGGTTTAAAAAATGAAGTTTTAATTCTTCTTTGCAAAGGTTTAGTTTTTAATAAAAAAACTTTTAGAAATATACCTAATCTTGAGCAATTAATTAATGAATATGAAAATTCCAGTGCAGTTTTGCTAGATTATTCTAAATGTTTTTTTGCTAAAGCTATTTCTAAAATTTTTAATGAAAAAATAAGCAAATATAAAAATGAAGCTGCAAGAAGGCTTTTTTTAAGAGATTTATGCGAATTAACAGATGTTTTACATCCCCTTTCATTAGAGAAACTTTTAATAAAAATTGATAAGCTTCAAGCTAATGAAAGAACAAATACGCTTTTTATAGAGTTTACAAATAATCTAGAGGAGTTAATTTACTCAAAATGGAATCCAGATTTGGAAGTTGAAAAGAAAATTGATGAAGCGCAAAATGAAATAAATGTTTATATGGCTAGAATGGAGAATTTATCAGGTTTTAAAAGGGGATCAATTGGGAACTATCAAGAAGGATTAATAATTCACTGCTTTTTTGATCCCTGGTTTGATGAAAAATCTCCACTTTGGGGCGTTAGCTTCTATCCTATTTTAAATATTTTAAATTTGCAACCACCTTACATTTTTTTTGATGTTTTAAGAAGAGGATTATTAGCTAGAGAAGCAGCTCATTTTTTTACTCCAAGTATAATGGAAAAAATGGAGAAGGCTTATGAACAAATGGATTATTGCGCTTATAAAATTCTTGATGATTTTGAAGCTGAATTTTGGGAGTTTGCTAGACATGGATTAAGAGAAGAATCTAAACAATTTGATGGAATAAACTACTATTTAGAATGGGAAGCTATTATTGGAAAGGATTTTTTAAATAATCTTTTTTCCAGATTAAAAAGCATTAGTCGCTTTAGAGCTGAAATTGATTTTTCAGAATATCAATCAATAGTTGATTCTTTAGCTTTAAAACCTAAACGTATTGAATTAAATCAAGAAGAACTTTCTTTATTAAGCTTTTTATCTGAAAAACCTTTAGCTTCAGTTAGTGAGCTTTCCCAAAAATCTGGTTTAACCATACCAACTGTTCAAAAACTTCTTAAAACTCTTAAGCTTAAAGCTAATATTTGGCCAAGCCTCTTAGTAGACTTAAATAAACTTAATATAAAATGCTTTTTAGTTTTTTTAAAGGTTATTCCACGTATATTAAATGAAGTAATTAATATCATTTGGCTTTTTCCTTATTGCGGAAGAATTTATAAAGTTTTTGGAGAAACAAATATGTTATGCTATTTTCAAATTCCATCAAGAAATGAAGATTTCATTCATGAATATTTATCTATTCTTAAAAGAATGGATTTAATAGAGAAAACCTTCCTTTTTAAAGTTGAAGATTTCTATTACAATTTTAACCCAAGATTTTATGATGCAAATATTCATGATTGGAATGTGCCTTGGGATGAATGGGGTCTTTGGCTTAAAGAATATCTTTTAACAAAAGGATGGTTGCATGCAATTAAATGTAAAAAAGAGCAAAAAAGAAAAATTAAAATAAATAGGGTTGATCTTGAAATAATTCGTTTATTAAGAGTTAATGCCAGATATCCATTTTCTGAATTGGGGTTAAAACTAGGTGTTAGCGGAGCCTATATTGGACAAAGAGTTAGAAACTTAATAAATTCTAAAGTCATAACACCTGCAATTGCATCTTTTAGAATAGGTTTAGATGAATCCATTTTTGCCGTTTTTGATTGTGAAGAAGAGGAATTAACCGCTATTAAATCTGCTTTTGATGAATTACCCATGTGGCAAGGATTTAAAATAAGTGGTGATATGGAAGGGTTAGCCTCAATGATTTATGTTCCAACGGGTGAAACTCAAGAGCTTCTCTACGCTATAAGCAAATATTTAATTGAATCCAAAATAGTTAACAAATGTATGATTCATATTATAGAGCGATGGACTGGAATGAGAAGATGGCTTCCAACAGAATTATATACTAAAGATGGTGAATGGATTTTTAATAAAGAAGAATATTTGGAACGATTAAAAGAAGAAATTGAAAAATTAAATAAAGAATGATTTTTGTAGGGGCATTATAATGAATAAGCAAACCATTTGTATGAAGGACCTTCTTAAGTTTAGAAAAGATTTATGGATTTTATCTTTTGCAGTTTTTCTTCCTTATTTTGCTTCAGGAATGATTGCTGCATTTATAATGGTTTGGCTTAGAGAGTTAGGGGCTTCATTTATTGATGTGGGTTTAATCAACACTGTTAGCAACCTAGTTTTAGCTTCATCCTTTTTTATTGGAGGGATTTTAAGCGATAATTATAGTGGAAAACCAATATTTTTTTTAGGTTTATTTTTAACTTTTCTTTCTTCATTGATTTATGGAATTGCAGCATGGCTTCCTATTTGGTTTCTGGTTGGTTTAGGTTTAATTTTTGGTCGAATAGCTATAGGATTTAGAGAATCATCATCCTTTCAAATAGTTTATGAAACTTCAGAAAAACATAAGAAAGGCTCATCTTTTGGTCTTTTATCAACCTTTAGACAATTGGGTTATATAATTGGCCCTATTATAGGAGGATTAATAGCATACTTTTTTGGGTTAAAAGCTCCATTTATATTAGCTCCATTTATAATTCTTATGGCAATACCTCTTATTATTAAAATAGGCTTAAAAGAAAATAAATCTGCTAACTTAAGTATGTCTTCATCATTTAAAGAAATTAGAAAGTTTTTAAACTTAAGTTCTGGAGTATCGATTTTGATTTTTCTTTCTTTATGGGATCAATTCTTTTTAGAAATTGGAAATCCATTCTATATGATTTTTCTTAATGAGGAATTTAATGCTCCACCATATATGCTTGGATTATGTTTTACAGTTATGTCTTTAAGCACATTTGTTTTCAGTATGGTGGGAGGAATTTCATCAGACTTAATTGGAAAAAGAAAGCCATTAATAACTCTTGGAACTTTATTAATGGCTTTAAGCGTTGGTTTAGTTGCTTTCGCATTTAATCCATGGATGTTTGTAGCCAGCTATTTTATAGCTGGTGTTTCAACAGCAATTTCTAATACTGCTATTCCATCTTATTTTGCGGATGTTTTAAAAGAGAGAGCCTCAACAATTTTTGGTTTCAAATTTACACTTATGTATTTTGCTGGAGGAATTGCTCCTTTAATTTCAGGTTGGATAATTCAAGCTTTTAATTCTTTAAGGCTTCCATTTATAATAAACTTTATAGGTTTAATTATAGAAATTTTTCTTTTAATAATTTTCTTTAAAGAATAAAGTATTTCACCAAAATCTTCTTTTTAAAGCTTCTTTTTCAGCTTCAATAATTAATTCAAATAATTTATCGTTTACACGATTAACTTTTTGAGCTATAGATTCTACATCAGAAAGATTAAGTTTTCTTCCAGCTAAAGCGTAAACAGCTATTAAACCATATTTTCTATATAATTTAGCTGTCGCCTCAGCCTCTTTAATAATGTTTTTATTTCTAATTGATTTAGGTCCTTTTTTAAGCGCATTCAAAACCTCCTCCTCTGTAGTTGAAAGAATCCCAATAAACTTTGAACCACATTTAGGACAAGAAAAGTTTTTAGGTAAATTTTTTATCAACATAGTTTTAATAAATTTTTTGCAGGAAACACATATAAAAAGCTTTACTTCATTTAGTATTCTTGCTTTAGTTGCTTCTATAAGAATTCTCTTCATTTTTTCAGGAGGAATTAAATCTGTTTTTTGACCAATTTTTTCTATTCCTAATCTAGCTATGGGTGTTGCTTCATTATTATCTTCTACAATTGCCAACTCTATTTCTCCATTTTTAATTTTGTTTAAAACTTCAATTGTTTTTGAAACATCTAAGTCTTTATCATAAGTTTCCTTTAAAGCTTCCTTAAAAATAACTGTATCTTCAAAACTTTTAATTAATTGCTTTAAACTTATTCTGCCTGCATCAACCCATTTTGAAAGAGCTCCAAAACGTCTTGCAACATGAATGGCTCTTCTCTTAAACAAACCTGTTTTGATAGTTGCTTCATTAATTAAATCAATTATCTTTTTTGTTTGAGAAAGCTTTTTTAAAATTTCTATGACTTTTCTTTTTCCATAACCTTCAATAGATTGAATAATTATTCTATATGCATCTTGTTGAACTCCAACAGTTGAACCTAACTCTTCAGATAACATATGCCCTATAAGCCTAGCTAAGGTTCTATTAACCAGAGTTCCAAAATGGCATGTAATAATTGTGTATTCATTCCAATCTTCAATTACAATTCTTTTATCCGTTGGAACAGGATAACCTTTTTCTATTTGTTCCACAGTTTCAGAAACAGCTTTTAAAATTGTTTCTTCCTCAACAAAATATTCTTCAGCTATTTTTTTAACAATTTCCTTTAAGCTTCTTCCAGCTTTTAAATTCTCTTCAATAAAAGCTCTTATCGCACCAACTTCTTGGGAAACCTCAAATGGAACAGGAATTTCTTCTCCAACCCAGCTTGGAATAGCCCCTGTTGGATCATTTATGGGTTTAACATAAATTTTATCTCCTCTAAAGCTTTTAATTAACCATGGACTCCCCTTCATAATAAATTTTGTTCCCGGTTCACCATATTCAGCTACAAATGCTTCATCTAAAACCCCTATTGACGCATCTGAATCTTCATCAACAACTAAATATTGTTTTTCATCAGGAATCATCGACATTTCCCTAAAGTAATATTCATAAAGCTCCTTAATTTTTTTAGGCTTTAAGAAAACTTCATCATTAAAGGAAACCCATGCTAATCTTGGGTATCTTGAATGCATATATTCAAGCACCGCTTTAAGATCTTCTTCGGTTAAATTTCTATATGGATAAGCTTCCTTAAACATTTCAAGCACCTCATTAAATGTCCAGCGTTTTTTTTGAAGAAGCAAACCTGCTATTTGATGGGTTAAAACATCAAAGGGTTTCTCTGGAATTTTAACTTCCTCTAGACTTTCCTGGTAAACTCTTTTAACTATAACCATTGCCTCTAAAGCATCATCTGAATCTAAAGCTATTATTGCTCCTTCAGCAATTCTTCCAACTTTATGTCCGCTTCTTCCAATTCTTTGAATTAACCTTGTAACTTGTCTTGGACTCATATATTGAATTACATAATCTATTTTGCCTATATCTATACCTAACTCTAAAGAGCTTGTGCAAACAAGCCCCTTTAACTCTCCCTTTTTTAAGCTTTTTTCAGCTGTTACTCTAACAAGTTTAGCTAAGGAACCATGATGAATAGATATTGGGAAATCAACATCCCAAACCTTAAATCTGCTAGCTAAAACTTCCGCTATAGCTCTTGTATTGGTAAATAAAAGAACAGATTCATGAGATTTAATTAAATTTTTCATTATTCTAAGCCTTGCTGCTACTTCAGGATGGGTATAAAGCTTAGCAGCTAATTTATAATCTTCATCATTAACTGAAGGAAGCAACAATTTAATTTTAGTAGTTCTTTTTATGGGCACTTTCACTATTTCAATCGATCTATTTGTTCCAGCTAAAAATTTAGCTACGGCTTCTGGACTTCCTATAGTAGCTGATAATCCAATTAATTGAAAATCACTTTTAGTTATCCATCTTAACCTTTCTAAAGCTAGAGAAAGCTGGCTTCCACGCTTATCCTCAGCTAATTCATGAACTTCATCTATAATAACGTATTTAACGCTTTTTAAATGCTTCTTCATTACTTTACCAACAAGCAAAGCTTGAAGCGTTTCAGGAGTTGTAATCAACATATGTGGGGGAGATTTAGCCTGTAAGCTTCTTTCTTTTACATCAGTATCGCCATGCCTAACCGAAACTTTTAATCCAAGTTTTTTGCACCACCATTCTAGTCTATCTAGCATATCTCGATTTAAAGCTCTTAAAGGCGTTATATAAAGAATATTTATTCCAGGTGAATTATCACCTTTAACAAAAAAATTATTTAAAACTGGTAAAACTGCCGCCTCGGTTTTACCAGTTGCTGTTGGAGCTATAAGAAGAACATTTTTTCCTTCAAGAATTAAAGGAATAGCTTTTTTTTGAGCCTCTGTAGGAAATGAAAACTTTCTTTCTTTAATTGCTTCTTGAATAGGTTTAATAAATAATGAAAAAACGTTTATGGCTTCAGTTTTCTCCATATTTTATCTCCAATTTTATAGTTTGAATAAATTTAAAAGCGTTAAAATAAAAACTAAATTAGTTAAAAAGTTTTAAATGAATTATGTTAAAATATAGAAGTTTTAAATTTTTAAAGCATTATTATAAATTTTTGGAGAAAAATTAACTTGAGCTTAAATTTAGAGAAAGAATGGCGAGAAAGACTTGTTAAAACAAATTTAGACCTTATAATTCTTAGACTTCTTAAAGAAAAGCCTAGATGGGGTTATGAAATAAACTTAGAAATAAGAAATAGATTTAAAGTTTATTTAAGCGCTGGAACACTTTATCCTCTTCTCCATTCCTTAGAAGATAAAGGGTATATTGAAGGTGCTTGGAAGCCTGAGGGAGGAAGAGAAAAAAGAATTTATAAAATAACTTTAAAAGGAGAAGAATTTCTTAATGCTGGAGAAAAAGCTTTAGAAAGAACTTTATTAAAGCGAGAATAAATTTTTATGGTGAAAATTTTGGATGAAAAAAAGAAGGAATTAATTAAAAATATAATTTTGATAATTATTGTTTTAGTTTCAGTTCAAATAGGATGGCAAATTTTAAAGCTTACATTAAATACACAAGTTCCTTTAGCTTATGTTCCATCTAAAAGTATGGAACCAACCCTTAAGGTTGGAGATCTAGTTGTAATTAAGGGTGTTCTCCCTCAAGAAATAAAGGAAGGTTCAATTATTGTGTTTTATGTTCCAGGACATTATGGTGAAGATGAATATAGAATAGTTCATAGAGTTATTAAAATAGTTAATTTAGGGGAGGAATTAGGTTTCGAAACTAAAGGAGATAACAATCCAATTTCAGATTATTATAGATGGGGGTATATCCCTTCATCTTATGTAATAGGCATCGTTATTTATAGAATTCCATATGTTGGTTATGCAGCTTTAGGAATTAGAAAACCAATTGGAATATTAATTGTTTCCCTTTTAATAATTGTTTTGTTATTTTCAGAGCTTTTTGAAACAAAAAAGATAAAATAAAAAGTTAGTTAAAAAGTTTAATAATCCTTTTAAGTTTGATTTAATAATGGGGATAAATTTTGTCAGAAAATTTAAATAATGTAAATATAGAGAATGTTGTTGCTTCAGCCTTTTTAGATCAAAGGCTTGATTTAAATGCTATAGTTAGGCTTTTTCCCAATGTTGAATATAAACCTGAGCAGTTTCCAGGGTTAGTATATAGATTAAAAAAACCTAAAACAGCAACCTTAATTTTTGCTAGTGGAAAACTTGTTTGTACAGGAGCTAAATCTGAAAATGAAGCGAGGAAAGCGGTGTTAAAAGTTATAGAGGATCTTAAAAAGAATGGATTAATGACTACTAGCAATGTTAATATTCAAATTCAAAATATTGTAGCTTCAGCTGAACTAAATGGAACAATAGATTTAGAAAAATCTATATATGCTCTTGAAAGAACAATGTATGAACCTGAGCAGTTTCCAGGGTTAATTTATAGAATGGATAGCCCTAAAGTTGTTATGCTTCTTTTTGCTAGTGGAAAACTTGTTTGTACAGGAGCAAAAAAAGAATCGGAAGTTGTTGAAGCTGTGAATAAGCTTAAAAAAATTCTTGAGGAAAGGGGTCTTATAAAATATCGCAGTTAAACCTAAAAATTAAAAAAGTAACTTATTTAATTTAGCTTCTAAAACATTTTTTGGTAAAGCTCCAACAATTCTATCAATTAACTCTCCATTTTTAAAAATTAAAAGCGTTGGAATACTCATTATACCAAATCTTCTTGCACTTTCAAAATTTTCATCTACATTTAATTTTCCAAAAACGATTTTTCCAGCATATTCTTTAGCTAGTTGATCTATTATTGGAGCAATCATTCTACATGGACCGCACCATTCAGCCCAGCAATCTAAAACTACAATTGGATATTTATGAATAAAATCATCAACTTGTTTATCAACAACTTTAACAGGTTCTGTAGGAAAACTTTCTTCATGTTTATTCATCTTTTTCATCAACTCTTTTAACTTTTTAATTTTTATGCGTTTAAGTTCATCATCTAATTCTTCTCCTTTTTTCATAAACTCTATGAAGTTAGAAACGTGAATATAAAATTATCTTATATTTTTCTAAATTTTAACGAAAAAGTTAACTTTTAATAGAGGTTGAGTTTAAATTTATGAAAAGGGAGTATCCTCTTCAACCTTTAGTTGGCGTAACCGTATTAATTATTAATGAGAAAGAAGAAGTACTTCTTGTAAAAAGACGGAATGAACCTGGAAAAAATTTATGGTCTCTTCCAGGTGGGTTAATTGAGCTTGGAGAATCAATTAAAAAAACTGCTGAAAGAGAAGTTAAAGAAGAAACAGGCTTAAAAATTAAAGTTAGAAAGCTTTTAGATACATTGGATGTCATTGTTAAAGATAAAAGCAATAAGATAAGATTTCATTATGTTTTAATAGTATTTTTAGCTTCATTAATTGGGGGACAACTAAAACTTTCTAACGAACATTATGCTATTAAATGGGTTAGTATTAAAAAGGCTGAAACTTATAAACTTACAAAAACTTGTAGAAGGATATTAAGGAAATTTAAAAAATTAAATTCTTAAAAAACTCTATTATAGCCTTAATTAAAGCTAGGAAAGCCTTCCAAAAAAGTTGAAGAATCCATTTAAATAAAGTTAGTAAAACATTTTTAATTGCTTCAGTAAATTTTTGAATAAATTCTATTAAAATCATATTATTTTCATTCTATCCATTCTATCTATTTTAATTAAGCGGCTTCAGTCAAATGCCTTTCAATCATCAATTCAACGTAACTTTGAAACATCATCGCCGCTAGTTAAATTTTATTTTTAAACCTTCTTTTTAATTTTTCGTTAAATTATAAAATTTTTTAATCCAGCTTCTTTAGCCAATTGAATAGCTCTAGCTTTTTCTTCATTTGTTAATCTTCTTCTTAATTCTGGAATTTCATATGCCCTCCATTCAGGTCTATATTGAAACATAATATTTACTCGTGTATTTTCCCCTAAATTTTTTGAAATCCAATTTAATATTGGTTTAACGCAACACTCTAAATGATTTGGTAAAACTAAAACTCTAATTATAAGTTCACCATAACTTTTTGCATAAAAATGGTTTTTTATACATGTTTCCCAATAGTTAGCAGCATCTGAAATTTTTAAAGCGCATTCTCCTGGGCCATATTTAAAATCAAGTAAATAAACATCGATGAAACCAGCTAATAATTTAGCTGTTTCAACGCTATAATAGGAGTTGCTATTCCAAACAACTGGAACATTAAGTTTCACATATTTAAATGTTTTAAGCCAGTTTGCTGTCCAAGGTGTTGGATCACCTCCCACCAAATTTGCGTTCCTGCAACCTGAAGCGCGAAGATTATCAACTATTTGAGCTAAATCCTTATACCCATAATTTTTTCCCTCTTCAACCCATTGAGAAATGGTCCAGTTTTGGCAATGAAGACATCGCATTGTACATCCGCATGTAAATATTGTTCCTGAAGGAACTAGTTCAGGCTCCTCTCCAATATGCTCAAAAAATGTAGATACAGCCATGTCTATACCGCATTTACAATAACCTTTTTCCCCAGCATATCTATTAACTTTACATCTTCTAACACAAAAACAGCACTCTTTAAGGATTCTCTCAGCAATCTCAATTTTTAAGTCAAGATATGAATGAAAAGGGGGTTTTAAAACTTCGATCTCCTCTTTTTTCTCATCAACTTTTTTTCTAAACTCGTAAAATTCTTTAGTTAACTCTTCATGAATCTTCCATAAATCTATTGTTGAATCCTCTTTTGAAAATTCTGCAGGAAAACTTTGGGCAATTTTAAAATTAGCATATTTTTTATTCTGAAGGACATCAAAATATCTTGCTAAGCTTTCTTTACATTTTTGATCTTTTAAAACAGCTAGAGAATCAGGTCTTAAAAGCATCCACAAACCAGTCTTTCACCTAAAAAGTCTTTATTCTTTATTATTTTTAAGGAAAAGGCTATATTTATTTATATAGCTTTTTTAGCAAAACAAATAAGCTTGGTGAATTGAAAAATGGTTGAAATATTAATTGGACCAGCCTCTAAAGAATTGGGAGTGAAAGTAACTCAAGAATTAAATTTGAAATCTATTTTAGTTGAATCAAAAGTTTTTCCTGATGGTGAATCATATATTAGAATTCCAGAGGAAAAAATTGATAAAAAAGTAATTTTGATTCAATCAACTTATCCTCCGCAAAATAAGCATTTAATAGAACTTTTTTTAATGCTTGATGCTGCAAAAGATTTAGGAGCTGAAAAAATAACTGCAGTTGTACCATATTTAGCTTATGCTAGACAAGATAAAAGGTTTAGACCTGGAGAAGCTATAAGCGTTAAAGCTTTAGCAAAACTTATAGAGAAGGCTGGAGCAGATAAATTTATAACATTTAATATTCATAAAGAAAAGAGTTTAGAGTTTTTCAACATTAACTCAATAAATTTATCAGGTGCACCAGCTATAGGAAGTTACCTTCTTCAAAAAGGGGTGGTAAACCCATATATTGTAGCACCTGATGAAGGTGCTTATAATTTAGCTTTAGAAGTCTCTAAAATATTAAATTGTGAATGCACATATTTTGAAAAGAAAAGAGATAGAATTACAGGTGCTATAAAAACTGAAGCTAAAGAATTAGATATTAAAGGAAAAACAGCAATCATAGTTGATGATATTATCTCAACAGGTTCAACAATAGCTAATGTAGCTGAAATCCTTAAAAGTCAAGGTGCAAAGAAAATTTATGCTGTATGCATTCACCCAATCTTAATTAATGATGCTCAAAATAGAATGAAAATGGCTGGGGTAGATGAAATTTTAGGAACAGATTGCATCCCGAGCGAAATAAGCAAAATTACTGTATCTAAAGTTTTAGCGGAGGCTTTAAAAAGGGAATTGTGAAAAACGAAATATTCTTTATTCTTTCAGGGGAACACCCTACTCTTCCTAAAGCCGAGGTAAAAGCTACTCTTGAAGCTGAAAATTTTTCAGGAGAGATACTTGAGACTCTTCAAAGATTAATTATTTGTAGCTGTTATGATGGAGGAAAATGGAGTAAAAAAATTGGTGAAAGAAGTGGAATGTGCAAAACTTCAGGCATAAAAATTTTTGAATCTTCTTTTGATTTAAAGGAAATTGCAAATTACATTCAAGAAGCTAAACTTGAAGCTATCTTAAAACCTAAAGAAACATTTGCCATCAGAATTATTAATTTAACTAACGAAAAGATAAATCGCCTTCAATTAGAAAGGCTTTTAGGAAGCTTAATTATTAAAAAAATTAGTGAATTGAAAGTTAACTTAGAAAATCCTGATAAAACTATATTGGGAATATTAATTAAAGATAGATTTTTGTTAGGAATTGAAACATATCAAAAACCTAAAGGTTCAATAGCTGAAAGAAGCCCTAAAAAAAGGCCAGTAACTCATGCAGCAACAATGAAACCTAAATTGGCTAGATGCATGGTAAATTTAAGCAGGGCTCAATCAAAAAAACTTTTCTTAGATCCATTTTGTGGAGTTGGAGGTTTACTTATTGAGGCCGGATTAATTGGATGCAAATTAATTGGTTGCGATATAAAATTATCAATGGTTAAAGGCGCTTTAAAAAATTTGCTCTTCTTTGGTTTAATTCCTGAAGGACTTTTTCAAGCCGATGCAAGACATCTTCCATTTAACTCAATTTCAAGTATAGCTACGGATCCACCTTATGGAACATCTGCAACAACTTTAAAAATTCCTTTAAAGATTTTACTTAAAGATTTTCTTTTTGAAGCTTTAAAAGTTTTAGAACCTGGAGGATTCATTTGTTTAGCTTCTCCTAAGGATGTTGAAGTTGAAGAAATTGGAGAGAAAGTTGGATTTAAATTAATTGAAAAACATGAAATTTACATTCATAAAAAATTAACTAGAGAAATAGTTGTTTTAAGAAAAAATTGTTAAAAATTTTGAAGGGAAAGAAACATGGAAGTTATTTTTTTAGGTTCAGGAGGAAGCTTACCAACCAAAAAAAGAAATCTTCCATGCATATTGATTAAACGGGAAAGCGAATTATTAATGTTTGATTGTGGAGAAGCAACTCAAAAACAATTTTTTTCCATTAAAGCTGGAGTAAATAAGGATATGAAAATATTTATTAGTCATATGCATGGTGATCATGTTTTAGGATTACCTGGTTTAATTCAATCATTTTCTCTTCTTGGAAGAGAAAAAAAACTTGAAATTTATGGACCCAAAGGAATTAAAAAATTTTTAAATTGCATAAAAAGAACTGTACCTTTTAATTTATCATTCAAAATTAATATTCATGAAGTGGATGAAGGAAAAATTTTGGATGAAAAAAGCTATATTATTGAGGCTGCATGGGCAAATCATACAATTCCATGTTTAAGCTTTGCTTTAATAGAAAAACCTAAACCTGGAAAGTTTAATCCTGAAAAAGCTAAAAAACTTGGAATTCCTGAAGGACCACTTTGGAAAAAACTTCAAATGGGTGAATCAATTAAATTAGGTTCAAAAATAATTGAATCTAAAGAAGTTGTTGGACCACCTAGACCTGGAGCAAAAATAGTTTATTCAAGCGATACTAGACCCTGTAAAACTATAGAGAAACTTTCTAAAAATGCTGATTTGCTTATTTTTGATAGCACGTTTGATGATTCTAAAAAAAATAAAGCTAAAGAATATGGTCACTCGACTTGTGTCCAAGCAGCTGAAATCGCGAAAAAAGCCAAGGTTAAAAAGTTAATTTTAACTCATTTAAGCCCAATTTATGAAGAGCATGAAGAAGAATTAATTAATCAAGCAAGAAAAATTTTTAAAGAAACGATTTTAGCTGAAGATTTTATGAAAATAACTATTTAATTTTAGGCTTAACATTATTTAAAATATTTGGGGAAACCAACTTAGAAAGGGGTGAATGCATTTGAAATTCTCGATTTGGGTTTCCCCAAAATTAAGAAAAGCTTATCTTCAACTTTCAAAAAAATTAAAATCCTCTTATGCTGACTTAATTTTGCTTCCTTTTCCTAAACGTCTTACAATATTTTTAAAAGATTTAATTAATGGAGCCCCGTATGATCTATTTCTTAAAAAGATTGTTGAAGAAGAAAAAATTTTTTATTCAATTAACATATTTAACTATTTTTATGAAGAAATTTTAAAGGTATGCAAGGAATTAAAGAAAATAAATCCAAAACTTGAGTTAAATTGTTATAAAGAAGATGAAAATATGCTTTTTCAAATTCAATCGGCTGTAAAATTTTCTATTTTAACTTTTAAAGCTGCTTCTACAAGTAAAATAAATTTAGATGAATGGCTTCATGTATTAACTGAAAATTTAAGGGAAACCAAAGAATATTTAGATAGAGAAACTGAATTCATAGAAAAGCAAGCTCAAAAATATGATAATATTATATGTTTAGCCAATTTTGAGGGGAAATATTATTTTCAACATTTAAAAAATAAGTTTCCTGTGGAAATTCAATATTTTGCTCTTCCATATCATTTTACTCCATTAGAAATTTTAACTACATTTTTAAATCTTAAAAGGGAAATAGATGATGAAAAAATTATGCAGTTTATTAAATCTCACATAGATTACATTAGAAACTATGTTCTTACATGCGATAATTTAGATGAAGCCTATGAAAAATGGGTTAATGAAAATGTTAATTGGATTAATGCATGGAAAAAATTTAAAAATAATTGAGTATCTGCTTTAAAAAATTATATGTCATAGCATTTATAACTTTTATAATTTACATCATTTACATTTAAGCTTTTTATTTCTTTCAACAAAAAACAATTATCGTTTTATTAAGATTTAAATGTGAAAAATTTCATCTGTAACTTCTCCATTTTTTTACAAGTTCTTTAAACTAAACTTAATTTAAATTCTAAGTCGACAAGTTATCAACTCGAAGCGTTTTGGAGGTAAAATAACGCTTGTCAAAAAGGATAATCAAAAGTTGGAATGGTTCAGACTCTATATTTACAAGATTTAGTGAGAAAATCCGCGGTAGAAAACCAACTCTTAAAGAAAAAGTTTCTCAAGCCATTTATCGATTAAAAGTTCAAAGAACTAAGCTGGAAAATGCTGCTGCTAGAATAGAAAATCATGATAAATCTTTATTTGAAAAAATTGTTAAAGCTCAAATGGCTAAAGACTCTGCTAGAGCCATAATGTATGCTAATGAATGCGTGGAATTAAGAAAAATTGCAAAAACAACTTTACGTTGTCAATTAGCTCTTGAAAAAGTTCTTTTAAGGCTTGAGACAATTAAAGATTTTGGTGATGTTGCATCGCTTATGGCGCCTGTAGTAGATGTTGTTCAAGCAATAAAAACTGAAATTTCAGGTATTATGCCTGAAGTAGCTTTTGAACTTGGTGAAGTTGGAGAAGTGTTAGGGGACGTTGTAACTGAAATGGGTGAAGCTGCTGGAATAGGCGAGGAGGACCTTCATCCATCAAGTGAAGCTATGAAAATAATTGAGGAAGCTAACGCTGTAGCTGAGCAAAAAATGAAGGAAAAATTCCCAGAATTACCTTTACAAGTTGCACCAAATCTAGAGGAATCTTCAGCTACAAAATTAAAGTAGAGGTTAAAAAATTGAATATTGAAGAAGCCAAAAATAATATTGGAAAAGAAGTTTTTGACTCTAGAGGAAGAAAAATTGGTAGATTAATATCTTTTTGCACAGACCTTAGGGGGAACCCTATTAAATTCTTAATAGAGCTTGTTACTGGTGACTTCATTCAATGTACTGTTGAGCAGCTTCAGCAAAAGGAAAACGTTTTAACTTATCTTTATTCATGGGAAGTTAATGCTAATAACTTAAAGAATAGATTTGATTTAGTTTCAAGAAGAATTAAAGCTTTAGAAGAGCTTTATGCCAATGGTGAAATAGAAAAAGAAATTTATTTAGAGCTTAAAAACAGGCATGAAAGCTCTTTGGAAGAATTAGAGGAGCAAAGAAAACTTTTAATAGATAAACTTTATGAAAGAAAAACCAAACTGGATCTTAAAATAAAAGCTTTGGAACTTTTCTTAGCTAATAGCAAAATGCAGCAATCTTCAGGAGAAATTAGTGGGGAAGCCTTTAAAGTAGCTCTAGAATCAATAAATATTGGATTGAAAAGAGCAATCTCAGAAAGAAATTATATTAAAGAAATGGTTGACTTCTTAAGCAATGTTAAAATTTCAAGCGTTACTTCCTTAAAAACTCCAGGTTTAAAGCCTCTAACTGAAGATGTTGTTTTAGTTAAGTTAAAAGAACCAACTTAAAAGGAGGATTAAACTATTTCAATAATTCGAAAAATAAGCAGTAAATTTAAACCTACACCATTAAAAGAAAAGATTTCCCAAGCGATTTATAGGCTTGATGCTCAAAAAGAAAAGCTTGAACAAATGAGTTTTCTTCTTCAACAAAGAGATAGGGAAATGTTTCAAAAATGTATTGAAGCTCAATTTGCTAGAGATATTCCAAGAGCTAGAATTTATGCTAATGAATGTGCTGAAATAAGAAAAATTGCTAGAATAGTATTAAGCAGTCAATTAGCTTTAGAAAGAGTTATTTTAAGGCTTCAAACAATCGAGCAGTTTGGAGAAGTTCTTACTCAAATAGCACCTGTAATAGATGTGGTTGAGGAAATGAAAGATAAAGTATCAGGCTTAATTCCTGAAGTTGCTAATGAACTTGATCAAGTAAATTCAATGCTTAGAGATATGAGTTTAGAAGCTGGAGAAATCGAATCTGAAAATATAGATGTTGAAGCAGCTAATGAGGAAGCTAAAAAAATAATGTTGGAATCCATGGCTATTGCTGAAGAAAAAATGAAAGAAACATTTCCAGATATTAAAGATTTACAAATGAGTAAAATGAGGGTCATTCCAATTTCTGAAGGGGGAGAAGATTTAAAAAGAATGAATCTTGAAGAACTTGTTTTAGAATATATTAAAAGCAACAATGGTTACTTAAGCATTTCTAAATGCGCTTCAACATTAGGTGTTTCACCAAAAAAAATTAAGGAAACTGTAGAGAAATTAAAAAACAATGGGAAAATAATTTTTGAGTAAAGGTGATTTATAAAATGGTTTTATCTGCTTCTGAAGAGCTTGAGAAAATGGCTGCTAAATATGCTAATGAAGCAATTCAATTAGATGGGCAAGGTTCAAAAGGAATGGCTATTTCACGCTATCAAAGAGCTATAGAAATTCTTTTAAAATTAACCTCTTTATACCCTGACTCTCCCCAAACCAAAGTTTACTTAACTAGGATAGAAGCCTATCAAAAAAGGATTAAAGAATTAAGGGAATCACCAGTTTCTTTAGGAAGTCAAAGTTTTGAAGCAGCAACATTTAATCAACTTGTTATTTCTGAAAAACCTAATGTTAAATGGAGTGATATAGCAGATTTAGAGGAGGCTAAAAAAGCGATAGAGGAATCTATTATTTTCCCAGTTAAAAGACCTGATTTATTTCCTTTAGGTTGGCCAAGAGGCATCCTCTTTTTTGGTCCGCCTGGATGCGGAAAAACATTGCTTGCAGCTGCTGTAGCTACAGAAATAGATGCAGCATTTTATTGTGTTGACTCTGCCTCAATAATGTCTAAGTGGCTTGGAGAATCAGAGAAAAATGTAGCACAGCTTTTTGCTGAAGCACGAAATAAAGCCTCCTCCGGTCAACCAGCAATAATATTTCTTGATGAAATAGATTCTTTAATTGGTAAAAGAAGCAATGAAATTGGTGGAGAAATTAGAACTAGGAACCAGTTTTTAAAGGAGATGGATGGACTTCTAGATAAAAAGAAAAATCTTCATGTTTATGTAATTGGGGCAACAAATAAACCTTGGGCTTTAGATGATGCATTTATAAGAAGATTTCAAAAAAGAATTTACATTCCCCTTCCAGATTATAATGCTAGACTTGAACTCTTTAAAATTTATACAAGAGAAATTAAGCTTTCTCCAGAAGTTGACCTTAAATATCTAGCTAAAATTACAGAAGGTTATTCAGGAAGCGATATTAGAGATATTATTCAAGCAGCTCAGTTAGAAGTTGTTAGAGAATTTTTTGAAAAAGGAAATCCCAATGATAAACACGCTCTTCCAAAACCTGTAAGCATGGGAAATTTTATTAATGCTTTAAGAAAAAGAAAACCAAGTGTCTCCTTTAATTTAACCAAAAATTATCTTTCTTGGTTTGAGGTTTATGGAGCAATATGAAAAGAGGAGGGTTAAAATTGTTTAAAGAAAGAAAATCTTTTACGGAAAAATTAAGAGAATCCATTCATCCCACACCTTTAAGAAAAAAAATTTCTTTAACGTTAACCTCATTAAAAATTCAATTGAAAAGATTGGAGAATGCAGCTTATAGACTTGAGCAAAGAGATAAAATTCTTTATGGAAAATGTGTTTCAGCCTTGCAAAAAGGTGATAAATATTTAGCTTCTCTTTACGCTAATGAATGTGCTGAAATAAGAAAAATTGCTAAAATAACTTTAACAAGTCAATTAGCTTTAGAAAAAGTAACTTTAAAACTTGAAACAATAAGAGACTTTGGTGATATAGCTTACTCAATGAATTCAGTTACATCTATAATTGGAATGTTAAAAGATGGATTAAGAAACTTAATGCCTGACATTTCTATGAAACTTGATGAAGTAAATGAAGATTTGCAAAGTTTAGTTATTGAAATGGGAGAAACAACTGATCAAGGGATAGATTTGGAAAGTGCAAGTGAAGATTCTAGAAAAATAATTGAAGAAGCAACCATTGTAGCTGAGCAAAAAATGAAGGAAAAATTCCCAGAGCTGCCTGTAATAGCAGCAAAAGAAACAAAAATTTGAACCTTAATGCTTTTCCCTATTTTTGTATAAACTCCTAAGGTTTTTTGAATTTTAAATTCCTCAAATTCTTTATTCTGTTTAGCATCATCATTAAAAAGTAATAATTTTCCATAAACTCCATCATGACCGCTAACATATTTTATTTCATTATTTCTTATCTTTAATATAACCTCAACTATTCGCTCATTTGTAACTTTAATTAACTCATCTTTTGAAGCATTCAATAAAACATTTATTTCATTTTTAAATTTTTTAATTAAGCTCCAATATTCGCTCCATACTGTTTGCGAATAAACAATTTAACTTATATACTTTAGCTATTATCTCCATTAAAGGAATAAGATGCTTAAATGGAATATACTCTTTTGGAATAAAACTTTCAGGTCTATCTGCAAGCTCTTCAACTCTTTGTAAAACACCAATAGTTAATTTTCTTCTGCATTTTGGACAAATATTATTAACTTTTATAGCTTCCTTCGGGTGAAAGCTAACATTGCATTTTCTATGGCCTGAAAAATGATATTTACCTGCTTCCGGAAAAATTTCCCCGGTCATAACAAGTTTTGATTTATCCTTATTTTTTATAGCTTCATAAATTTCTTTAAATGAAATTTTATTAACTTTAAAACTGTAAATTCCCTTCCTAATCTTAAAGGGTTGGATGTATGAGAATCTGAAAAAGATACAAGCGTATATTTATCAAGCTTACTTATTCTAAAAGCCATTGAAGGATCGCTTGAAAGGCCTGTTTCAAGAGCATAAATATGTTTTGATTTTTCTTGAAAACATTCCTCAATACTATTAAAACCTGATTTGAAACCTAAAACTCCAAACCATGGTGTAAAATAATGAGCTGGAATTATCAAAATATTTTTTGAAATGCTCATTAAAATTTCTACAAATTCCATGCAATTCATTTCATTAAAGGTTGGTCATCCATCAGCTTTTAAATCACCAAACATTTCAAGTTTTTCATTAATTTGATCTACTATCTCAAAGTTTTCAGCTAAAATTAAATTATGAACCCTTCTAATTACTCCATTAAATTTATAAATAATTGCATACTTCTGCAGAGAGAATAAATAAACTTCTCTCCCCCTCTAGTTTTAAAAATTCCTTCCCCATCAACTTCAAAGAGATTAGCTTTTAATTCTTTTAACCATTTTGGATGAGTAAAATCACCAGTTCCAAGCATATTAATTCCTTTTAATTTAGCATTTTCCTCTAAAATTATTAATTGTAATGTCTTTGCTTGCTGCACGACTAAGAGGAGAGTGAATATGAAGATCAGAATAAATTAAACTCAATTCTTCATCAAACCAATTGAACCGCTAAAATTTAAAAATAGTATGACTTCAAAAAATATTTTTTGTTTAAAAATAAGGAGGAAAAAAGTAGAGTTATGGGAATAACCCAAGTTTTACATGAGCATCAGCAACCCTACTTATAGCTAGCATGTAGGCCGCTGTTCTCATGCTTACCTTTTCTTTTTTAGAAATTTCCAAAACATCATTAAAGGCTTTAACCATTCGTTCTTCAAGTCTTCTATTAACTTCTTCTTCAGACCATCTATCCCTGTTTAGATTTTGAACCCATTCAAAATAACTGACTGTAACTCCTCCACTATTGGCTAAAATATCTGGAATTGCTAATATTCCTCTATTATATAGGATGTCATCTGCTTCAAGTGTTGTTGGACCATTAGCTCCTTCAGAAATTATTTTAGCTTTTATTTTATGAGCATTATCTTTAGTAATCACATTTTCCATAGCTGCAGGAACAAGAATATCGCATTCAAGCTCTAAAAGCTCCTCATTAGTAATTTTTTTACTTCCATCAAATCCTACAACAGATCCGGTCTTCTTTTTATATTTAAGAACTTCATCTGGGTCTAATCCATTAGAACTTAATATTCCTCCCTTAGAATCGCTAACAGCTATTATTTTACATCCCATTTCATGTAAGATTTTTGCTGCCCAAAAACCCACATTTCCATATCCTTGAACAGCAACTGTTGCTCCTTTTAAACTTAAACCTAAATGCTTAGTTGCTTCTCTAGCGCATATAGCAACGCCCCTTCCTGTAGCTGATTCTCTACCATATGAACCACCTAACTCTACAGGTTTTCCTGTAACAACTTCTGGAACAGCATAACCTTTAAGGCTACTATATGTATCCATTATCCAAGCCATTACTTGAGCATCAGTTCCCATATCTGGTGCAGGCACATCTTTAAATGGTCCTATCTCATCCATAATCATAGCTGTATATCTTCTAGTTAATCTTTCCAATTCTCCCTTAGAAAGTTTTTTAGGATCGCATACAACACCTCCTTTAGCTCCCCCATATGGAATATCTACAACAGCTGTTTTAAAAGTCATCCACATTGCAAGCGCTTTAACTTCATCTAAATCCACGTTTGGATGATATCTTATTCCGCCTTTATATGGGCCTCTCCACATATTATGCTGAACTCTATAGCCTGTAAATACCTTTACTTTACCATCATCCATTCTAACTGGAACTGAAACGATTAAAACCCTTCTTGGATGCTTAAGTTGCTCTATAACATCATCACTTATTCCAATTCTTTTAGCTACTCTTTCTATTTGTTTCACAGCTTCTTCAAAAGGATTTACCTTAATAGTAGTTGTATTTACACTCATTTTTTAACCTCCTTTGTTTTCAGTTGTATAATTAAGTAAACTAATAAAACTTTCCATAACATTGTGAATTAATATAAAGCTTAAAAATCTAATTGATAAGTACTTTAACTATTAATTTATAAGGGTTAGAAAACAAAATTCTTTTTATTTACTTTTAGGGAAATGATATAATGATATTTTGAAATAAGAAATTAGAGGGGAAAATTGCCTTGTCTAATGTTATGTGGACCGAAAAATATAGGCCGAAAACCTTAGATGAAATGGTAAATCAAGAGGAAATAGTTGAAAGATTAAAAAAATTTGTTAAAACAAAAACTATGCCTCATTGTCTTTTTTCTGGGCCTCCAGGAACAGGGAAAACTACTGCAGCTATATGCCTAGCTAGAGATTTATTTGGAGAAAATTATGCAGAAGCCTTTATGGAGCTTAATGCTAGTGATGCTAGAGGAATAGATGTTGTTCGAACCACTGTTAAAGAATTTGCTAGAATTGCGCCTATAAGCAAGCTTCCATTTAAAATTCTTGTTTTAGATGAAGCAGACAATATGACTGCGGATGCTCAACATGCTTTAAGAAGAACAATGGAGAAATATACGGAAACTTGCAGATTCATTTTATGTTGCAATTATTCTGGAAAAATTATTGAACCTATTCAATCTAGATGCGCTTTATTTAGGTTTACTCAATTAAAAAATGAGGATATGGCAAAATATTTAAAAATGATTGCTGAAAAAGAGAAAGTAAAACTTCTTGAAGATGGATTAAATGCAATTTTAAATGTGGCAAATGGCGACTTAAGAAAGGCTATAAATACCTTGCAAGCAGCAGCTTCTTTAGAAAAACCTATAGATGAAAAAACAGTTTATATGGTTGTTGGTTTAGCTAAACCTGAAGATGTTCAAGAAATGCTTGAATTAAGCTTTAAAGGAAACTTTGTAGAAGCTAGAAAAAAGCTTAGGTTAATGCTTATGGAATATGGTCTCTCTGGATTAGATATTCTTAAACAGGTTCATTCTGAAATTTTTAAGTTAAATTTACCTGATGAAGAAAAACTTAAACTTGCTGATTTAATTGGTGAAATTGATTATAGGCTTTCTCAAGGAGCTGATGAAGAAATTCAGTTAAGCGCTATGCTAGCTAAATTAGCTTTATATGGTTCTAATAGGGGAAGCGCAAATTGAGCATTCCATGGATTATAAAGTATCGACCTAAACATTTAAATGAAGTTGTAAATAATGAGCAGGCTAAGGAAAATCTATTAAAATGGATTAAAGCTTTAGAGCAGGGTAAAAGCGTTAAAAAAGCTGTTTTGCTTTATGGGCCTCCAGGAACAGGAAAAACAGTTACTGTTGAAGCTTTAGCTAAAGATTTAGGATATGATTTAATAGAGATAAACGCCAGCGATAAAAGAAACAGCGAGGAATTGATGAGAATAGCAGGTTCAGCAGCCACTCAAGGAGAATTAATTGGTAAAAAGCGTTTAATTCTTCTTGATGAAATAGATGGTATAAATTTAGAGGAAGATAAGGGAGCTGTTGCAACTGTTAATCAAATTTTAAAGGAAGCTAAACATCCAATTATTCTTACAGCTAATGATCCTTGGGATCCTAAAATAGCTCCATTAAGAAATTCATGCGAATTAATCGAGTTTAAAAGATTAACCTCTAAAGTTTGTCTTCCATATTTAAAGAAAATATGTTTAAATGAAGGTGTTAAACCTGAAGATGAAGCTTTAAAATTTATAATTGAAAAAAACAATGGAGATATGCGATCTATAGTTAACGACTTAGAAATGCTTTGCATTGGTAGAAAAGAATTAACTTTAAATGATGTTTCATGGATAAGCTCAAGGGATAGAAAAGAAAGCATTTTTACCGCTTTAGGGCTTATTTTCTCTGGGAGAAACTGTGTTTTTGCTCGAAAAGCCGTAGATTTAGTGGATATAGATTATGAAATGCTTTTTGAATGGATTTATGAAAATGCGCCGCATCAACTTACAAATGCTTTTGATTTATGCAATGCTATGGAAGCTTTAGCTAAATCAAATCTTTACTTAACTAGAGTTAAGAAGCATCAAAACTGGAGTCTTCTTCCCTATGCCTTAAATTTAATGACTGTTGGCGTATGCGCTTCAAAAAAGAAAACTAAATCCAAGTTTACTCCTATTAAATTTCCAGAAAGAATAAGATTTTTATCACAAAGCAAAACTGAAAGAGAAATTAAAATTAAATTAGGAAAATTAATTGGAAAAGAAACGCATTTATCAACTTTCAAAAGCCTTAAATATTATTTACCTTATCTCAAATTTATTTTTAAACATAATCAAAAACTTGCTGGGAAAATTAGTGAAAAACTAAATTTTGATGAAGATATTATAAATTTTCTTAAGAAATAGTTTTAGTTTCTTTATAAAATGGTTCTCTTAACTCATTAGCTTTAAGAAATAATGCTTTTAAAACATCATCTGAAGCATCACTTCTTAAGTAAGGTAAAATATCAACTAAATTGTCGTTTCTCATTAAGCAAGGCTTTAATTTTCCATCAAAGGTTAATCTCATTCTTGTGCAATGTGCGCAAAACTCTGTATTTTCTATAGGTTTAACAACCTCGATTTTAGCTCCATCAATTGTATACACTTTTCTATTATGCATAAAATTTCTTACTTCAATTTTTTCAGCTTTCATACGTAATTTTTCTTCGATGTTATCTAAAGGTAAATGGTATTTAGCATATTCTTCAAAACAAATATTTATTGGTTCAAATTCAATTAATTGAAGAATAACACCCATTTTTTTTGAAGCTTCTATCATAGAGTCTATTTCGCAATCGTTTAACCCTTTTAAAACAACCATGTTTATTTTCACAGGAGTCAATCCAGCGTTAATAGCTGCTTTAACCCCTCTTAATGCTCCATTAATTTCTCCTCCAGTAATTTTTCTATAGATTATTGGATTTAGCGAAGGTAAACTTATGTTAATTCTGGTAAGCCCCGCTTCTTTCAGTTCAAATGCTAAATCTTCAGTTAATAATTTAGCATTTGTAACAAGAGATATATCTTTCAATTTTTGAATTTCCCTCAAACCTTTTATAATCGCTTTAATATCCTTTCTCATTAATGGTTCCCCCCCAGTAATTTTTACATCTTCTACCCCAAATTCAGTAGCAATTTTAACTACTCTAATTATTTCATTTACGCTTAACAAATTTGTTTTACCAGTATGGCCTTCTCTATGACAATAAAAACAGTTTTGATTGCATGAAGGTGTTATAGCTATTCTAAGATTTAATAATGGACGATTATATTTATCTAAAAGCAAAAATTTCACTCTCTTGCATGCTTAACTATATGAGGTAACTCTGGAATTATTAATGAGGAAACCGCTAACTTAACAGCTTCGGGCGATCCAGGTAAACAAAATATTGCTTTAGATTTAGCCACTCCAGCTAAAGCTCTAGTTAATATCGCTGCTGAACCAATTTTTTCATAGCTAAGCTTTCTAAATAATTCTCCAAATCCTGGAAGCTCCTTTTCTATAAGCTCTTTTATAGCTTCTATAGTAACATCTTTTTTAGTTATACCTGTTCCACCAGTAATTATTATGGCATCAACATCTTTTGAATACAAAATTTCTTTAACCTTTTCTTTAATTAAAACTAAGTTGTCTGGAAGAATAATTCTTTGATAAACGTTATAACCTGCCTTTTTAATTAATTCCTCTATTAAATTTCCTGAAACATCATTAATTTCCTCTCCCCTTTTTAAGCTTAAATATTTAGAATCGCTGCAAGTTAATATAGATATATTCAATGTTTTAGGGGATTCAGATTTATGTTTTATTGATGTTTCACTCATTATTCTCACTCTTCAATTTTTCTTTAACTTTAATCGATTCTATTAAGGTTGTTGGGTATTGTCCTTTTTCATCCTTTTCATATTGCTTAACCATATCCCATATTGTTAAAAGGTAAACTGCAACTGCTGTTAAAGCTTCCATCTCAACCCCTGTTTTAGCTGTTGTTTTAACTTTAACTTCAACCTCTATAGAGTTAGAGTTTAATTTTGAATTTAAAGAAACATTTGTTATTGGAATTGGATGACATAAGGGAATTATTTGGCTTGTATTTTTAGCAGCCATAATCGCGGCTATTTCTGCGGTAATTAATGGATCGCCTTTAGCAATTTTTCCGTTTTTAATAAGCGAGATTGTTTGAGGCTTTAAAATTATTTTTCCTAAAGCTGAAGCTTCTCTAAAAACTTCTTTTTTTTCAGTAATATCAATCATTTCGGTTTTTTTAAAGCTGCTCAATTTAAAGCTACCTCTTTTAATCTCTTAAATATTAAATTATTTATACTTCCTTATTGCTTTATTTATATTGTGGGAGTTTAAATGTGTAAGTTGGCTAAGTTATCTGAAGAAGAATTAAAATTGATTCAAGAGCTTGAAGCAAAATTAAATCATATAGTTTTAATTGCTTATGAGAAACCTCCTGAAATAGCTAAATTAACAAATGAACAACTTGAAAAAATTAAGAATTTAGAAAGTCAATTGAAAGTTAAATTAGTAGCTTACAAATAAAGAAAAAATAAAAATATGAAACTTGGGAAAGTAGTTGGGATTAAGTGGAAAAATTTGCCCATCTATTTAGGTAATCCCATAAATCTTCTTCAGTAATTCCCTCAATTTCTTCAAGAAATTCATAAAGTTGCTTTAAAGAAGTGTGATGTCTATACTCTTCACCAAGAATTCCCTCTAAAATCAATTTAACATTTTTTTCATCAACTTTTTTTACAAGTTCCTCCATTTTATTAAGCATTTCCTGTTCTTCGTTTATATGTTTTTCTAAAGCTTCTTTAATTTCGGTTTTTTCTACACTTGAAAATATTTTTCCCTGAATTATGTCTTCTAAGGATTGAAGAATATGAGCATGCTTTAATGAATCCATTCTTATAACATCTAAAAGAAGCTTAACCACTTCATTTATTGTTTTATTTATTGTTGAATTTAATTCATTTGCAACTTTAATTTCTAACGCTTTTTGTTCTCTAAGCATATTTAAAAATTCTTTATCAGAAGTTTTCATTTAAATGAAAACCTCCTGAAGAGGGGTTCTCCTCATTCTTGCCTGCGGTTTTGCAGGTCTCAAGATCTAAGGCATTTAAATACCTTCGGGCCAGACCAGTCATAGAACCCCCAAATTATTTATATATAAATTGAGAATATAAAAAGATTTAGTTAAGAATAGCTCCTGTATCTGTTGATGAAACAAGTTTAACATATTTCTTTAAATAGCCTTTAAGAATGGGTTTTTCCGGAGGCTTAACATTTTTTAAGCGTGATGTTAATTCATCATTTGTTAATTCAACTTCAATAATTCTTTTGGAGACATCAATTTTTATTAAATCTCCATTTTTAATAGCTGCTATAGGGCCTTTTTCAGCTGCTTCTGGAGAAACATGCCCTATGCATAATCCTCTTGTTCCACCTGAAAATCTTCCATCAGTAATAAGAGCAACAGATTCTCCTAAACCCATTCCTGAAATTGCTGATGTTGGAGCAAGCATTTCTTTCATTCCGGGACCGCCTTTAGGTCCTTCATATCTAATTATTATAGCATCTCCCTTTTCTATTTCATTGTTAAAAATAGCTTTTATACATTCCTCTTCAGAATTAAAAACTTTAGCTTCCCCCTTAAATGTTAATGTTCTATTTGAAAGCCCAGCAGTTTTAAGAACACAACCTTTTGGAGCTAAATTCCCCCATAAAATAGCAAGTCCCCCCTCATTAGCTATAGGGTTATTTATTGAGTGAATAACGTTTCTATCTAAGTTTCTAGCTTCCTTTATGTTTTCAATTAAGGTTTTTCCAGTTACAGTTTTTACGTTTAAATGAAGTTTTTCTTTTAATTCAAGCATTAAAGCAGGTATTCCACCAGCATTATTTAAATCCTCCATGTCATGTGGTCCTCCAGGCATCATAGCACATAATTGAGGAGTTTTTTTATTTAATTCATCAAATAGCGATAGCTCTATTGTTAAATTCAATTCTTTAGCTATAGCAGTTAAATGAAGAACTGTATTTGTTGAACCGCCTAAAGCTGCATCAACAATTATAGCATTTTCAAACGCTTCCTTATTCATTATATCTGATGGCTTTAAATTTTCATGAATCATTTCTACAATTCTTTCTCCTGATTTCTCTGCAATCCTTAATTTAGCAGAGTTAACAGCAGGAGTTGTGCTGCAATAAGGTAAACTCATTCCTAAAGCTTCAGTAAGACAAGCCATAGTGTTTGCAGTGAACATTCCATTGCATGAACCGCATGTTGGACATGCAATTTCCTCAATTTCATTAAGTTCTTCTAAAGTTATTTCTCCAGAGTTAACCTTTCCTAAAGCTTCAAAAACAGAAATTAAACCAATTTTTTTTCCTTTATAAATTCCTGAAAGCATTGGTCCTCCAGTTACTACTATTGATGGTATATTGAGTCTAGCTGCAGCCATAAGCATTCCAGGGGTAATTTTATCACAATTTGAAATTAAAACTAAACCATCTAATTGATGAGCTTGAACCATTATTTCTATTGAATCGGCTATTAAATCTCTTGATGGAAGAGAATAACGCATTCCTTCATGACCCATAGCTAATCCATCGCAAACAGCTATTGTATTAAACTCAAATGGTACTCCTCCAGCTGCGGCTATACCAATTTTAACTCTTTCAACTATAGTGTTTAAATGGGTATGCCCTGGAACTAAAGATGTAAAACTATTTGCTATACCTATAAAAGGCTTATTCATTTCTTCATTTGTTAAACCTAAAGCTTTAAGCAAAGCTCTTTGAGGGGCTTTTTGAAAACCCATTTTAATTGCATTGCTCCTCATGTCTTTAACTCTCCCAACTTTTAAAAGCGTAAAATTTATATTTGGAAACCTTATTAATGTTAAGTTTTGATGGGGCTTGAATAAAAACCTTACAGTTTTTACCCAGCTACTTTTAGGTAAAAATGGAAAGGTAGCCCCATCGCTTGTAACTGTAGTAATTCTTAAATAAGCGCCTTAAGCATTTTATTTTCTTCTTAAGGCGCTTAAAAAATTGTTTGGGTGAGATTATTGAGTAAAGTTTCAGGCGGTAAAGCTTTGCTTGAAGCTTTAAAAAGAGAGGGGGTAACAATAATATTTGGCATTCCAGGAGGAGCCATTCTCCCCATTTATGATGAGCTTTATGACTTCGACATTAGACATGTTTTATGTCAGCATGAGCAATCAGCAGCTCATATGGCTGATGGATTTGCTAGAGTAAGCGGTAAACCTGGTGTATGCTTTGCAACCTCTGGTCCAGGAGCAACAAACTTAGTTACTGGTATAGCTAATGCTTACATGGATTCTTCTCCATTAATAGCTGTTACAGGACAAGTTCCTAAACCAATGATTGGAAAAGATGCTTTTCAAGAAGTTGACATCATAGGGATAACAACTCCAATAACCAAATATAATTTTCAACCTAGAAGTGCTTCAGAAATACCTGAAATTGTTAAAAAAGCTTTTTTTATAGCTTCAACAGGTCGAAAAGGGCCTGTGCTTATTGACATTCCTAAGGATGTTCAAACAGAGGAATGTGAATTAAAGTTTCCAGAAAAAGTTACCATAAGAGGTTATAATCCATATAGAAAACCTTGTGAAAAACAAATAAATGCTGTTGTTGAGTTGCTTGCTTCAGCAGAGAAACCTATGATTCTTGCTGGTGGTGGGGCAGCCTATCCTGAAGCTTCAGATTACATTTTAAAAATTAGCGAGCTTCTATTAGCGCCTGTTGTCACTTCATTAATGGGTAAAGGAGTTTTTCCAGAGGATCATCCTCTATCACTTGGTTTACTTGGAATGCATGGAACATTAGCAGCTAACAAATTAGTTTCTGAAGCTGATGTTCTTCTTTCTGTTGGAACAAGATTTTCAGATAGAACAACTGGTAAAGTCGATGAATTTTGTAAAGAAACCAAAGTTATACATATAGATATTGATGAAGCTGAAATTTCAAAAAATAAAAAGGTTGATTTAGCTATTATAGCTGATGCAAGCGAAGCTTTAAAAGCAATTTATGAAGGTTTAATCGCCCGTTTAAATAAAAGAGAAGAAACAGCCTGGTTTAAAAGAGTTAAAGAATTTAAAGAAGTTTGGGAAGGATGGATATTTGAAGAGGAATCGAGCAAAGAATTAAAACCTATTCCCATCCTTAAAATCTTAAGAAAAATTTTACCAGTTGAATCTATACTTGTTACTGAAGTAGGCCAAAACCAAATGTGGAGCGCATTATATTTCAAAGTTTTTAAACCTAGAACATTTATAACATCAGGCGGTCTTGGTACGATGGGGTTTGGTTTACCAGCTTCTATAGGGGCCAAAGCAGCTAAATCTGACGTTCCAGTTGTTGATGTAGCTGGAGATGGAAGTTTTATGATGACTGAAAATGCACTTTCAGTTTCTGTTGCAGAAAACCTTCCAATAATAGCTGTAATAATAAATAATAGAGTTCTTGGAATGGTTGCTCAATGGCAAAGGCTATTTTATGGAAAACGTTATTCAGCAGTTAAACTTGATCGAGTGGATTTTGTTAAGTTAGCTGAAGCCTATGGGGCTCATGGAGTTAGAGTTCAAGATTTAAATGAATTTTCTAAAGCTTTAAAAGAAGCTTTAAAACTTGATGTAACTTCAGTAATTGATGTTCCAATATCTCCAGAGGAAAATGTGCTTCCAATGGTTCCTCCAGGAAGTAGTTTAGAGAAAATATTGGGGGTTGAAAAATGGGATTGGGTAATGAAAAAGGGTTAATTTTAATTTCAGCTATAGTAGAGCATAAACCAGGAGTTCTTCATAGAATTTCAAACATGTTTAGAAGAAGAGATTTTAACATTGAAAGTATAAGTGTTGGTGTAACAGAATTTAATGATTTGGCAAGAATGACCATAACTGTTAAAGGAGATGAAAGAACAGCTGATCAAGTTGTTAAACAAATGGGTAAATTAATTGATGTTATTTGCGTGGACGTTTTAGATTGGAACAATTCTGTTCAAAGAGAGTTGGCGCTTATAAAGTTAAAGGCTGAAACACATGAGAAACGATCCGAAATAATGGATTACGCCTCAGTATTTAGGGGAAGGATAATTGATGTAGCAAGAGATTCTTTAATAGTTGAAGTTACTGGAGATTCTGAAAAAATTAATGCCTTTATAAATTTAACCAAACCCTTTGGAATCATTGAAGTTGCCAGAACAGGCATAACAGCTTTATCTAGAGGCTCTTCCTCCTTAAGTGAAGCTAAACGAAAAACTTAAAGGAAAGAGCTTTAAAATCAAATAATAAAGGGGGAATTCAAATCTTGGTGAAAATATATTTTGATAAGGATGCAGATTTAAAGTATTTAGAAGGAAAAACCATTGCTGTAATAGGTTATGGAATTCAAGGAAGAGCTCAAGCATTAAACTTAAGGGATTCAAAAGTAAATGTTATAGTTGGACTTAGACCTGAAGGAAATAGCTGGAGACTAGCTGAAAAAGATGGTTTTAAACCTTTCACTATTCAAGAAGCAGCTGAAAAAGGAGATATAATTCATATGTTAATTCCAGATATGGCTCAACCATCAATTTATAATGAGTATATAGCTAAACACTTAAGAAAAGGTAAAGTTTTAGGTTTTTCACATGGCTTTAACATTCACTATAAACAAATAATTCCTCCTCCAGATGTTGATGTAATAATGGTGGCTCCAAAAAGTCCTGGAGCTAGACTTAGGGAAATGTATCTTCAAGGTTTTGGTGTTCCAGCTTTGCTTGCTGTAGCTCAAGATGTTAGCGGAAAAGCTAAGCATATTGGGTTAGCTATAGCTAAAGCTTTAGGGTGTACAAAAGCTGGAGTTATTGAAACAACCTTTAAAGATGAAACTGAGAGTGATTTAATAGGAGAGCAAACAGTTTTGGTAGGTGGATTAATGGAGCTAATTAAAAAAGGATTTGAAGTTTTAGTTGAAGCGGGCTATCCGCCTGAACTTTCATATTTTGAAGCTTGTAACGAAGCTAAATTAATTATGGACCTTATTTATGAAAAAGGATTAATTGGAATGCTTAGGGGAGTATCTGAAACAGCAAGATTTGGTGGATTATCTATTGGGCCAAAAGTTATAGATGAACATGTAAAAGAAAATATGAGGAAAGTTGTTAAAGATGTTCAAAGTGGAAAATTTGCTGAAGAATGGATAAAAATATCAAAGGAAAAACCCCAGCTTCTTGAAGAAAAAATTTCATTAATTGAAAACCATGAGTTGGAGCAGGTTGGAAAAAAAATAAGAAAAATGTCTGGAATAGAAAAATAGAAGATTTTTAAAGGTTTTTTAAATGAATTTAACAGAGAAAATTTTAGCTAAAGCAGCAAACTTAAAAGAAGTCCATCCAGGTGAAATAATTAATGCTAAAATAGATTGCGCAATGGTGCATGATCTTACAGCCCCATTAACAATAGATGCTTTTAATGAAATTGGCATAAAAAAAGTTTGGGATCCAAATAAAATAGTGGTTATTTTTGATCATTGTGTTCCAGCAAGCTCTGTTGAAGCTGCTGAACTTCATAAAAAAGTTAGAAATTTTGTGAAAACTCAAGGAATAAAAAACTTTTTTGATGTTGGCTACGGAGGGATTTGTCATCAAGTTATGGTTGAAAAAGGCTTTGTTAAACCTGGTGAAGTTATTGTAGGTGCCGATTCACATACATGTACATATGGTGCTTTAGGAGCCTTCGCTACAGGAATTGGATCAACAGATATGGCTTATGTTTTTGCTACTGGAGAGCTTTGGTTTAAAGTTCCAAAAGCAATTAAAATTCATGCTTCAGGAAAATTTCAGAAGTTTGTTACTCCAAAAGATTTAATTTTATATGTAATTGGAAAACTTGGAGCTAATGGAGCAAATTATATGAGTTTAGAATTTACTGGACCAGTTATAAAAAATATGAGTATTGATGGTAGATTAACTATATGCAACATGGTTGTTGAAGCTGGAGCTAAATCAGGTATTGTTCCACCTGATGAAAAAACTTTAGAATATATTAAGTTAAGAAGCAAAGGAAAATTTAATTTTCAAGAAAGCGATAAAAATGCTGTTTATGATAAAGTTTTAGAAGTTGATTGTGAAAAACTTCAACCAATGGTTGCTTGTCCAAATTCCGTTGATAATGTTAAACCTATAAGTGAAATTTCTGAAGTGGAGGTAGATCAAGTTTTTATAGGTTCATGCACTAATGGACGAATTGAAGATTTAAGAATTGCAGCTCAAATCTTAAAAGGTAAAAAAATTAATAATAATGTTAGATTAATAGTTATTCCAGCTTCTCAAGAGATTTACTTGCAAAGTTTAAAGGAGGGATTACTTGAAATTTTAGTTAAGGCTGGTGCAGTTATAGGGAATCCAAATTGTGGACCATGCTTAGGCGGTCATATGGGTTTACTTGCTTCTGGAGAAGTTTGTGTAAGTACATCAAATAGAAACTTTATTGGGAGAATGGGGAGCTCTTCAGCTAAGATATATTTAGCTTCTCCGGCTACGGCTGCTGCATCAGCTATTTATGGAAAAATTGTTGATCCAAGAGTGTTTGGAGAGAATTGAAAAATGAAAGTTTTAGGTAAAGTTTTAAAGTTTGGAGACAATATTGATACTGATGTTATTCTTCCAGGAAAATATCTAGTGCTTACCGATCCTAAAGAATTAGCTAAGCATGCTATGGAAGGTTTAGATAAGGAATTTTCAAAAAAAGCTGAGAAAGGAGTAATAATAGTTGCTGGAGAAAACTTTGGATGCGGTTCAAGTCGAGAACATGCTCCTATAGCTTTAAAAAACGCTGGAGTAAAAGCTATAATTGCTAAATCTTTTGCAAGAATATTTTATAGAAACGCTATAAATATAGGTTTACCCGTTTTAGAATGTAAGGAAGCATTTGAAAAAATTGAAGAAAATGATGAAGTATTAATAGATTTAAGTAATGGGGAAATAATTGATAAAACCAAAAACTTGACTTTAAAATTTATTCCGCTCCCTTCATTTCTTTTGGATATTTTAAATCAAGGAGGATTAATTAAAAAACTTAAAAATTCTTTAAAGTAAAGTTCTTTATGAATCTAATTTTTTACCTAGAATCTTATAGAGATAATATATATATCCATCCACTAAAGCTTCTTCACTAGCCTTAAGAATATTTGATGAAACACCTATTGTAGACCATCTTTCATCATTTGCTTTAAACTCTATAAATACTTGAACGGTTGCAGCTGTACCTTTTTCAACATCTATTTCTTTAACTCTATATCCAATTAATGAAACATTTGAGATTTCTGGATACTGCTTTTTTAAAGCTTTTCTTAAAGCTATATCAAATGCATTAACTGGACCGTTTCCTTCAGCAGCAGTAATAATTATGTTATTACCTACTTTTAATTTAACTATGCTTTCAGCTGAAATTGAATTATTTTGATTTAATACAAAAGCTCTCCAACCTGATAAATTAAAATAGTTTAAGTTTACTCCAAGTTCTCTAGCGAAAACTAAAGCTAAGCTAGCTTCAGCATTTTCAAAATGGTAACCCATGCTTTCCATAGCTTTTATTTTTTCAAGAAGTTTCTTAGCTTCAGGTGAATCTTTACTTAAATTAAAGCCAAACTCTTGAGCTTTAAAAACTAAATTTGATAAACCTGCCTGAGAAGAAACAGTTATTTCTCTTTTATTTCCAACTTTAGAAGGATCAAACGCTTCATATGTTTCAGAACATTTGATAACGGCATCACCATGAATACCTCCTTTATGAGTAAAAGCAAATTTCCCAACAAAAGGTTGATAATAATCTCTTGGAATGTTAGCTATTTCATAAACGTAATTTGAAACTTCTGTAAGCTTTTCTAATAATACGCCAGTTTTAACTCCATAACTTAACTCTAAATTACCGATGATTTCAATTAAATCTGCATTACCGCATCTTTCTCCTAAACCATTAATTGTTCCTTGAATTTGGATTGCTCCAGCTTCTAAGGCAAATAAACTATTTGCTGTAGCTAATCCCCTATCATTATGTGCATGAATACCTAACTCAGCTTGAACTTTTTCTTTAACATTTCTTGTTATTTCATAAACTTCTTTTGGAAGAGATGCCCCTCTAGTATCACATAAAATTAATTTTGTTGCTCCAGCTTCTAAAGCAGTTTTCAAAACTTTTAAAGAGTATTCTTTATTTTCTTTAAATCCATCATAAAAATGTTCAGCATCAAAAAATACTTCATAGCCATGGTTTTTTAAATAATTTATTGATTTAAAAATCATTCTAAGATTTTCCTCAAAAGTTGTGTTTAAAACGGTAGTTACATGAAAACTCCAAGCTTTACCCATCAAAGTTATTAAATCAGGTTCAACTTCAATTAATAAGTTTAAATTTTTATCTTCTTCAGGTTCTGTATTTGGTTTAATAGTCATTCCGAAAGCTGCTATTTTACTCTTTAAGTTTTCTTTTTTAATTTTTTTAAAGAATTCTATTTCAGCCTTATTTGTAGTGTTAGGCCAACCCCCCTCAATATAGTGAATTCCAAAATCGCTAAGTTTTTTAGCTATTTTTATTTTATCATTAACTGAAAAATTAACTTCTACAGCTTGGTTTCCATCTCTTAAGGTTGTATCATAGAGCTCTATTTTTGTGAAAGCATTCTCGCTTAAAAAAGGTTTATTTAAGGAGAATTTGGTGCTCACCCATTTTCTTACACCTGCTTAAAAATATATTTAATTCTTTAAGCTTCTTTAATAAAAACTTTTCTTTAAATTAACGAAAAATTTTATATTCTTTATTATATTAACTTCCTTTAAAAAACCCTTAAAGAGTTGAAAAACAATGAAGATTCAGCCTGTTGAATATGTTTGGATGGATGGAAAATTTGTGAAATGGGATGAAGCCAAAGTTCATGTAATGACTCATGCATTACATTATGGAACGGGAGTTTTTGAGGGAATTAGAGCCTATCCATCAAATGGAAATTTATATGTATTTAGGCTTAAAGACCATATTGAAAGATTAATTAATTCAGCAAAAATCTATATGATGGATGTAAATTATACCGTTGAAGAATTAACTGAAGTAATTTTAGAGCTTTTAAGAATAAATAAACTTAAAGAACTATGTTATATTAGACCAATAGTTTTTAAAGGTTTAGGAGAATTTGGATTAAATCCATTTGGTTCACCAACGCAAATAGCTATATGCGCTTTTCCAGTAGGTGCCTATTTAGAAAAGGGTGGAGTAAGCGTTTGCACTTCAAGTTGGCGTAGAACCCCAGATGTATCTATGCCTTCAGCAGCAAAAGCTTGTGGAAGCTATTTAAATTCTGTTTTAGCTAAAATAGAAGCTGTTCAAAATGGTTATGATGAAGCCATCTTTATAGATATTAATGGTTATTTAAGCGAGGGGGCTGGAGAAAACATTTTTATAGTTAAAAAAGGCGTTATATATACGCCTCCAGTTTCCTCATCAATTTTAGAAGGAATAACTAGAGATTCAGTAATTAAAATAATTTCAGAGTTGGGCTATTCATTTTTTGAAAGACCAATTTTAAGATCTGAATTATATGTATGCGATGAAGCTTTCTTTACAGGAACCGCTGCAGAAATAACTCCAATATTAAAAGTTGATAATAGAATTGTTGGAAATGGAAAACCAGGAAAAATAACAAATGAAATTAAAAACTTCTTCTTTGAAATAATTTCTTGCAAAAAACCAAAGTATCAGCATTGGTTAACCAAGGTTTACTAGAATGTTGTCAATTATACTTCTATAAGCTTATAGTTTGCATTTCCTAAACCTATTTCTTCTGCTGTTTTAATCATGATTTCCGGATCTACCTTATGTAAATTTAAAAATATATTTTGATTATTACAACTTTCTTTTATTAAATCGATAGAGGCTTTATCTATTGCTACAATATCTTTAGAACCTAAAATACCTATATCTGGAGCAAACTTTTTAGAAGCATTTGGAACACAATCA
>Ga0105158_1000036_pt1 | contig 59600 bp, 64 predicted proteins | sample LHCtaG_FD_81567 | JGI IMG/M metagenome (GOLD analysis project Ga0105158, IMG submission 81567) | Hot spring microbial communities from Little Hot Creek, USA to study Microbial Dark Matter (Phase II) - LHC4sed_matched | ecosystem: Environmental > Aquatic > Thermal springs > Hot (42-90C) >...
GTTTCCATCCATACTCCCTGACTTATCTAGCAAAACATATATAGGCCCCATAGTTAGGTACAACACCTTTTCAAATAGTAGTAAATCACCTTCAGCTACCTTACTGTAGAAATATATCTCTGGGTATGCGAGTTCTGTATAAACCACCCTCTCTATATCTGAGCCCCTGGTATACCCCTCTATCTCGCCTCTCTGGTACCCTACCCTCCTCTTCTTCACAGCCCTCACCACATCAGGTATTCTGCTCAACACCTTGAGGAGGCTCCTCACGTCAGTATTCTTAGCAAGCCTCAGCACCGAAGCCACATCATCTTCTAGGCTTAGCGTATGCCCTACGCCAGCCTTATACCCATAGACAAAGTTCTGAATCTCTTTAACATTTTCAGCCACCTCCACACTCTTTCTAGCAGCATTCTTTACCGCTTCCTCTAAACTCCTTCCACCCTCCCAAGTATCCTCATGCTCTTTCTGCTGATTCTTCATACCACTCTCCCCCTTTCCACTACCCTGAGCATAATCTTTCTCGCTCTTCTCATCAAGTTCAGATAGGAGGTTGAGAAGGAATAGCGTGCCAATAGCTACTGATGAAAAGCTATCAGCAACTGTATAGAATCTCAGCTTCTTTGCTTCCTCATCTGTTAGAATAGTCTTCACTATTTTATATTGTTCACTCCTCCCCAGGGGCACTTCAGAGACGTCTACTAAGCGTGGAAATGGTAAGTAGAGAGTATAGTAGACATCTATTGCAAGATCCAGCAGGGTGTTTGCTCCGCCTCTAAGCTTCTTTAAGTTATCCAATATCTTCTGCCCCTTGTACCTAGTGAAGGGGTCTAAATAATCTATGTTCCTTAGAACTCCGGGCACCTACCTACCCTCTATTTTCCTCCTTATCTTCTCGAGAAGCTCATTTATCTGCTCCACTACCTCCATTGCCTTTTTATGAACGTTCTCATCTTCACTCTCCTTAACCATGGACAAGACCCTGTCCCTCGTGGACTCAAGGTCTCTGTATATCTCGAGAAGCCTGTACTCAACAAATCTAGAATTGACTACAGGAAAAGACGCTATGTAGTTTCCAACTTCTCTTACACTCACTTGTATTTCCTCGAGCTCCCTAAGGTACTTGTATGGGGTTTTCAGCTCTTCCGCCAGTATTATGTTAACCTTTTCAAAGTCATCTATGTCATGAGGCGCTAAAAACTTTAACACAATAAGGTCTTCTTCAAGTGCTTTGAGCCTCCCATTGAGCAAGGCGTTGGCAGCTATCACCTTAAGTGCCTTGCCCTTTCTCCTATCAGTTAGGTGTATATTCTTCGACTCTAGAACTGAAAATAACTTGAGGAGCTTTGACTCTATGCCACTTAAATCCACTTCAAATACTATGTTCTGCAACCTCTGTAGAATGCTTTTGTCAATCACTATTTCAGGCTTTGGATAGCCACTCCTCTCTATCTCCCACGCTTTTCTAAGCAGGTTTTTCCAGAGCTCATCTGGTATAGGCTTTACATAGTGCCTTAGCAAGAACCTGTCATAGAGAGCTTCTAGCTCAGGCTCCTGAGGCACTTCATTACTTGCTCCAAACAAGCTCCATAGGGCTACTCTAATCTCTGTATAGCCATCGTAGAAAAGCCTTTCATTCATTATAGTCAGCAGGGTATTGAGTATAGCTGAGTTCGCTTTGAATATCTCATCAAGAAACACTATCTCTGCCTCTGGAAGCTTATTTGTGGTTATCCTCACATACTTGCCATCCTTTAAGGCGTTTATATCTAAGGGGCCAAAGAGCTCAGCAGGCTCTGTGTACTTGGTCAAGAGGTATATGAAGCACTTCATGTTAAGGAGCTGGGCTGCTCTCCTAATCAAAGCACTTTTTGCCGTGCCAGGTTCTCCTATTAATGCTGCGTGCTCTCTTGTTAAAAGAGCTAGAAGCATTACCTTTGCTTCCTCCTCCCTACCAACAAAAGGCTTTGACAGCTCTGCCAAAACCTTCTGCAGAATAGACAAATCACTGCCGCTGTGCTGGTTATCTAACCGCTTTACTGTACTCACATTTGCAGACCTCACACACTATATATTTCAGTAAATCTATATTAAATTTATGGCTTTCATAACACTCAACAGCGTTATTCAAACCATAAGTAGGAATGCTAAATACGTGGTCAAAGCACTTTAGCAATACTGTGAACTCCCTTACTCCAAGCCTACTGCCTATATCAATATCGACAAAGGTTTTCACAGAAGCCCTTGCAAAATTGTTAAAAAGCCTAGTAATGCTATGCCCATGGCACTTCTTCAACTCCTTGAAAAATGTGTAAAGAGCTTCAGCAACATCAAGGTTTACACCCCCCTGCTTAGCTATTTCGCTACTTAAAGCAGACTCGAGCTCTCTAATCTCGACCTTATCACTATACTCAGCTAACTTTTTAAGAACTTGCACGGCTTTTTCAGCGAATATCTCAACAGTATTTATGTTAATAGCTTCGAGAGCGTCTAGCTCACTGTGATAGACGCCATTGGCAAGAACATCTTGAAATGCATGAAGGGTTAGTGATGGCAAACCTGCTTGAGTAAAGGAAAAAGAGTCAAAGACTATGCTGTCGCTTTCAATGGGCCCTAGCCCTCTCAACACGCTCATTAGAATGGGGTTTGCTGTAGAGACCCTGACCCTCTCTCCGTATACAACATCTATGTTAACTGCTGCAATTAGTTCATCGAAGAGCTTGCCATAGTGTTTTGACACAAAGTATCTGGAGCCCACAAGCCAGTAGAACGAATTTATGGTTTCTGGAAACCCCTCCTCAGCTGTGAAAAGAGCTAAGGAAATGCCTATGTTCTTCAAAATACTCTCACTCACCATTTTATATAGAGCCGTTGCTAGCGCCACGCCTAAGACATTGTCTGAAGCACCTGATAGCCAGTGATCATGGTGCGCAACGAGGTATATGCTACCCCTGCCTCTGTACCTCCATGCAAGCAGATTATAACCGTGTGACCTAAATGCGCGTGAAGAGCCCAAAACCCTAGTGGATGTTGCTACGAGCATCTTCCTAGCAACACTACCTGGTAAAACTATGACTGGTATTCTCAAACTCTCAGCTCTTTCATACAAGGCTACAAGCTTATTTAGAATAACAATTCTTCTAATAGTCTCACGGGCATCGGAAAAGACAAGCATCTTGGGATTCTTCGTAGCTAAGGTGATAGCTATTGTTGCAATATCGTCAGGATCTCTAGGTGTTTCCACTACAACCACTCTATCGTATACCTCTTGCTCTAGTTGCTCCCCGCCGAGCACCTCATCATGGCTAAGAAAAACCACTTCATTACTCCTAAACTCAAAATCTATACTACCACTATACGGAGGCTGAATAGCACATCTATATGTCTTGCCCTCGCTCTCGACATAGCAGTACTCCTCATGCCATGATGTAACGGGCACGGGCTCTAGTACCGCTTCATCTGAGTAATCCTCCACAAAACTCCTAATGTAATTCAGCAGAAAAACCTCATTTTTTGTACCTGCTACAATCTCTCCAAATTTCGCTATAGAATTTGCAATGCCTAGGACCTCGGTAGGGTTTATGTGCATCCTCCGTCACTCATATCTAAGTGCAACTGCAGGGGGTATTTTAGATGCTCTGTATGCTGGAAAAATGCCCCCCGCCACACCTATTAGTATTGTGAGAACCATGGTTCTACTAATATTTATTATTGTTATCTTCGGAGGGGCTCTAATAACCATGACGGCTGTCGCAGCTGCCCTAATTTCAAAGCCACGTAGCGCAAGCATGTGAGCACCTATAACCCCGAGGGCCATTCCCATAACCCCTCCAATCATGCTCATCACAATGCTCTCCATGAGTATCATTAGCAGTATCTGGAGATTTGTAAAGCCAAGTGACTTTAGAAGCCCTATCTCCCTAGTTCTCTCAATAACAGATGTTATCATTGTAGCTGCAACTCCTGCTACAGCAACAGCAAATGCTGAAAGTGAAGCTGCAAACGATATGAAGTTCATTGCACCTATTACTGAGTTCACTATGTTTGCAATACTTTGAAACGAAATTATACTTGCAGAACCTCTGTACACATCTTGGAGCACCTTCATAGCCTCTGGAACATAAGTGCTACTCTCCACTAGTACAAATACTCCACTCCATTCACTTAAACCCAATACTCTTTGCCCAGCTGATAAGGGGAGGAATATTGTTGTATCAGGGCTTAGAATAAATGCTCCGCCAAACTCCTTCAAAATACCTGCAACAGTGATAGAGGCCCTCTTTACATCAGTTCTGCCCCCAGTAGTGCGAAGATATGTTATGGTCAGCACATCGCCAAGGCTGTACACCTCATTTCCATTGTCGTCATACGCAATTCTGTGCCCCACAACAGCCTTTAGGTACTCCACATCTGAAGGAATTGAGCCGTTAAGTAGCTCAAGACCTCTTACAGCCTCAAAAACCACGTCAATGGGTATTGCATATACAAAAACTACTTTGGTTTGTGTACCAACCTTTACCTGGGCCTGGAGCGTGTAAAAGGGTTCTGCTCTCTTGACGTGAGGGATGGACCTTATGATGCTTAAGTCATTTTGAGTGAACTTATAGCCACTCTCTGGAAAAAGCACTATTGCGTTCTGTCCGAGGCCCTCTATCTGTGATATGACGTACTCTCCATAACCGTCTATAACGCTAGATATCATGACTAGCGCTAAGGGGCCTATTGCAATACCTACTATAGTGAGTAAGGCCCTTGCCCTTCTCTCTGTCAGAGCTTTAAATGCGAGTTTGAACACATCGAAAATGAATTGCAGTAGTGGCATTTCCTTTAATCCCTAGTTCTTAGCCACTTCAGCAACAACTTTTTCAAGTGCTTTTGTATGAGCCTTGATATACTTGTAGAGAGTGAGCCCAATTACAGTAAGAAATGCCGTTGCCAAACCTATGACGAGGATGTAGTTATGCGCAATACCTTGCTGTTGTGGAACGGTGGGGGTCACCTCAACACGCCTTATGGTAATTGGTATTGTGTAATTCAGAGTGCTTATGCGCCCATATTCATCTCTGAAAGCTAGCTGTAAAAGTAGTGTGTTATTAGCTATATTACCCACCTCCATCTCAAGCCTAAACGATGATTGCGATGCCGGGTCCACATCCCCTATAAGAGTTTCTTGCTCTACACCACCATACACTGCTTTAACAACCACACTTCTTGCTGTAGCAATACCGTAGTTCGCTATGGTTCCAGAAACTGTTATCGCGGATCCCACGCCGCTCGCCTTTACCTCCGTTAGTAAGAGCTCTATAAAGGGCTCTAGTATGAATGCTAGTGATGTGTTGAACGCCTGGATGTTGCCGTAAACATCTCTATAAACAATTGATAGTGAGAACGGCACTGACGTGTACCTAAGGTAGGTTTGAGTAGCACCCATTGAGACTGCAAGTGGGTTGTAAACTAGTGTAAAGCTCACATTGGTGAGCTCATAGGGGTGCAGAACGTCTACATATTTAACTGCTTGCTGAGGTATGAGCATAGCAACATATGGAGCTAAGTATATATAGACATTGTAAAGAGGTGCGAAGCCATTATTTATCAAGCCTATGCTAACGTTCGCCATCCCCCTCCTAATAGTGATGCTAGTTGGAGCCACAACATCTATTATCCTCGCAGAGCCCAATATGCTAACCTCAAGGTTTAGAGGCACTTTCCTAACGTTATTCCACTGGTCAACAAAATTGATAATTGCATTTACTGTGAACACCCCTGTTTTATTTGTAATAACGTTTAGCTTAAGGTAGAAGTACATCAAATCTCCATAGCTAAACCCTGTCTGAACTTGGGCTTGTTGTGTGAGTAGCGAGGACAGCAATTGTGAGAGTTGACTTGGTGATATTCTAGTGACTTGAATTTGCTGAAGTATGTTCGCAGCTGTAGCAGGTACTCTAGTACTTGATGTATTTGTGTCTGCAGACACTATTCCAGGTGGTAGCTCTACATCCATTACAACACCTTTCATAGCTGGATTGTAGTTATTTCTCACTACAACTGCTAGCAAAGCTCCGTACTCTGGAGGCTGTGGGGATCTCAAAACCCAATAAACATTAACGACCTCAACGCTGCTGCTCAAGTCATTAACAACAAGACTTATATTAAGCTCTTCTTCAGCAACTGCGTCAGGAGTCCCCGACTCAACAACATATCTTACTAAAAGTTTTGCTGTGTATCTACCTGGCTTAATGTCGCCAACGGATAGCTGTAGTGGTACTGTAATCTGTTGAAGGCTGTTTACTGGGCCCGCTACATAGGCTTTAGCCACACTACCCCATTTTGTGGAAAAGCCTTGTGGCAGGAGGAGCTCTACATCTATACCGGAGACCCTGTAGGGCCACCTATTCGCTAAGGTTATTACTAAAGTCGCGTTCTCAGTATTAGGATAGACAGGCCAGTTGTTACTCCAAGAAACATCCACAAGTTCAAGCCCTTTGCCTGTGGCAGGCTCTTCGACTGGTAAATAGATAGTGAACTGCTTTGCATCACTTATTGCTGTGCTAAACTGTGTAAACATGTACTCTACAGCTACACTGAATGCAATCATTCCTCCCCTATTCACAGGGCCTAGGTCTACATAGAGTGTTACTGAGCAAGAAGCTCCTGGAGCAAGATACGCTGAGCACATGTCAGAGTTCTTCACCATAATGGCAGAGCCTTTGAGAACCCCCGCTCTAACCACGACTGCTTCAATTGGATAGTAACCTATGTTAGTAAATGTTAGTGTAAAGGCTACATTTCTCTGCCCAACCAGTGCCCTATATGGTGTTTGAGCTCCCCAGTACGCTGATGCAAGGACTATTGCGGGCCTATAGTACTTGTAATCAGCTATTGGTATGCCTACTCTATGACTCTCTCTAAATAGTGATATTGTTGCACCGCTTCTCACACTGTAAGTGAGGTTCACTACTACTTCAGCTACCCCAGCTGATGCATTGGGGGATACATCAACATTCAGCACTACTGTGCACACCCCTCCAGCGGTAACACCATTTGCACAGGTACCGCTAATGTCATTCACCTTTAACTCCTTTGAAGTCGCAACCTCTGCTATGACCCACGCAACTTGAACACTTTTCGCATTTGCAAACCCGATAGCTATGTTAACTCCCCTGGCTGATGGGAGTAGTGGAGCGTACACTCCCCCAGATGACGTGTGTAGAGAAGCTACTCTAAAGACCTCCAGACTCTCAACACTACTCAATGCAAGGTTGTATTCCGCTGCTGCTCTATAGTAAGCCCCTCTACCTATTGATAGAACAGCAGAGATCATAACTCTTGCATAAAGTGTCTTGTTGTTCAGCTCTACTTCGCTAAACCTAACCGTGCCGATCTCACCATAGCCTATAGGTGAGGTGAGCACCTGGACAGAGGTATTCAATCCATTTAAAAACCTGGCATTGAGTAAGCGTAGCTCAACTACGGCAGTCCGTATGGTGTCTACAGAAAGTGACTGCAACGTGATGTAGATCTCAGCACCACTTGAATCCACGCCAACAGGATTGCTCTGCCAACCAAAGTCAATTACAGTTACATTGAGAGTAGGGTTATTGATATGCAAGAGAAGTGTAAAGTACTGTGTAAACCAGTAACTTCCAGAAACCGTTGCAAGTCCCTCTACTTTTACCACTACACTGTAATTACCACTCTCTGTCGCGACTATGTCTATGCTCCCTATCTCTACATAGAAATATTGACCATAGCTGTACACCCCACTTACAGTAATTGTCGTACTCCTATTTCCACTTTCAAAAATCATTTGCTTAGGCAAGTAAATAGTCACCCTCGGGTTAGAGACCTCGTAACCAGGTGCTGTAACCTGGAAATAGAGGTATGTAGAGGCACCAACTGTGGTAATGTACGCTCTGTGCCCGACCCACCCATAGGAAACTAGCGCCAAAATATTTTCACAAGGTTTTTCAAAAACCTTTACAGATACTGTAAAGGTTAGGGAAACTGTATAGTAGGTATTGCTTGAGAAATCCCATGCAACACCACTTAGAAGTAGTTCTACAGGGTATTCACCAGGTGCAGTACTCGTATTTATTGCTATTCCTGAAAACGCTACTGTAGTTGCAGACCCCTTTGAAATGTCTATGCCGGAAACAGTTATCTGACGCGGGTAAAAGCCTTGGGGAAGGGCAACTGTAACAACAGCGTCTCTCAAATCAACCACATCATCATTGAGAAGAACTATGTTTAGTAAAGCGTCTTCCGTCCCTGGATATACCTCGCTAGGCACCCAGTAAGCCTCTAACACACTTAAGTTTAGAGTTGGAGCCCCTAGCTTTACTGCAAAGGTGTAGCTTTGCTCACTCCAAAACTCTGCACCATTGTTGTCACCAAATATCACAAGCTTCACAGAAATTGTCAAGCTGTCGGTACTGTTGATCATAATGGGTTTTGAGTATATGGCCATCGCATCTCCATAGCTAAGTACTTGCTGAAGCACTGTGACTGAGGTTTTAGAGGAGTTCGTGAATAACGCGCCAGGCGTCTTTATGGTGAAATACGCGGTGAGGCTCATAATGTTTTTGAAGTCCATATTCCTAATCACTAGATAGAACCTTGTTTGCCTAATGCCTTGAACAGGCTTTGGAGCCTCGATACCGTAGTCAATAACCTGTATGTTTACTGATGGAGCTGGTGATATAGTGACGTGGAAGGATGCACTCCCTTGCACATAGTAAATAACACTATCATCTGTGGACATTGTTGCGTTAAAGCTAATAGCCGCTGAGTATATGATGTGTGGCGAAGCATTTGGGTAAATAGACACTGGGCCTATGGATACTACCGTAGCCTGGTTCTTACTGAGGCCTGATATCTGAAATCTATTTGCTGGTTGTGTGTAGAAGAAGGTGTTTTGAGGAAGCCTCACCTCACCTGTAACTTGAACAAATGTTGCATTGCCTGTGTTGCGAAGTACTATGTACAAGTACACTCCCTGGCTCCCAGGATAGGCATCAGGACTCCAGTACCAGTCAACAACGGCTAGCTGAGGTGATGGGTATGGGGATACTGCTATAGTTATACCAGTAACCACAGCAGTAAAAGACTCCGTACTATTCAGTAGCCTGTAGTAAATTGTTATGTTAGCATTATAGGTTCCAGGCACTACACTACTATCTATGTCTATGTGATAGTTAAATACAATTACATCTCCTGGATAAACAACGGTATGTGTAGTGCCATTTGCTGCTTGTGGTGGAGAACAGGAGCTGAACCCCCTGGATGTAGAAAAGCCTTGGGGTAGATTAATACAGCCAGCGGACACTCGAATAGGGGCAGAACCGCTGTAAACAATGTTTGTTGTTACGATAACATTCCTACTACCAGGGTATATGGTGTTGGTATTTGCAGAAGACTTGTAGCTATAGCTTTGAAGTACAAAGATATCCTCTTGCGCTACAACTTGAGAATAGAGGCTAAGCTGGCTCAGTATGAGCATGAATAAGAGTGCTACAGCGGAGATTTTCCCCAAAGCCATTCCTTGCACCATAGCTGCTGTGTCTGTAGACACACTCTAACACTTTTAAGCTTTTGCTCTACTACTGTGTATAGAGAATGCACTTGCTGTACTCAGGCTCTCTAGCACCAACAATCATGCCATCTCTAATCTGGTAAATCCTCTGAGTGCAGTTCGCGACCTCAGGATCGTGCGTAACTACAACTATTGTTGTACCTATTTTATTGAGGTCTAGAAACGTCTTTATCACTACCTTTGCACTTGCTCTATCCAGATTCCCCGTGGGCTCGTCTGCTAGAATTATCTTGGGATTGCCAACTATAGCCCTAGCTATGGCTACTCTCTGTTGTTGCCCACCAGAGAGTTGCAACGGTTTTTTAGGGAGCCAGGAGGGATCCCCTGCAGCTTTAATGAGCGCTTCTCTAGCTAATTCAACTCTCTTTGGCTTGGGCACCCCCCTAGGTATTAGTGGCATTTCTATGTTTTCCAGCACTGTAAGCCTATTTATCAAGTTGAAGAACTGAAAAACAAAGCCTATATTCAAATTCCTTATTTTAGCAATTTCCTTGTCTCTAAGGCGAGACACATCAATACCATCTATAAGCACCCTCCCACTGGTGGGCCTGTCTAAAAGCCCCATCATATTTAAGAGCGTTGTCTTCCCTGAGCCCGAGGGCCCCATTATTGCCACGAAGTCCCCCTCAAATATCCTTAGCGTAACCCCATGAAGTGCCCTAGTAATTATCTCACCAGCTTTGTACACCTTGGCAACGTTCTCTAAGACCATGACCTCTCTAACCAATGTCTTTAGCACCTTACAGCCTGCTGCAAAGCCGTATCCTGTGCTTCACTGTGTCTGCAGACACAAAACTTTATAAACTTTTAGCGTAAGAAAATATTTCACAGGCTCCTCAGACGCCTCGGGAACCGAGGAGAATGAAGAGGGTAGCCGACGGGGTCGAATACCCCTCTCTTCACACTTAGTTCAAGTAAAAGGGTTAGTGCTTTGGCCACTAGCACAAAGCGTTTTGGTAAAGTTGAACACGCCATTGATATCGGGTTTCTGCTTGTAAATGTGAGGGGGTTCTTTAGAGATCTTGTACTTTATACTGTTGCTAAGTTAGGTAAAGCCTATGGCTATGCCATAAGGAGGTTTATATCCCAAAACATAAGGGTGTACGTTCCGAGCAGTGGTGTTCTCTACCCAACCCTTCACGAACTCGAGAAGGAGGGTTTACTGAGATCATGTACTGAAGGCAAGAGAAGAGTATATATCCTTACAGAAAGAGGCTCAGAGCACTTGGCTATGAGGATTGACTATGTGGAGAAGCTGATTAGGAAGGTTAGTAGAACCATTGAATTAATGGAGTACGTAGGTTTTAGAGAGCTTTTTGAGACCTTGAAGAAGCTGTGGGAGCTAGAGGTAGAGCCCCCGAAAAATGTACTCGACTCCATAAGGGAGAGAGTGACTGAAATAAATGCCATGCTGAATAGCTTACTCGAATTACATTCAGAATAGAGAGTCGCTGGCTTTTTACTATGATAAGCTTAAGTAACGTTGTAGAGAGGTTGTCAAGGGGCTTAAAGAGGCACCCAAGAACGCTGTTGCTATGGTCTGATGACGCGGGAGGCATTAAGATAGATGATGAGTATCTCCTAGTGAAGGTGGACGGCTTTGCAGCTTCTAGGGCTTTGTATCCATGGTGTAGCTATAGAGACTTCGGCTTTAAGGCTATCTCCTCAGCTATCAGTGATGTCTTTACAAAGGGGTGTAAGCCATACATATATGCCGTGTCTATAGGTGTTAAGCCAAGTTCTATGGAGGCTGTTGAGGAGCTTACTAGAGGTGTTGAAGATGCTGTGCAACTCTACGGCGGCTATATAGAGAACATGGATACTAATGTGGGTAACGATACGTGGATAGACGTTTTCGTGCTAGCCACATGTAGGGCCACCCCAATCCCCAGAACTGCTAGGCCTGGAGATTTTATTGTGCTTCCAAAAGCAATTGGCTTATCATATGTAGCTTACAGAGAGTTTGAAAAAGGCTCTACCCCCATATATGAAGAGGTGCAAGCATTCTCCTGCAGGCCAAGGGCGTGCGCAGAGGTCGTGGACTTGATGGAGAGGAGCAGAATATGTTTTAGAGGCTCTATTGACATAAGTGACACTGTATATGAGGCACTTGAGGCTATTGCAAAAATAAACAGTGTTGGCATATACATGGATCTAGACGCTAGGAGAGCCCTAAATCTAACTGCGCTAAGCTATGCGTATGTGGAAGGGGTGGACCCAGTTGATGTTTTTCTTAAGTCAAGTGAGGAGCTAGTGCCTCTGCTCATAGTCAGCAACCTCTATGTTCAGCAAGCCTTAGAGGAGATGAGGTCTTTAGGGCTTAGCCCAACGGTAGTCGGTATTGTGACGGAGTCTAGAGAGATCTCATGGAGAGGTAGAGTTCTCCAGAAAACTATGTGGAATTATGAGAAAGGGAGGATTTTATAGAGGCGCCGGTCTTGAGCGTGTAGTTTAAATACTGCCTAACCTCTACTTGCATTACTAATAAACAAGTGGTAGGGTGCTTATTTTAATATGCGTAGAAATGTTGATGAGAGCGTTTTAAGGGATGTTGCAAAGCTTGAGGGTGTTGATGTAGAGTTTTTGAAGAGGGGGCTACTTAGCGGAAGGATTATCGTGTTTGGTAACGTTAAGAGAGGGTTTGTAAAGCCTGTGGCTATTGGTGAAGGGCTTTTCACTAAGGTGAATGTGAATATAGGGACTAGTGGTACTGTTGTAGATCTTGATATGGAGGTTGAGAAGGCTAGAGTCGCTGTAGAGTTCGGTGCAGATACCATAATGGATCTTTCCACAGGTGGAAACATAGATGAGATTAGAAGGGCTTTAATTGAAGCATCAAAGCCCTTGCCCTTTGGCACGGTACCAACATACCAGGCTTGGATAGAGGGGGTTGTGAAGTACGGAACAGCAATACCTTCAGAGCACTTCATATCCGCTGTGGAGAGGCAGTTGAGGGATGGAGTGGACTTCATGACGATACACGCAGGTATTTCAAAGGAGCTTGCTGAAAAAGCTTTGAAGAGCTCTAGGCTAATGCCCTCTGTTAGTAGAGGTGGTACAATGCTAATTGTCTGGATGCTTGAGAATAATAGCGAGAACCCTTATTTAAAGCACTGGGACTATTTGCTGGAGATGTTTAGAGAATACAATGCAGTGATAAGCCTTGGGGACGCCCTAAGACCTGGAACCATATTTGATGCTCACGATGAACTTCAGATAGCTGAGCTAGTCAACAATGCTAGGCTTGCTAAAGACGCTGTTTCAAAAGGTGTGCAGGTGATGATCGAAGGCCCTGGGCATATGACCTTGGATAAAGTAGTTGCTGATATAAAGCTTGAGAAGAGCTTGAGTGGGGGAGTCCCATACTACGTGCTAGGCCCGCTGGTAACTGATGCTGCTGTGGGCTACGACCACATTGCAACGGCTATAGGGGCAGCAATAGCAGCTGCAGCTGGGGCTGACCTCATATGCTACCTCACACCTTCTGAGCACCTCAGCCTTCCAAATGCTGAGCAGGTTAAGGAGGGGCTCATAGCAGCTAAGATAGCTGCGCATGCAGGGGACTTAGTGAAGCTAGGGCCTAGGGCTGCTAAGATAGATGCTGAGATAAGTATTGCTAGGGCCAAGCTTGACTGGGGTAAGCAAATAGAGCTTGCGCCAGACACTCGAAGGGCCTTGGCTATGAGGACTCAGTTTGAAGGAAACTTAAAGAGTTGCACAATGTGTGGACAGTACTGCGTTTTTCTCTTACTAGAAAAGTACTTGAAGAGTAGGAGAGAGCCAGCGCTCAATGAATTAGTGGGCAGGCTGAGGGTGGGTGAAGCACATGTGCTCTAATGACATGTGGGTGTGGAGCACCTGGGTAAAAACACCTCTACTCAAGGGCAGGGACCTTGTCATAGCATCAGCATGCCTAAGATTTGTAAACAGCGAGATTGTGGAAAAAATTGCGAGGGACAAGGTGGTACTAGTTGCATGCCCAGAGAGGGAGCACCCAGCACTCTACGGAAAGATAGCTAGCATAGTAAGGTCTTTAAAGCCTAGGTCAATAACCGTTGTGACTATCGATGGAAGCCCGCACTGCTTACAACTTCACGCAGCTGTAAATGAAGCTGAGTACATACTTGGGGAAAAGCTTAGCAAGAGGCACTATGTAGTTGTAGATGGTAGAGACCTCCACGAGATATCACCTGATACCGTAAGGGTAGCGAGGTATCTGCACCTAGTGGAAAAGCTGGTAAGGGAAAGGCCGGAGATCTTAGCAGAGCTAGAGGAGCACAGCTTAGAGTACAGACAAGCACGTGAAAAAAGTGAGAGCTAAAACTCCTTACCTAAACCTAACTTACGCTAAGGAGCTACTACAAGAAAATTCTTATCAGGTTTCAACAGATGTAAAAGTTGGTAGATTTTTGGATTCCTGCAAATAGCCTGACCAAAAGCCCTTTGCATTTCAAGCCTAGGAGGAGGTCAGTCCATGTATGTTGGTATGCTTTTAAATAGTTCTGATAGTACAACTACAGCTAATTTTGGTTGTCTATCCCTGCTATAAATTCCTTTTCTGTTTAATATTGTCCTCCCAGGGTTTTGCGGCGCTCTGAAATCTGCAAAGTTCCATATATGCAATCCTATAACGTAACTCATCTTCATCAACGCCTTCACATAGCTCCTAATGAACTCTGCTTGGTATTCCTCTGACCACATCTGAGGAGGGTCGCTGTGCAGACCTAGTATTGCATCTGCACCGAACTCTGTTATTATGATCGGTTTTTCTGGGAACTTTTTGTGTATATCCTCCAGCTCTCTCAACATGGCTTTCACACCCCTACTTACATCACCCCATTCAGTGTACCACCCACGGTAATAGTTGAGAGATATTACATCAACGTAGCCCAAGGCAAGATCATTTGCGAATTTATTGGACGCAAATGTCACTGGTCTCGACGGATCCAGCTCTCTAATGAATTGAACTAGCTTCTCTATAAACTCCGCTACTTCTGGCATATCACTTGGGGGCTCGTTCGTAATGCTGTACATTATCACTGAAGGTCTGTTTCTGTGTTCTCTCACCATCTCTTCAATAGCTCTCTTCACCTTTGCTACATACTCTTCGCTACTAAGCATCTTTGCAACCTCCTCTCTGCTAAGTATACCAGCTAGACCCGTGTAACAAAGGGGTGTCTCTAGAATGACCATGAACCCGAATTCGTCTGCCAAATCTAAGTGATCTTTAGAGTATGGGTAGTGTGAAGTTCTAAACGAGTTCGCCCCAATTTTCTTCATCAAGTAAAAGTCTCTCACTAGAACAGCCCCTGGCACATGCTTTCCAGTAACAGGGAAGTCCTCGTGCCTTCCAAAGCCCTTGAGGAATACGGGTCTACCATTTAGATACACCCTACCATTTCTAACCTCAATACTCCTAAACCCTATACGCTCATATACGAGGTCCTTCAGAACGCCATCTACATACACCTCTACAACAAAGTTGTAGAGGTTAGGCTCATCAGGGCTCCACGGCTTAACACCATTAATCTTTCTCTCATAGGTTACCAAGCTTGGTTTGACACCCCTTACAGTTTCCTCATATACTGTGCTAGCTAGCTCTTTATCCATTAACCTAAGCCTTAAGTCAACATCTCTATCACATACAGTACTGATTGATGCCCTAAGGAGGCCCTCAGAGTTTGTGATCACAGATACACTGTCGATGTAGCAAGTGTTTGTGAATTCTAGGTACAAAGGTCTATGAATGCCGCCATAGTGGAAAAAGTCAAATGCTGTCACATTGAGTTCTCTTGCTGGAGGTAAGCTGGTCACTGATGGTGTGTTATCAATTCTAACAACAACTCTGTTAAAACAGCCAAACTTAACCTCATTAACTCTGAACCTAAACTGCGTAAAGGATCCCTCATGCTCTCCTACAAAGCTACTGTTTACCCACACACTAGTTCTATACCCCGCTCCTTCAAATACAATCCACGCTACCCTATCTCTTAAATGAGCATCAATGTAGACGTCCCTTTGATACCAAGCCACGCCTGTAAACTGGTCCCACTCTGGGTTTTGCTCATTCCAAGATGATGGCACGTAGATAGTATCGCTAGATGTAAATCCCTTAAACCACTCCTCTCTATCTCCCACTAACTCTTTATCAATTCTAAACTTCCAGAACCCCTCAAGTGAGATTTGGGGTCTAAACCAGGACTTCAATGTGCCTCACACAAATGAGTTATGCTAATTTAGCCTCCAGATAAAGTATTACACACTGCTTTTCACCATAGAGCCTCTTTCATGTACTATTTTAGTGCTGAATTAAAGTACAGAGGGGGTACCAATATTATGCCATTAATTAATTTAAATGCTTATAAATTAGCATATTCACCTAACCACATTGCCTTCAAGGTGCTTTCACTATGAGAGTAATGCTAACAGGGTTTTTCCGTAGTTGATATTATTGCATATAATTTGGATAGAATTCCACAACCAAGTGAAATCGTCGGGACAGATTACTTCTATGCTCAACAGGTGGTCATTCACTAAACGTAGGCATAGACCTTGTTAAGCTAGGTCTCAGTGGCTCAAGTGTTTTTGTGTGCGGTTCTGTAGGTAATGACATGTTTTCGAGGCTCATTATTGACGCTTTGAAAGGCTATAACATACAATTCTGTGCAAAGGTTGTTGACTACGTGCACACATCTGCAACGCTAATACTTGTTGAAAGGGGTAAGGATAGAAGGTTCATAAATTACGTGGGTGCAAACACATACTTAGGCTTTGAACATGTTACTGAGTGCTATAGTGAGGTAAAGCCAAAGTACTTCTTTTTGGCTATGGGTGCTCTGGGGGTTCGATAGCATAGCATATAAGGCTGTTGAAAAAGTGAATAGCGATATCGTTTTAACATTTCTGGATTTTGTGCTTATTCAGAGGAAGAAGATACCTTATATAATGAAAGCTGTTGAACATTCTGATATTGTTCACTGCAACCAATTGGAGCCCAGGATTTTGACAGGTGAGGAGAGTATTGATAAGGATGCGAGAAAGATCTTGAGGAGATCTAGCGTTAAGTTACTATTTGTAACGTTAGGAGGGGATGGAGCTATTCTGTATACACGAAGTGGGTTAGAGGTAAGCCAAAAGCCGTTTAATGTCAATGTGGTTGACCCTACGGGAGCCGGAGACTCTTTTGTTGCTGGAGTACTATACTTGCTATCTAGAAATGGTGTAGAGAAGGGCACGCTTGTAAATATTGATGTCAACACATTAATAGATATGCTGGCGCTTGGGCAAGTAGCAGAAGCGGCTTGCGTCACAATGCCTGGTGCCACAACAGGTGTTTCTAGAGAAGCTGTTGAAGCACTTCTAAAGAGCCAGTATAGCAGTGTTAAGCAGTACACCAAGGTGGAGGAGTTTCGTATTTTAGTAGCATAAGTTATGAAATTCTGTAGAACAATGTACTGCTTGTGTGGCAAGCCATTCAGCTCATTGAATGTGGCACTAGCCTTAGTATCACATGATTAGTTTTTAATTCGGAAAAACCTGTTTTGGCTTGTGGTTTGAAAATGAGTTACATGTTCTTGCCCCTCCCAAAAAAGGTTACGTCAATGAGCGTTGAAGAGGCAATACTTGTTAGAAGGAGTGTGAGAAGCTTTAAGAGCGAGCCTATCTCCCTAGAGCATCTCTCTATGATTCTCTGGGCTGCTTATGGCATCACAGATGTTCATAGAGGCTTCAGGGCTTCGCCTAGTGCTGGTGCTACATACCCTCTCGAAGTCTATGCTGTTGTTGGCGAGAAGAGCGTTATGAAGAGTGACGGAAGTTATGTGGATGCTGGTGTGTATAAGTATGTTAGTGAACTTCATGCTCTAAGGCTTGTTAGAAGGGGTGATCACAGGGATGCTCTTGCTAAGGCCGCGCTGGGTCAGCAGTGGGTTAGACAAGCTCCCGTGGACATAGTTGTGACTGCTGTTTTTGAGAGAACCACCACGTTCTACGGCGAGAGGGGTAGGGTTAGGTACGTCCCCATTGATGTGGGGCACTTAGGGCAGAACATATACCTAATGGCCACAGCCCTAGGCCTTGGGACAGTGGCTGTCGGCGCCTTCATAGATGAGAAAGTGGCTGGGATAGTTGTTGAGGGCAGGGGTGAGGTCCCTGTTTACATAATGCCTATAGGAAAGCCTACGGAGGTGCTTAAGGTTGGTTTTGAGGATATTGAGGCCTATGTTATGAGGCATAGAAGGGGAGTGGCATAGATATGAGTCTTCCAGAAGTCTTTATAGGTCTCGACGTAGGGGGCGCTAACGTAAAAACTGTGAAGCTGAGGGTAAGGGGCGGCTCTATTAAGGTTGAAGATATTGCCAGGGTCTACAACCCTTTGTGGATCTCAGGTAAGGAATCGCTAGAGAGGGTCTTGAAAGAGCTGAAAAACAGTTTTTTACAAACTTCGAAAAGCTATGTCATCTCTACCTGCATGACTGCTGAGCTTAGCGATGTATTTGAGGATAAGCAAGCTGGTGTGTACCACGTTGTAAATACCGTTGAAAAGGTGTTTCAAGATGCTTTGCACAAATTCTACGTCTCCACAGATGCGATGTTGATAGACGCTAAGACAGCTATTCAAAACTACTTATCTGTTGCTGCCGCTAACTGGGCTGCTTCAGCATGGCTTTTGGAGAAGATAGCAGGAGAGAGGGGGTTTAGGAACATAGTCTTCGTAGATATTGGTAGTACAACTACGACTATAATACCTGTAGTCAATGGGAAGACCATTGTAAGGGGGAGGACGGATCCAGAGAAGTTAGTTTTTGGAGAGCTTGTGTACACTGGCGCTCTGAGAACAAATGTTTGTGCAATTGTGGATAGGGTTCCCTACAAGGGGCTTTGGGCTAGGGTGTCCTCAGAGAGATTCGCTCTTTCAGGAGATGTTCACCTTGCTTTAGGCTTTATAAAAAGCGAGGATTATACTACTGAGACTGCTGATAACAGGGGGAAGAGCCTTGGAGAGGCAGTTGCGAGACTCTCAAGAGTTCCTTGCGCTGATAGCAAGATGCTCACAATGCAAGAGGTTGTTGAAATTGCTAGGTACATATATGAAGCACAGGTGTTTAAAGTATTTGAAGCTCTTATACAGATTAGATCGTGGCTAGCATCAATAGGTGCAGACCTGGATAGCTTTGTAATTATGGTAGCAGGTGTTGGGAAGCACCTAGCTCTTGAAGCTAGTAGAAGAGCGGGGTTCAAGCAGTTTGTAGATGTAGATGATGTTATTGGCGAAAAAATATCGCCAGTCCTACCAGCATATGCTGCTGCCCTCATGGCTCTCGACCGGGTGGCTGCGAGTGAAGTGCATAGTTCTTAAGATAAGCGGTCATTTAATTAAAATGCCTGCAGAGTTAAGAAGACTGCTTGGTACTGTAGAAGAGGTGCATAGAGAGTGTCAACCAGTAGTTGTTATCCCTGGGGGAAGCATTTTTGCTGATGCTGTTCTCGAGCTACAGAGATGCGTTGGCCTTTCTGATGACATTGCTCATTGGATGGCTATAAAGGCTATGGAGATTTACGGAATATACATAGCAATGCACAGCAGTATTGGTGTAGAGGTCGAGGATCTTGGGGGTGTCGAGAGAACTATTGAGAAAGGGCTCTTACCAATAGTACTGCCATATAGAGTGGCTAAGCAATTTGATGAACTTCCACACTCATGGAGTGTGACAAGCGATTCCATAGCAATTCTAGTGGCTGGAAAGCTCGGATGCGAAAAGGTTTTCCTAGCAAAGCTAGCAGATGGAATTACTGTTGATGAGCACGTCGTGAGAGAGATTAAGGCAAAGGACCTCAGTTTAGTACATCAAACAGTTGTTGATGAGTACACAGCTAGGGCTGTTGATATGTATGGCGTGGAGGTGATAGTGTTCAGCGCGCTGAAGCCAGGCATACTGAAGGAAGTAGCATGTGGGGGTTACGCTAAGAGCTCTGTGTATACACTAATAAAACCCTAGGCTCTGCTGCGGGTAATTCAACGGGTTTAAGTAGCTTTAAGCAAAATGTGTCTAGGTTATAGGTATTACTAAAGTCCTAAGCTATCCATCTAAATTAAAGTTTGTGGAGAGAGTAGGGGCAGAGGCTTTGCACACCAATTCTATAACAAGGGTTGGAGGCTGTAGTGCTAAGGTCTTTAGGCTTTGACAAGCCCCTCATAAAGTCTCTGTTTTACCAATTTCAGGATACACTAGGTGTATTTTGCCTAGCCGCTTCATAGTATATGAGCTTCTCACTACCACTCTTCTCAAATGTTTTTCAGCTCTTTTTCTAGCCTCAGTAAGCTCTTCTAATGTAGGTCTTCTCCAGGGCGCTGAGGGCACGGGTACATACTCGTCTATGATCATAGGCACGTCCTCACTTAGGTTAAGTGCTATGTATTCTGCTAGCAACTCTATGTCCCTAGCCTCGTTAAATTCAGGAATGAGTATCGTCTCGACAATTAGCTCTAATCCGCTTTGGAAAGCTAGGCTCATATTTTTAAGCACCACGCTTAAATCACCTTCAGCTCTCCTAGTATACATAGAAAACCTCTCTGGTCGTATACTCTTTATGCTTAGCTCTATTGCACAGCTTTTCAGTATGCAATTGAGCACCTTGTCGAGTAGAAGGCCATTAGTTAAAAGAGCTATCTCAAGCCCTCTACCACTCAGCACCTCCATAATGCTACAAAAGGCTGGATCTATGGTCGGCTCACCACCTCCTAGCACTACTCTCTCTAAACCCATTTCCCTCTCAACGCCCTCAATAATCTTCCTGAACTCCTCTAAACTTAGCATTCTCAGCCCTAGGCTTCCTACACCCTTCACAACACCTTCTTCGTAAAGGTGGTGGTCCCAGGTAAACTTGTTTCTTATGCACCCAAGGCACCTAAAGTTACAGCCAGCAAAATGTATGTAAGCAGATTTGCCATAATCATAGTACGTTATGTGGTAAATAAGCGTCTTCATACACTATCATCGCAAACCTATTCTCTCTATGGGTTCTAGGGGGATCACAACCCTCTTTCCATTAATACTTAGCAGAGAAATTTTCACTCTATACACTCTCTCAAGAATGTCTTCTTTAAGCACCTCCTCTGGCGTGCCGACAGCTACTATCTCCCCATTGTTTATAACCATGACCTTGTCAGCATAGAGAGACGCTAGGTAGAGGTCATGTATGGCTACAATACATACAATTCTATTTGACTCTGCAACCATCTTAATGTAATCTAGTATCTCTAGCCTATACCTAAGATCCAGAAATGCTGAAGGTTCATCGAGCAACAGTACCCTAGGCCTCTGTACAAGTGCTCTTGCTATGAGAACCCTTTGCAACTCACCACTGCTAAGCTGATCCAGCCTCCTACTAAGCAGGTGGTCTATGTTCAGCTGCTTAGAGACATTCTCTACGACCTCAAGGTCTTGATGCGACATAGAGAAGCCTAGCGTGTTTTGATGAGGGTACCTAGCTGTAAGTAGAAATTCGAATACTGTTGACGGGATTGTTTTCGATATCTGGGGGTCTACATAAGCAACTATTTTGCCTAGCTCCCTTGGCGAGAGCCTTGATAAGAGCTTTCCATCTATGTAGATAGCCCCCACCTTGGGCTTTACAATGGATGCAATTGTTTTAAGAAGAGTAGATTTCCCAGCACCATTAGGCCCAATAACATATGTCATCTCACCCTCTCTAACCTCAAATGTTACATTCCTCAAAGCTTGTGTAGAGTTATACCAGACCTCTAACCCCTCAACAATTATCCTCATTCTCTCACCTTCTTAATCATGAGGTAGGCAAGAAAGGGTGCTCCAATAACAGCTGTTACAACACCTAGGGGAAGCTCACCAACAGCTCCTGCAAACATGCTTACCAACTTTACGACAATATCTGCAAGTAGCGTGATTAGAGCCCCCACGAGCATTGTTATTGGAGTAGAGAATTTGTGGTCTGAACCCACGAGGAATCTCGCTATGTGAGGAGCTGCTAGCCCTACGAACCCCACAATACCGACAAAAGATATTGTAATTGCTGTTAAGAGAGCTGCTACAAAGGCTGCTAAATCTCTCACTAGGGTAGGGCTAAAGCCCAGCTGCTTAGCATATTCATCTCCATAGAGATACGCATTGAGAGGCTTAAAGAAGGCTAGGGTTAGCACAGCAAGGAGCATTGTGGGAAAGGCTAGAAACTGTAGGTCTCTCTGAAGAACAGTAGCAGCACTGCCCATCAACATGTACACATAGGGGGTTTTAACCACCTGCTGAACAATGTAGAGGAGTATGTGAGAAACACCTGAGAAAAGCGATGCAATGGCTATGCCCGCTAAAACCATAGCTAAGCTACTGCCCCCACCTAATTTAGAAAGCAAGAGCGTTAGAATATAGCCTGTCATAGCACCTAGAAAGGATACTAGCACCACGTACACCTTGTGAACCATGAGATTGGGTGCTAGGATCACTCCTAGCGCAACTGCTGTTAATGCTGTTGAGGAAAGCCCAAATATGTAGGGGTCTGCTAAAGGGTTTCTAGTTATGGTCTGCATCACGAGCCCTGCCAAGGCGAGCGAAGCTCCACAAAAGATTGCTGCAAGGGCTCTTGATAGCCTGAGCATGGCAATAACGTGTACCTCTCCCCTCTCTACAGAGGGGTTGAATGGCTTAAGAAAAATCGCCTTGAAGACCTCGCGGGGATCCAGCATTGCAGGGCCTATGGATAGGGAAAGTGTGAATAGGAAGAGCAGGAGTGTGGTAAGCAATAGAAGAGAAGCCAAAAAACTTTTTATCTTTAACTTATACAGATGAGTTGCCATATTGTTAAGCCACCGCTATGCTCTCCCCTTCCAACTTAGTGACGTGTAAAGATATGACAGGTGCTACAGCAGTAGCTGTAGACAGCTTGACAACATCAGCTCTCTGAACTTCGCCGAAGAGCTCGGGGTGAATAATCTGTGCCAATATTGTCAGCGCATCAGCAATCCTAGGCCCTGGCCTAGAGAGCATATCGTCCGCTTCATCTAGCAACACATATACTTGACCTCTTCTCCAAGCAGTAGTGTTGGTTAAGAGGCTCTGCGAAACCTCTTCAAGTACTCTATTTGGGTCCACGTCGTGGACGGTAATCACTATGATTTCGGGATCCTGCGCTAGTATGAATTCATAGTTTAGTTGTACCCATCCACTGTACTGGGAGGCTATGTTTGTGCCACCTGCGGCCACTATGAGCCAGCCTATGAATGTATCTCCACCAGCACTCCAAAGCCCCCAGGAAGGTGGCCCAACGAGTTTTAGTACCTTAGGCTTTTTCGTCACATTAGCAAGTCTGCTAGTTACGCTATTTATCCTCTGCTGTATACTCTCTATCACTACTTCTGCTCTCTGTTCAACACCAAAGACTTTGCCCAGAGTTCTAATGTCCATGTATATGTCGTACTGGTTCTTAGCAGCATTACACATTAGGAAAAACGTCTTTATAGACATCTCCTCTAGCTTAGGAGCAAACTGCGTCTCCTGAGGTTTTGCACCTCTACACATAAGTACTAGGTCTGGTTTTAACGATACTATCTTCTCTACATCCAGAGTCCATGGCCCTCCTACGACAACTACCTTACCCTGCTCCACAAGCTCCAATACCTCCGGGGGCCAGTTGGAGTATTTATCAACTCCCACGACTCTATCACCAAGACCTAGAGCAAAGAGGTGCTCTGTTATACTTGGTATCGTTGAAACCACTCTTACTGGTGGTTTATCAAATTCAACTTCTCTACCAAGAGCATCAACAACTGTTCTAGGCCATGAGATAGCTACCGTTGTAATTACCGTTGTAGGCAGTGTCGTGGGTTGTGTTACTGTTGTTAGCATTGGTGTTAATGCAGTTGCTGTCGTGTACATCGTTGTAGTTATTGTTACAGTGGGTTTTGGCCCTAGGGCGGAGAGAGCATACCCTGCCGCTATGCCGATTACGAGGACTAGTGCTACTACTACTGTATACTTGATTTGCAAATGTGGCCACCCTAGCCATATAGCTCCAGAGCACGAGTTTATAAAGCTTATCTACACACCCCTACGTAAGATTTCATCTAAGCTTTTCAAATTCTGTGCTAAGCCATTCAACTGTATCTATAAACGAGGGGCCAAAGTGTGCCAGATTTACTTCTCTGCTCTCTTTAACTAAAAGCACCTTGTTTTCCCTAAATGCCTTGCTATTCTCTAGAGGCTTTCTAATCATTTTGTACTCCTCTACAGTAGTTATCAACTTATCAAAGGGAGGCTCTATGTTTACTAGTATTACTTCAGGATCTCTAACAATAATCTCTTCATTTGATGGATAAAAGAACTCTTGGCGAACGTCCTTAAATATGTTTTCGCCACCCGCAATCCTAATACCATCATCTACGAACGTTAGTGCACCTGTGCTCGAAAAGGTCTTGTCTGGCCATAGGTACTCGACATAGACCCTCAGCCTCTTCAGATCCTTAGTTCTTTCACTAATACTGAGCACCCTAGTTAACAATCTCTCCCCTAGCTCTCTAGCCTCGTAATATCTACCCACAATGGAGCCCACATCTACAACTATGTGCGCTATAATTGAGTAGACATTTGTGGGAAGAGGCATAAGGTAAGCATCAAACCCTCTGCTCCTCACAGTCTCAAGCATTTTGTCGTGAACCCTTGACTGAAGAAATACTACATCAGGTCTAACCTTTTCGAGCCTATCAAACAAAATAGTGAGATATGTCCCCACAATCTCCTTACTCACATCATTTAAGTACATTCTGCACCACGGGGTTATACCAACAATCTCATCTTCTAGGCCTAGTAACACAAGTGTTTCTGTAACAGCTGGGGATAAGCTGGCGATCCTCACTACAGCTACACCATATGGATAATCTAGCCACATCTAAGTTATAAACCTTTCCCTCATCTTCATAAGACGCGCGCAGATCTTGCCGTGCCCTCGTCACCGAGGTTGCTATGAAACACTCAGTTCACTAAGTGCAGTGTGCTTTAACATGTCATAGCTTCTCATAGGTGAAAATGTTGGCAATGCCATGGCAGCTGCACGCTGTAGCTATTGCAACAACATCACCACTAACTATCTCATTTGATAGCTTTGTTGCAAAGTTCTGCAGTGGTTTTGGGTCATAACCTCCTATGGATTCTGCTAAAAGAATTGATGTTAGGACGAGAGATCTCCTGAAGTACCTACTGAGTATGTTGTTAAATGCTTTGTAAAGCTGTGTCGGCTTGACCTTCCCCGTCACAGGGCACACGCTAGGTTCGCTACAGGGTAGCCTGCATTTCATGGTAAATGGCATGTAACTTGCTACAAGCATTCCATGGGAGGGGGCTAGGTGCACTTCTACACCTAGCACCTCTAGTTCTCTCGCAATAGGCGAGATTCTGTGGAATGGCTTTACATTAAACCCCTTCCGCTTTAAGAAGTTTTTCAGAGCTTCATACGCTACATGCATGGGTGCAGCAGGTACCACGTATCTTAGCGTAACTCTCTTTTCAAGAAGTTTTGCGAGAATCTCAGCGCCATCAGCTATTAAAAGTGCTGTGCCGTGCCTTTCTATTACTAGAAATTCCTCTAAATCCCTCACAACGTACTCCACGTAGTCTTTGGCTAAGCAATCACCATTGGGATCCACAACTAAAACCCTGTCAATTTTACTAAGGTGTTGCAGTGCCTTAACACCAAAATTTCCTCCACCAACAACAAGAATCAAATCCCTCCACCAAAAGCACTAATTAGCCGCGCAGTTGGTGTTAGGCAACATGTGGCTAGGCTGTCCATATAAGTTTTTAAATCTTTTGGGACGTAGCCTTAGTTACAAAAGGGCTTTCGCATGTTTGAAGTAATAGACTTCTCACATTCCTGGAGAGGGTTTGCTGATGATATTGGGCATAGGTACACACTATTCGTGTACTTCATAGCCTCCTCAAAGACCTCTACAATACCTGGCATAAGCATTGCGGGTGCCTCTCCTGAGCAAACCCTATACACACCTACACTAGATGTAGAGTACCTGGTTCTTGGCAAGCCAAAGACCGTGGATGTGATACCAATTACACCTGAAGGCATCCCAACACCAGCCATAATAACTAGATCTGCCCTAAGCCTCACTAAGGCCTCGCACCTTGTTGTAGATTGTGGTGCATTTAGAAGGCCAGCCATGCCTGTTATAGCTCTTCCTCACGCTGTTGTTGGTGGTAGAATTGATGTTGAAAACGCTCTTCCCGAAGGCTATGGCGAGAAGCTGTTTAGAGATGGAGAAACGCTTGGCCGTGCACTTGCCTCGGCAAACAGCCTACTTATTGCTGGTGAATCCATGCCTGGGGGCACGACTACAGCTATGGCTATTATGGAGGCTCTAGGTTTTAACGCTATTGGCAGAGTGAGCAGCGCTTCCCCGAGCAACCCCACTAAGCTTAAAGAGGATGTGCTTAGAAAGGCCCTCACTAGGTATGGAAGAGAAATTCCAGTGAAAAATGTTTTTGAGGCTGTGGAGGTCTTCGGAGACCCTCTTCACATATCTATTGCAGGTTTTGTTTCTGGAGCTATTGAGAAAGACTCTAAGGTTATTCTCGCTGGTGGAACGCAGATGTGCTCTGTACTAGCAATTTTGAAGAGGCTGGGTCTTAATCTTAGTGGTAGGGTTGCTATAGGAACCACTAAGTGGATTGTCTCAGATAGGAGTTCTGATATAGTTGGTCTTGTGAAGGATATAGCACCTGAGGTGCCTATAGCATACACGTTACTGAGCTTCGACGATGCACCATTCGCTGGGCTGAGATATTATGAGAGAGGCTATGTTAAGGAGGGTGTCGGTGCAGGAGGCACGGTCGTAACATCACAACTCGTTTGGGGGTTGCCTTTAGCCACAGTTAAAGAGGTTATTTATAGAGAGTATGAAAGAATCGCTGGGTTAGGGTATGTTAAAAAGAGTTGAAAGAGTGAATGAGAGAACAGTTTTGTTAGAGTTTTCGCAGCCTATGGAGGTTACGTCTACGGCCCCAGTTATTAAAGCTAGTGGCGGTTTTACTGATATTGTTGATGGGCTAGTTTTTCACACAGTGCCAAGAGATTTCAATCGCAAGGACATACTCAGCTTTTACAGAGAGCTACTAAAGTCTGTAGGGCTAGAGAGAGGAGTGGTATTCATAACTGCTGTACCAGTAGAGAGGTTAAGGCACGTGGCTTTAGATAGAAGCATACACGTGTTTGCAACTGTAGGGCTTTGGCCACCTGCATGCATAGAGGTAGATGAGTTATTTAACTCCTATCTCACTATATCCACAATAAACATAGCTGTAGTGGCGAACTACCCCCTAGCACGTAGCGCTATGGCTGATCTTCTCAGAGTTGTGGCTGAGGCAAAGGCTATAGCGTCTTCTGATTCCCTATTGAGATGCAAGTCTAGGCCAAGTGGCACTATTACAGATGCCATAGCTGTTCTAAAGCCATTTGACGCAGGTAGTGAAATACTCTTTGTAGGAATGAGTACTGCTATAGGCAATAAGGTGGCTAAGGCTGTTCACCAAATAATTGTAGCCGAGGCAATGGCTAGGGGCGCTGACCAAGTGCTTAAGGATGTGCTGGGTTATAGCATGGAGGAATTGATTGAACTATTCCTAAACGTTTATAGGCAGACCCCCATACCTGGTGTACTTGAGGATTCTATACGTAGAAGGGCCTACGAGTTGCTTGCGCGATTCCTCAAGGATCCCAATGTGTGGAGCTTCCTTGTAGCCTCTAGGGAACTCGATCTCCATGGAGTTTCGGGAACCATAACAGGGTTATCTAGGGAGGAATTTATGGAAGACTCCAAGAAAGTCGTGGCAGACGAGATGCTGGGCATGAGCCTCGCCACATACCTAGCAGGGGCAAAGGCTATTTTCTCGATGTACTGGATAGAGAGGCTGAAGGAAGGTGGGAGGGTGGGACACTGGAAGAGCGGCATGTTTGAAGACGATATCGTGTCAGCTTTAATAGCATCGCTATTAACACTCATACTAGATGAGTACGTGTGACTTGAGGTAATTTTGAGATGTTCTACGCAGTACAGTGCATTGTAATGGCTGGCGGGCGGGGCACTAGGTTTGGCTCTCCTACAAAGTTTTTGAGAAAGGTGTGTGGTGAGAGCATTATAGAAAGGTTGCTGAAGCAGTTAGAAAGTGTGTGCTCACATATACTAGTCACGCTATCTAAATACACTATTGCGGAGTCGAAGAGCCTATGCAATAGCTATGAAGTTGACTGCGTAGAGCTTAGCGGAGGAGGCTATGTTGAGGATCTAACAACGTCTTTAAGTATGTGCATAAAGCCTCCTGTACTTGTTTTAGCTGCAGATATTGTTGCAAGGAGTAGCATCGTCATAGCTAAGTTTGTTAAAAGAGCTTTAGCAGAGCATGCAAGCGTAGTTACAGCTGTTGTTAATAAAGGTAATGGTGTGGAGCATGCCGTTGGTCTTTCCCTGTTTAAAGCACTGGGAGGAGGTGATTGGACAAATATCGCTCTTCCCCCCAACCTCATAATGGATGTTGATGATGTTAAGGACATAGAACATGCTGAAAGGGTGTGCGCAAGTGACACTTAGACTACATGGTGGCAAACCCCCAGAGGGCGTGAAGTACGATTTCTCAGTACCTGTAAACCCCCTAGGTGCACCTGAAGTACTGACAAGGCTGTTTGAAGAAGCCATTAAGCTTAGAGTGTATGCTAAGTACCCAGACTACGAGTATAGTGAGCTTAGGAATGCCATAGCTGAGTTCTATGGAATTGAAGCCGAGAATATCATTGTATTAAACGGTGCAGCAGAGGGAATGAATCTCGCAATTTCTTGTATAAAGCCTGGGCAGCTCATAGTTTTTGAGCCAACCTTTGGTGATTACCGCTACCTAGCGTACACATTGAAAATACCTATAGTCTCGATTTCGTACAGAGAGTGCGTGAATAGATTTGAACTTAATTTAGAAGCAGTTGAGTACTTAGCTAACTATGTGAAGGGCGATGCTCTGATCCTCTTATCGAATCCAAACAACCCTACAGGGGCGTATGCAGAGCCTGAAATTATTAAAAAAGTTGTAGAGCTCTTCAGAAAATCCATAGTGGTTGTCGATGAAGCTTTTGTAGAGCTGTGCGAAAATTGCTCAACTCTTTTACACCTTACTGAAGTTTACGAAAACCTCGTAGTTTTAAGGAGCTTGACTAAGGTATTTGCTGTTCCCGGATTAAGACTGGGGTTTCTCTATACACACAATAAGAAGATTTTAGAGGTTCTTGATGCTTGCCGCCAGCCGTGGAATGTCAACTCCATAGCTACTTACGTATTTTCTAAAGCGCTGGTGCATGAAGGCTCTACGCTAAGAAAGTTCGTAGACCATTCAAAGCGTGCTATTGCTGTTGAAAGAGATTTCTTAGTCAAAAGCTTTTTAGAGCTTGGCATAAGGGCTTACAAGTCTCACGCTCCCTACATCCTGCTTATGCACAGAGAGCTTACTGCTGGGGAGGCGATAAAGGCTTTAGTTAGCTTAGGTATTTATGTTAGAGACGCCTCAACATTCCCCTACCTAACACCATATCATGTAAGAGTCGCGATAAGGTTGAGGGAGGAGAATGTACGTCTAATTGAGGCGTACAGGGTGAGTGGAATTAAATAGCAAGTCTCTTGCGAGAGGCTTTAGAGCTCTTCTATCATTCCTCACAACATTACCTGTAGGCTCAGCACCTCTTAGTGAAGCTTCTAGAGAATTTCACTTAGTTAGTGTCGTAGGGCTTATAGAGGGCTGCATTATTGGATTGGCTCTCTACGCACTTCTCCATGTCGTTAAAGATGGGGCTCTTTTAGCATCACTCTACATAGCTATTCACATTGCTTTAACAAGGGGGTTGCACTTAGATGGGTTTGCAGATTACAGTGATGCCATAGGGTCTCTTAGACGTGGGGCTGAGGCCGTCAAGGTGATGAAGGATCCGAGAAAGGGTGCATTTGCGGTAATCCTCCTATTCCTGAACCTAACTCTATCCTACTCCTCTATAAGTAGCTTGACCCAGGTGCTAGACCCCCTAACCTTGCTGTTCATAGCAATTTTAATTTATGTGCTGTGCGCTGAATCAATGTATATTCTGAGTGCCTTGGGGGCGCCAGAGCCCTATGCTGGTCTAGCAAAGGAGTTTGTGGAAAGTGCTAAGAGGGCAAGAAATGTTGTGAAGAACATAGTCGTTACAGTGCTAACGCTGCTCTTACCAATAATGTTCAATGTGCATTTGATGCTCATAGCCTTTACAACCTTGGCAACAGTACTTGCATGTCTAGTCATATCGCATGATGTCAGCAAGAGGCTGGGGTTTGTAAATGGCGATGCCCTAGGTTTTTGCTATGAGACTGTGAGAATTGTGAATCTGGTGATAGCAAGTGTGCTCTGTAGATATCTGTAGGTGTTTCTTTCCCCAAAACCCCTTTGAAGTAGCTTTGACTATTGCTCTGGCGCACGTAATGGACTTCCTCTACCCATATCACAGCGGGTTTATGCTGAAGATGCACCCCGTACACACATCATATACCCTTGCCCTAAAGCTAGGCAAACCATGCACATCTAAGCTTAGGGGTGTTGCAACATGGTTGATTGTGTCAGTGTTACACATGTTTGCATATGGCACAGCTCTTTTAGCCTCATGCATTGTGGGGAGGTGGCTGTGGCTCATAACCTCTGCTTACATACTCAAGTTATCTATGTCACTTAGGCTCTTACTCAGCATAGTGAATAACGTGAGGACGTGTTTTGAGAAAGGAGATATTGGGTGTGCTAGGTACTGGACTCAGCAAATTGTGCGAAGAGATGTCTACAAGTTGGGTAAAGAGCACGTTGCTTCAGCTGCAATAGAGTCTCTCGCTGAAAGCCTTGTAGATGGGTATACCTCACCTATATTCTACTTTACTATAGGAGGGCCTTTGGCTGCGCTACTACAGAGGCTAGCTAATACACTTGACGGTGCCTTGGGATTTAAACATGGCTGTTACGAAGATGTTGGGTGGTTTTCAGCAAAGGCAGACACTGCCCTCAACTTTCTACCTGCAAGGCTTTCAGCACTAATTGTAGTTGTGTACGCATTCCTTGCTGGAAGAAGGGTTACAGATGCTTACAATGTTTGGAGAAGAGATTGCAGAAAGACAGAGAGCATAAATGCTGGCCACCCTATGTCGGCTATGGCTGGAGCTCTAGGAGTTGAACTAGAGAAACCAGGTTTTTACAGGCTGGGAAACCCGATTAACGATGCTTCAGAGCCTAGGACTCTGCGCAATGCCATGAAGATAGCTGTAGCCATGGCAATAACCTTTGTCGCATTAACGCTACTGTTAAGCACGCTCATCCATTTAGCACTGCACCAATACATTAATATAAGTTTAAAGGCACTGCCTGAAATCTGTATGAAGACTTTTCCCTGTTACTAGAAGCACTGTAATCTATATGGTGTATGGAGATGGTGGTAGAGTATGAGGTGGTGCACTTTCTTGTAAGCAGATTTGGTAGAGATAGGCTTATTGATTCTCTAGACCCACGCAGGTACAGCTTAAAGACTTTCTTAGTGCCCATAGAGATTCTGCGCCCTCACGAATCTGTGTTCAACGGCATAGTTGACTATATTATGAGGGACCTCTTATCAACAGGCTTTTTAAAGTACCCTATAGTAGTTGATGCAAGAACCCTAGTTGTTCTTGATGGTCACCACCGCCTTGAAGTCCTTAAAAGCCTTGGATTAAGGTATATTCCTGCTTTTCTCATTGACTATGCTGAGGATTACGTCACTGTTTACCCACTGAGAAAAGAAATACCAGTATCAAAGACCCTGATAATAGACACTGCTCTCAGAAATAGCTTGTATCCGCCAAAGACTTCAAAACACGTTTATATGGGATTTTCAATACAGCCGACATATATACCACTAGAGGTGTTAAGAACACTTTCGCAAAATTCCTTTGCTGAGAGGTCTTACCCCCTACCCATTCTCAAACAGCACTAGTTGTTCACTCGTAAACAAGCGTTGAAGAGGCTATTTCTGGCGGCATTAAGCTGAGTATGTCATAGACATTCATAGCTATGTTTTCATACGATCTTAGGAACTCTGTAAACCAGTAGAGAGTACTCTCTTCAGCTACCCTGATTCTTAGGTGCTTTATTGTATCTCTAACAAGAGAGCATACTTTCATGTACTCGCGGAGCTCAGTTATGTCCAGCGCCTTGTCGTAAGCCTTCATAACAACTGTCTTGTACACTCCATCAATTTTAGCCACCCCCTCTTTCACAGCATCTATGTAATCCTTCGGCACCTCTAAGCCCTTTGAAATTATTTCTATAGCTGAAAGAGCCGCATTCTTAGCCTCATCACCTATACTCTCTATAAATTTTATCAGCATCCTCATATCAACAAGCTTTAGCAGGCTTCTCGACTCCATCACCTCTGGGCTTAGAATCCTCTTCCTAATTGCTCTTGTTATGAAGAAGTAAAGCCTATTTATGTCACGATCCCTAAGCGTTACCGCCTTAGCTAACTCTACATCCCTTTGCTCAAGCGCTTGAAGAGAGTCTAAGTACATGGACCTCGCTATCTTGTGCAAGTTCCTCACGAGCTGTTCTACATCCACATCCTCTGAGGCGAGCACCTTCAGTACAATATAGTTGCTGCCTGTGTCAACTGTTTCAAGCCCTAGGAGAAGCTCCTTTGCATTATCTATAACACCCTTGACCTCCTTTTCAATGTTACTGGAGGAAAGCTTTAGCGTTATTAGGTCAAATCCTCTGAGATAAGCTGTTAGAAGAGATGAGAACACCTCAGCAGGTTTCTCAACAAAAATCTCTATCTCTAAATTCTTTGAGGCCCCCGTATGCCACACATACTTTTCAAGGGGTAATACCTTAAGCCCTCCGTCAGAATCCATGAAAACCTCTACAGCTGACCCCTTATCTAAATTGTACCTCTTGAGCCATTCCTTAGGCAGCGCTACATATATGGAGCCGCCAATTGCTTGAAGCCTGTAAACTTTTTTCACGATATCACACCAGCTATTTTGTTATTTAAACTTTATTTAAAAAGTTTAAATATAAAAGGCTTAAACATAAATCTTAAAAAGAATTGACTGCACAAAGCCTAGTTAAGAGGCGAGAAGCGGGTGTCCAAAATTGAAGAAACCTAGAGTAGGTAAACAAGGCGTCGTAAGCCCTATAGAACTGGCATACCTACTGCTCTTCACAGCACTTGCAATAATTCTCCACATATTTCAATTCCCATTTCCATTAGCCACGTTCCTGACGTATGATTTGTCAGGCATACCAATAGCTATACTAACACTCATTAATGCAAGGCTCGGGGCATCTTCACTATTAATATTCTGGCTAGGTTCAGTACATTTAACTAAGGATCCAACACGAGTTGTAGGGCCTTCGATGAAGGTTGTAGCAGAAGCATTTACAGCAATACCCTTGGCAGTGGCGTTCAAGAGGTTTTCAAAAGTTCATAGTTTCGCCAAGTCATCAATCATGGCACTCATAGTGACGCTCATCAGCAGAGTTAGTGTAATGCTATTGCTAAACTACATCGTGACCCCCCATTGGCTAGTGTGGGCTAGATGGATGAAAACATTTGAAGCTGCGTACGACTTCACAGTAAGGTATTTGCCATATAACGCACTATTCAATGCCACTGTAGTGCTCTATGTAGCACCAGCTACGCTTGGAGCTTGGAAAACCATTAGACACTTTATAACAAGTAGCAAATGAGTTAGGCAATTAAATTTAGGTTTAAGAGCGTGCCTCTTCACATTCATTTTAGCGATGTATGACTAGAGGTTTGGCTGAGATGCGACAAGGAGGCCCTGATGTGGTAAAGCCTATTGTGAAGGTTAATGGACTTTGGCTTAGGTATAGGGGTAGTAAGCAGGGTAACTGGGTCTTAAGGTCCCTGAATTTCGAGGTGCAGGAGAGGGAAACTGTACTAGTTGTTGGTGCTAGTGGAAGTGGCAAAACATCTCTTATCAGGGCTTTAACAGGCGTTGCACAAGCTGTATTTGGAGCTGAAGTACGTGGTGAGGTAGAGTTATGCTTTAGGAAGCTTGATGAGTTAAGTACGTATGATATTCAGAAATGCGTACAGGTTGTCAATCAAGACCCCTATACCCACTTTTTAGAGCCCATACCATTAGATGATATGCTAAGCTATGCTGAAAGGCTCTATGGTAGTGGAGCTGAAGAGGCCGTTGAAAGAGTCAGTAAGTTACTTGGTGTAGAGGGTGTGGTGAGCAAGCCTATAATAGCACTTTCTGGTGGTCAGCTAAAGAGAGTCGCCATAGCTAAGGCGCTGATACCTAACCCAGCTATTTTAATCTTCGATGAGCCGCTCATGTGGCTTGATGATGTAACTGGTGTAGAGATGTTCAAAACCGTATTGAAGATCCTCAATAGTATGGGGAAGACTATAATTATTGTAGAGCACAGGTTTCTTCACCTACTAGACTTTGTTGATAGCGTATATAGATTGTCACAGGGCACGCTCGTAAAAGTTAGTGAAAGTGATGTTACTAAGCTAAGACAAGGTAGCGGAAGAGTTGCTGAAGGTGTGCAAGGTCCTAATGCTCCACAGAGTAATTCACATAAAGAGGTCTTGAGGCTTGACGATGTGTGGTTTAGGTATGAAGAGGGGTGGTGGGTTTTAAGAGGTGTTAACTTAAGGGTGCACCAGGGGGACACGGTAGTAATTTATGGTCCTAATGGTGCTGGAAAAACTACGTTACTTAGGATTTTAGCAGGTGTTCTTAAACCCACTAAAGGCTTTGTTAAAAGATTTTCCAAGGTGATGTACGTTCCTCAGATCCCCTACCTCTTTCTAACTGAGGAAAGTATTGAGAAAGAAGTTAGGGAGCTGTGCAGTAGTAGGATTAGAGAAGAGTGTTTTTCTAGAGGTTTTGAGCTTCTTAAGAGGTTTGGCTACAATGATTTAGATAGGCTACCCCTGCACCTCTCCTGGGGGCAGGTAACTAGATTAGCAACTCTTCTAAGCATTAATGCTATTAGCGGGGCTGGTTTAATACTTCTTGATGAGCCATTCACAGGCTCTACATACCTCGAGGCTGCCGCGTTGGCAGAAACATTGGACATATTCACAGACACGGCAAAGATAATTGTACTTAGTTCGAAAGACTACGTATCACTATTTCCAAGAGCAAGGGTCTACATGCTTAGCAATGGCACGTTGAGCCCCCTTGCTCATAGAAACGCTATCATGTTTAGCAAAGCCGTTTATGAGCTGATGGCTCCATGAGCTTCTCAAGGAATTTAGCAGAGCTCTTCATACCTCTTTACTCAGGTAAGGGATTTTCACTACCTACGAGAATAGCCATGTCTGTAGTGATGATAGCGACCCCCATTATAACTCAAACATTTTTTAGAGGGCAGAAAATCTTTGTAACAATTTACATATTCTCTCTTGCCCTAATGCTACTCTACATGTGTTGTAATTTGAAGAGGGTTTTAAGAGGGTTAGCACTGCCTTTGGTTTTCATAGCTATAGGCCTTGTTGTTGTAATGATATCCAAGCTTTTGGGGTACCCAACACCAACACTAAGAGAGCTAGTACTTTCATCAGTTAACTTAGCTACGCTCTTTCTGTCAATATCACTATTCTTTCAGTGGCTGAGTTTAAGGGAGTTGAGGTGGATTTTAACAAAGATAGGTATGAGTAGGCTAGCTAGTCTTACTACAGCAACACTGGCTTTTTTACCACTTTTACTCAATAACTATGTGGAAGCCTATATAGCAACACTAATGAAGTTTGGCAAGAGAAAAGTGTACAAAGCCGTTAATTCATTGATAATCCACACCTCTATAATTGCAAATGACGTTGCTCAAGCAATACACTTCTACGGATTACCACAAACACCTAGAGTAAGAGTGGAGCCTCCAAAGCCTTTGGAGATACTGCTAGTAGCAACAACAATGGTACTTGTTCTATTCCTCCTCATAGCAACTCCCTGAGAGCTTGCGCTCCTGCTCTTTACAACTCCTCCTCTCCACCTAGTTTATTAATTCTAGCACCCTGCCTCTCAAGTCATAGAAAGTAGCATCAGTAATTTCTATAAGAGCTCTCTTACCTAGTGAAGAGCCCCCTACGTCTAGCACCACTGGTCTGTAGTTGAATAGCCTACCAACAGCCCTGCCTCTAACCACATCCATTTCTGTTATCCACACAAGCGCTCTTGCCCCTATGTAGTCTCTGTTTATCTTTAGCGCAACTTCTTCATATACTTTCTCTATATGGCTACTGCGGGTCTTTTTAACAGGATCTGGTACCTGTGGCATTAGCGAAGACTTTGTGAAGGGTCTTGGAGAGTATCTCGCTATGTGTACTCTATCTACTCCATACTCAGCTATTAGCTTTACACTCGCAACAAAAGCCTCTTCATCTTCTCCTGGATGTCCAACTATTATATCTGTGGCTATATGCACTCCCTCTACCTTCTTTCTCACTTCAGACACGATCTCTATGAAGTCCTCTACGCTATACCCTCTGTTCATAAGTTTTAAAACTCTATTATCACCGCTTTGCACAGGTATGTGAAGGTGCTTGTAGACTTTTGGATTTTTCAAAACCTCTATGACCTCGTCTAAATAGTTAATTATGTGCCTTGGATTCAGTTGCCCCAGCCTAATCATATAACCCCCTTCAATCTCCAGAATGGAGTTGATAAGCTCTGGCAAGGCGTACTTTCCGTATATGTCATAGCCATAGACACTGAGGTCCTGAGCTGTTATCTCGATTTCCACAGCCCCCTTCTTCAAGACCTCTTTAACAGTCTCCACAACCCTCTCAATTGGTACGCTCTTTAGGTGAGGTCTAGCAATCTTTACTATACAAAAAGAGCACTCGTCTAAGCACCCCTCGGCAACAGGTATAGAGGCTATTATGCCATCCACAACCTTAGGTAGAATGGGGTACTCTTTAACCTCACTGTGAAGTACTATTGGTTGCTCGCTTTCCACAGCTTCAACTACTCTATGTACAGCCTGCGGTGTTATGAGAGAAGAGTTTGGGGCCGCCTTCCTAACCTTAGCTGGGAGTGCTCTAGCCATACAACCCACAACAACAAGCTTTTTACATAGCTTCCCTAGCTCCTCAATTCTCTTCAACATTCTAACCTCTGTATCGTGTCTTACAATACACGTGTTTAGAACTACTACCTCAGCTTCCTCAGGCCTTTCAACAATTTCATAGCCTCTCTCAAGTAGCGCAGTCTTCATTATGGCGCTATCAGCTCTATTAAGTGTACAACCGTAGGTCTCTATATAGACCCTCTTGGGCACAAGAGCACCACTCACAAAGAGACTACAAATCAAGTTATAAGCTACTTGTAACACATGCTTTTTGTGAGAGGTGCTACTTTGTGACGCTAAATAGCGATGAGGCTGTAATACTCTATAACTATGATTACCTATTGCACAGGGCACTTGAAAAGCTGCCAAAGAGAGACGCTGCAAAGGCCTATGACATACCCCAGCTAGAGATAGAGTATGAAGGGGATCACACCTTTGTAAAGAACTTGAGCTTTGTTAGTGAAAGGCTTAGAAGAGACCCGAGAATAATTATGAGGTTTCTGCTCAAAGAGCTTGGAGCTCCTGGTGCTCTGAGACCCGACAATAACATGGTTATATACAAGCGCATTTCAGAAAAAAGTATTCAAGATCTCTACACAAGATTTCTCGAAACCTACATCAAGTGCCCCACATGTAAAAGCTATGACACGGAGCTTGTAAGAGAAGGAAAGAAGTGGTATATTAGGTGCCTTGCGTGCGGTGCAATAACTTACGTAAGACCAGTGTAGGTGCCTGTCTTGAGTATGTACCTTCTAAGAGTGCATAATATCAATGGCAAGAAGATTCTCGCAGTATGTGATGAAGAGATCTTTGGGCATGTGTATAGGGAGGGGGATATAGTGTTAGACATATCCCCTAGTTTCTATGGTGGAAAAAGAGTGAGTGTAGAGGAGGTGGTCAACGCTCTTGACGATGCTGACATAGCTGTGATTTCAGGTAGAAGAATTGTGAGCGAGCTTGAGAAAAGGGGGTTTGCATCTAAAGAATTTGCTCTTAGCGTTCAAGGGCAGCTACACATACAGATAGTGAAGGAGGTTTTCGAGACTTGAAGAGATTTTGCGTAAATTGTGGTGTTGAAGAGTCTAGTGCGACACCTATAATTAGGGGCTTGTGCCCAAAATGCTATATAGCAATTAAGGGGCTTGTAACTAAGCCCCGTTCTATAGAGATAGGGTATTGTAGGGTATGTGGGGGTGTGAAGGTTCATGGGAAGTGGCTTTATGTTCAAAATGCAGAAGAGCTTAAGGATGTTGTTGAAGACCTCTTCATAGGGTTGCTGAAGCCTTCTGAAGACTTCATACTAGAGGATATAGAGGCTGCATTCACTCCTTATGAGGATTCGCCAGCCACCATAAACTTGTTTGGAAAGTTAGGTGAGGCAAGGATTTCCCACACAATTACCGTTACAGTCAGTTGGAAAGCGTCCCTCTGCCCACTTTGCAAAAGAATTGCTGGTGGAAGCTACAGCGCTGTTGTACAGCTAAGGTATGTGAATGCTGATAGTGAGATAGAGGAGTTTATAAATAGTATAGCAATGGAGTTCGAGAAGTGGATTAGGGAGGTGAAGCCTGTGAGAAATGGCTATGACATAATGCTACTCGACGCATCGTTAGCAAAACGCGTTGCTGAGTCTGCTAAGAGAAGGTGGCATGCCACGAAGGTTGTGGAATCCTATGGCGACACCAGGAGGTCCTCCGAGGGGCAAAGAGTCTCCAGATTGTACATATCCATTAGGATACTGAACTTCAAGCCTGGGGACTACATTGTTGCTAGTGGCATTCCCTACACTGTGGAGTCTTTTGATGGTATCTGGCTTACTCTGAGAGACAGCAATGGTAAGATAAGCAGAGTACATATTGATGAAATTTCAAAGAATTTATCTAAGTATAGAATTAGCAAAAATATGTAGATTTATTAAGTTCTGTGTACAAAAGTAGTTACTTGTATTAAAGGAGAGGGTGAGAACTTATACCAAAGGGCAAAAAAGAGGAGAGCACTGCCCCAAAAGAGCTGCTACTTCCTAGTGGAGTGCAGGTTTTGTGTGTTGTAGATGAAACGATTGGCGCAGATTTCTTAAAGGTTAGGTGTGTAGACGGAGTCTTAAGAATTTGCAGAATACCTGGAAAGTTCCGAAGAAGAGTGTGGTTTAGCAGTGGTGATGTAGTACTCGTTGAGCCTTGGGATTTCCAGAGTACAAAAGGTGATATCGTACATAAGTATAGTAAAGATGAGATTAGAAAGCTCATCTCAATGAATTTAATAACAAAGGAGTTTATAGAGGGAGTAACCTGAAACCCAGGCCTCATTTACTCACTTAAAGCCTATACAGAATTTATTGAGAGTCTATGGAAATGTGACTTCAATTTCTACACCGCATTGTTTAGGCAGGGGCCCTAGGAATGTGCTGAGGGATTTGCATGGGGGATGTTGAAAGGGATGTTGATAGGGAGCTTAGGAAGAGGTTAAGGGAACCTAGGATTAGAGATGATGATCTTTTTGAGACAGTTGAAGAAGTTTTTGATAGAGCTACTGTTTTGGCATTGCTTGAGCTTAAGCAGAGAGGGTGCTTATCTAAGCTTAGTGGCGTTGTGTCAGCAGGTAAGGAGGCTAGGGTGTACTTGGCAAAGGGTAAGAGTGGTGAATATGTCGCTGTAAAGATATACCTAACAGCTACTGCTGAGTTTAAGAAGGGTATTTGGAAGTACATAAAGGGGGATCCGAGGTATGAGTGGGTGCTCTCCTTACCTACGCATAAACTCATGACTATATGGGCAAGAAAAGAGTTCTCGAATTTGAAGAGAATGTATGAGGCCTCTGTTTCTGTGCCAAAGCCTATATGTGTGTATAGAAATATCCTGGTGATGGAGTTTATAGGTGAAAATGGTGTAAGAGCACCTCTACTCAAAGAGGCTGCTGAAGCAGGTCTTCTAGACAGCGACTTTGCTGCGCAAATCTTCACAGAGATTGTGAGAAATGTCTACAGGATGTACTGGTATGCAGGGCTTGTTCACGGGGATTTGAGCGAATACAATGTGATGTTGCATGGTGACAGGGTTTACATAATTGATGTGAGCCAGGCTGTGAAGCTAGAACACCCTAATTCACACATGTTCCTCTATAGGGATATCAGCAACATAGTCAAATTCTTTAGAGACGAGCTTAAGTTAAGAACACCACCTATAGATAAGATATACTACAGCATTTTGAATAAGGATGAGGCTCAACTACAATCACCTATCGAAGAGCACGAAGAGTAGATGAAAGACTCTCCGCATATCATGAAATAAATGTGCTTAAAACACAGTTAAACATAAAGAGAGGCTTGGTGTAGTAAAGTGGTTAATGAAGATCACGGAGAGGGTTTCTCCCAAGCTACCTCAACTAATTCTTCTGTTTCTACAAAAACAAGCAATACTACAAATACCTTCACAAAAGCTACGAGAACGCAAGGGTACCTCGTCCCAGGGGTTACGAGGTTCTATGTGAAGGTGCCCCTAGAGAGAATTGGTGTGCTCATAGGTAAGAAGGGGGGTGTCTTAAAGCAGTTAATGCAGGAGACTCAAACTAGGCTAACAGTAGATGAGGTAAATGGCACCGTCATTATAGAGCCCCAGGGCCCCCAGACCAGGGCCATAGACTTGATGAAGGCGAGAGACATTGTTACAGCTATAGGCTATGGCTTTTCACCCGAACGAGCATTCAGACTTCTTGATGAAGATCAGGTGCTAATAGTAATTGACCTAAAGCAGTATGTCGGCCCTAGCGAGAATCACCTGACAAGGATTAAGGGGAGGATAATCGGTGAAGAAGGGAGGGCTAGGAAAAACTTAGAGGAGATGACAGGCACCCACATATCTATTTATGATGATTACGTTGCTATTATAGGGGATTACGAAAGTGCCAATGCTGCTAGAGACGCCATACTGATGCTCATAGAGGGAAAGCAACACTCTACAGTATATAGACACCTCGAGAGGGAGATGAGGAGAATTAGAAGAGCAAGAATGGTGACACTCTGGGAAAAGGAGCCACCACAAAAGTGATTCGATGACTGCTAGCCTACATCTAATTGACAGCATTACTCATTTTCTGCGGTAATTCACTCATTACGTGGAATGCTGAGCACCTCACCTGGAAATGAGCATAAGAGCATATAAGTTTCTGCAGAGTAAATACAAGCTTGATGAAATTTGGAGGGCCCGTAGCTCAGCTAGGTAGAGCGGCGGGCTCCAGCTAGGCTATGGGTCTTTCGACCGCATGGGATGAGAGAAAGCTGGAGCGTTGAAGGGGAGACCCGTAGGTCGGGGGTTCAAATCCCCCCGGGCCCACCACGGCTTCCACCCTCTATACAGCTTGAGAGTTTTGGGAAGCGCCTTAGAATATTTTCTATTCTATCTAGTGGCGAGGGATGCGAATCGAATAGCCTGAGACTTCTTCTCTTGGCGGGTTTATAGTAGAGAAGCCTATATAGCATACCTATATAAGCACAGCTATTTGACGCATGTGAAACAGCAAATAAATCTGCTTCATATTCAAATCTCCTAGCTACATGTCTTAGTATGAGCTGTGTAACTACATACATTATGGCAAAGGTTGCTAGTGCGACAGCCTCTTCCATCATTGTTGTACTGTTGTACATAATGTGAACTGCTATAGATGCTGAGAAGAGGAGTAGCAATAGTGCTAAGCAGAGGAGCTTTAGCCCATGTTTGAGCTTGCAGTGGGCATACTCATGAAGCATGACCCCCTCTACAACATCCCTGCCAGCTTCTCTTAGAGGACTTGTAATAGTTAGGCTTCTGCAACTAAAGCTAAAAACTACAGCATTGTAAAAGCCCACCTCAGCAACCTTAATTACCTTAAATGGCTTTGCCCCAATTCTCTTAGCTACAGATATGCTAATGTCAAATAGTGCAACATCATTTACAGGCTTCGCATAGAGCCACCAAAACCTAAACTTGATAAACCTCTTTAACACTTCTTTGCATTGTAGCATTTTGCTCACTAGCATGGCTCAATATGGTAGTGGGTATTGCTATGGTTACCTATATTAGAGGTCATATAATGGTTAAAAAAGAGTTTGTAGAGATGATTTTGAAGGGAGTGAAGACAGCTACTATAAGGCTTGGTAAAGTTGTACCAAGGTCTAGGGAAATCATTATACATGGTGGGGGTAGGCCTATAGCTAAGGCCCTCATAGAGAAAGTGGAGTATAAAAGAGTTAAGGAGCTCACAGCAGAGGATGCTAGCAACGATGGGTATGGAAGTGTAGAGGAGCTCATTAAGGCGCTAGTGAAGCTGTATAAAACTAGGATTAGAGAGGACGATATTGTAACTGTAATCAGATTTAGAGTTGTTAAGAAGTTTACAGACATAGATTTAAACAACACTTATCTGGGATTCGAACCCATAGATATTGCTAAACTAGCGAGTAGATATCTTGCTGAAGAGCTTTCAGAAGAAGAGAAGAAGATAGTTAATGCGATGCTGAGGTACAAGAGCATTAGACTTACCACCATAAAGCTTTTCGGTTCCTTGGATAAGAGACAAATCGTAAGAAGAGCTCTCAAGGTGCTTCTGGCTAGGCTCATTGAAAAAGGAGTCATTGAAGTTGATAGAGAGAAGCTCAGAAAGCTAGCTGAGCTCTCGGGTTTTTGGAAAAAGCTCTACTCTAAAATGGTACATGAAAAAGCTGGGGGCTGAGCAATAACCAGCATGATTCCTATAGCTGAGGTGCTTCACATATTCATGTGAATGAGTGTGATCACACTCCTTCAGAGATGTCTAGCATGCCACCCTTTCTACTTACAACAATATCAAAAACAACTTCTGCAGCTGCCTGCACACTGTAGCACATCACCATGAGTTTTTCAAAGAAGGACTTCATCAACAGGTATTCTTCTGATGTTTTGTATGTGGATATTACTTCAGTTTCTAGCCTACTGACAAACTTCATTGCTTCTGCAGCTAAATCTGCTGCTCTACTAGCTATATACGGGTCTCCTCTCATTATGGCTTGGAGCACTATGTCTAGTGTGTACTCCAAATGCATTTTCAGTTCCTCTAATCTTTCGCTAACAACAGCCTTTGCAATGTCTAGCAAACCACTTTTTTCACTTAATATTAGTGCTGCTTGGGCTAGTGCATCACCAATGTCTTCTAGTGTCGTTATTAAAACTCTGTACTCTGTAATGAAATGCGAGCTTTTTTGGACATTGAGTACATAGACATATCTAATAGCGAGAGCATGTACCCTATCCATTTCAAACTCGAGCTCTGTCACCTCCTTGAGATGCTCCATCGAGCCCTCCTTTATTGACGTTATTAGGTGCTCTAGCATGCTCTTTATTGTCAATATCATTCTCTGCACCAAGCCGTCTACACTATACCTCTCTGTATCAACAAAGTTATGTATAACAATTTTGTTGTTAGACTGCTCTACAATCTCAGACCCTATCAGCATTCTAACCATAGCCCTTATGCTGGATATAAGCTGAGGAAGTAAAACACCATCAGAACACTCAATGACAATCTTATCATATCCTATCACATATAGTGTGTAAATAGATCTCTGAAGCAACGCTTCATTAGTGTTCTTTGAGACAACAATCCTTGCCTCCTTTTCCCTAATACCTTTCTCAGCAAGTTTCTGTGGAACTATAATAAGGGCTCCGTCATCTCGAACCTCCATCACTACTGTATCAGATGGCTTTAAATCTACGAACTTAACCCACTCTGAAGGAAGAGACACCATAAGAGTTGATTTTCCGAACTTCTGAACCTTTCTAGTTTCAACAATTTTTGACAGGCTCATACAGCTCTATACCCCATTACTACAAAACTTAGCAAATTTAAAAATATTTATAGAAAACATAAATAGGATTTTAAAGAGCGTGTAAAGCAATTTATTCCTGAATAATTTTTGAAACATCTTGAATCTCTATCTCTATTATCCTACCATTCTTTATCCTAACAATAATGTTGTTCTCTAAGAGTATAGCCTTATCTGCCTCTTCCTCATCTATAACTATGTGCAGAGTGTCTACAGCACTATTGTATATGATCTTGGCATTTCCAAGCCCCCTCAAGCTAATCAAGTACTCCTCATCACTAGCACTCATGAGTTATCACCATCCACGTTTGAAACCTCAGCTGAGTTTATAAACTCTGTAAACATATGCATTTCAACCACAAACTCGAGCTCGATTTGAATGTCAAACCCCGAATCCACAACCAAAGTAAAAGATTTAAAACCAGGAATGGAAAACATAACGGTTGACGTAAGGGTTCTGGAAAGCTACGGTACAAGAACAATAGAGACAAAAGCAGGTATGAGAACCCTTGGAGAATACTTAGTAGGAGATGATAGTGGAAGGGTAAAGCTTGTTGTATGGGGTCAAAAAGCCTCTTCACTAAATGTTGGCGACGCTGTTGAAATTAAGAATGCTTGGGTAACAACATTCAAAGGAGAGGTACAGCTAAATGCTGGTAAAAATAGTGAGTTTACAAAGTTAAATGATGATGCCGTTCCCACAGCAGAAGAGGTACCCGAGGAAATGCCGAAATCTGAAGGTGGAGCGCCACCATCTAGGCCAAGATTTAGTAGAGGTGCCCCTAGGGGCAGGGGAAGAGGGCGAAGGTGATGAACATGGTGTCAGCAGATGCAGCACAACGACCAAGATGGAATGAAGTATACAGAAAGAAAGGTACTGAGCTAGGGATTGATAAAGGAGATTTCATCGTAGCTGCAGATGAGGAAAAAGCATACGCTCTAGCTCCTGCAGTGTACTACATATGGAATTTGTGTGACGGAGAGACAACTGTAGGGAAAATAGTTGAGAACCTTGCTGAAAATATTGAAGAAGAGATAGATATGGACACACTATATAATGCTGTAGTTGATATTGTCGATAAGCTACTGGAAGTAAACCTGTTAGAAAAAGTCCCACAATAATGTTTGCGTAGAGTAAATTTCAACCTCACCCATTTTTTATGTAGACCTTAGTTTTATACACCACAGCCTTAGCACTACTCACATCAACTAAGTGTGCTATTAGTAAAGCTAGTGAGTACATAGTGCTTGTCACTCTATCTAAATCAGTAAATGTTGTAATAATCCCTTTGCCAAACCCATAGATAACAGTGCCTCCATCTATCTTAGCTAAGTCCTCTAAATAAGCCAAGCTGTTATAGTCAAACTCTATATCCAAAAACCTTGCAGTAATGTTTTCATAGCTTAGATCTGCAAGTAAGCCCTTTGCTAAAGTAAAGAAGAGCGTGTTTTTTACAGATATTTGTAGGGCTCCTATAACCTCTCTTGAATACCTTTCCACCTCCGCCATTCCCCCACCAATGATCAGCCGAAGTTCATCCCAATTTCCTCTGGTGATACATATGTGAGGTACCCCTACAGCCTCGTCAAAATCCACTTCAAAACCCATTTGCCTCACTCTGCTACATGGTGTAGTAGTTGAGGTGTATGGTATTAGCATCATTGCGTCTCCCCAGCAAGGCTCAGCAACTCTATATGTTGCCGTAAGAAATTGCTCTGCAGACTCGCTATTGCATATAATTGCTGAGCCTGGGCCTATAGCAAAACTTCGTAGCTTGCCATTAATTCTCGTTGGTATTATTATGGGCTCCACAGCTATGTATACAGCTGTGCTATGAGCTGTGCTAAAAAGTTGCTTAACAAACTTCTCCACACTAATCTCAGTAGCAATCCGCGAGTCTACTACTATACATTCTTCAGAGATCCTCAATTTGCATCACATATCCTCATGATTTTGGTTTTTCAAAACACATTTAAACTAGGGTTCAACGTAATAAAAATTCGTGGTGGTAACCTAGTGTCCAAAAAGCCTTCTAAAGCATTTAAAGCGTGCCTAAAATGCAAGGCTCTTGTAGCTGTAGAGGTTGAGGCATGCCCTATATGTGGCTCAAAGGACTTTTCAACAGAGTGGAGTGGTATAGTAATTGTTTTGGACCCAGAGAAATCAGTAGTAGCAAAGCTTTTAGGCATAAAAACCCCTGGGAGATATGCTATAAAGGTTGGTGCATAACTAGCGTGAGCATAATATGAGTATAAAGCTAGGTTTCCAAGGGAAAATCATGAAGATAAGCAATGATATGAGCATAGCTGTAGTTAGAGAGTTTGAAAATAAGGTACTTTCAAGAGTTGAAGTAGAGCTCTACATAGATCACTTAACTAGGGGCACGCCATCCAGAAAAGAGCTTCAAAAAATAATTGCATCGCTTTATAAAGTTCCTGAAGATGTAGTTATAGTGAAGAAAATAACATCGGAGTATGGTAGAGGGAGCTCGAAAGCGTATGTGAACATATATTTAAGTAGAGATGCTCTAAAGATGCTTGAACCCAAGTACATTCTTAAGAGGCTCGGCATGGAGAGTTAGGGTGTATTGAAATGGCTGAAAAGAAGAGATTTAGATCGCAAATTTACGAGTACGACTACAAAACCAGGTCAATAAAGTTGAAGAACAGGCTTTGTCCAAGATGCGGCTCAGTCATGGCGTTTCATAGGGTTGGCAAACCGAGATGGCACTGCGGAAAGTGTAACTATACCATCTTTGCTGAGGAAAAGAAAAAGTGATCGTGCTGGGGATAGAGTCTTCTGCACACACATTTGGAGTAGGTATCGTAACGGAGTCTGAAGAGAACTTCATTTTAGCTGACGAGAGAACTCAGTACATTCCAGAGCGTGGTGGCATCCACCCTAGGGAGTCCTCAAGGTTCTTGGCCGAGAAAGCCCCTATGATTATAGAAAAAGCATTTGAAAAAGCATCTCTGCGACTGGACAACATTAATGCTATTGCTGTAGCTCTAGGGCCTGGGCTTGGCCCTTGTTTAAGAGTTGGTGCAACAGTTGCAAGAGCCCTGGCCTCATTTCTAAAAAAGCCCCTTGTCCCAGTAAACCACGCTGTTGCCCACGTTGAAATAGGCTTGAGGATGACCAATTTGCGGGATCCTGTAATTGTCTATCTTTCAGGAGGTAACACAGCTGTTATAGCCTATGTCGAGAAGAGATATAGGGTATTTGGAGAAACTCTAGACATAGCTTTAGGTAATTTGCTAGACACATTTGCCAGAGAAACCTCGCTAGGGCCTCCCTACGTCGTCAATGGTATGCATGTTGTGGATAGATGTGCTGAAGGTGGTAGGAAGTTTATAGAGGACTTCCCCTATGTTGTCAAGGGGCAGGATGTGGCTTTCTCAGGGCTTTTAACGACAGCTTTAAGAGCTTATAGGAGGGGTGAGGATATACACAACATTTGCCTAACTCTGAGAGAGATAGCATACAATAGCATCCTAGAGGTCGCTGCAAGATGCTTAATGCACACAAGAAAAAAAGAGGTTATGCTTGTCGGGGGAGTTGCTGCAAGTCCTATACTTAGAGAGAAGTTCGCTAAAATGGTAGAGGAATATAGCGCTACACTAGGTGTTGTACCACCTCAGTATGCTGTAGACAACGGCGTTATGATAGCATGGACGGGTCTCTTAGCATATAAGAGCGGTGTAACAATAGATTTGAAGTCGGCTTTTGTGAGGCAGAGGTGGAGAATTGATGAGGTTGAAATACCGTGGAGGTAAGTTTACCCCCATTAAGAGAGCTTCTAAATGAAAAGGTTCTAATAGTTTCTGCTGATAAAAGCGAAATTGTCCCCCTGCTCAGCAACCTCATGCTCTTATCAATGGGTGCCGAAGCCTACATATTTAAAGCAAGGTTCATAGGCGTTGATGTGATTGTGAAGTGGAGATTCCCCAAAAGCTACATGCCAAGGGATCTTGATGAGAAGATGAGAAGGAGTAGAACAAAGCTTGAAGCAAAAATCCTATGGAAAGCTCTCTCGCTAGGCATTAGGGTTCCAATACCTCTTTTCATAGATTTAGATGCCGGGGTTCTCATAATGTCTTACATTGGAGGCAAAACTCTTAGAGATATCGCAGAGGATATTCCTGAGACTGATCTATGCCAGGTGATAAAGACTGTGGGATCCTATGCTGCCACACTTCACATGAATGGTATTGCACATGGCGACCTAACTACTAGCAACATTATTGTTGCCAGCGATGGTGTTTATTTAATTGACTTTGGGCTTGCAACGTTTACAAAGAGAAGTGAGGATATGGCTATAGATGTGCACATATTCTTCAGATCTATTGAGAGCACACACCACAAGGTTGAGGATGTTGCTAAAAAGTGTTTTGTTGTTGGGTATAGGCAGGTAGCTGGAGATACTAAGGCAGAGACCTTAATCAAAGCCGTAGATAGTATCAGGCTTAGAGGGAGGTATGTAGCTACTAGAAGATTGAGAACAGAATGGGTAGTGTGAGATGGTATTAGAGATATTACTTGCAACAACAAATATGCACAAGATTAAGGAGGCTGAAGCCGTGTTAAAGGAGTTTGGAATCGTAGTTAAGGCCATTGCTGTAGAGAAAGTCGAGATTCAGCACAGCTCATTAGAAGAAATAGCGAGGTTTGCTGCAGTACAAGCGTACATGAAGGTTAAGAGACCTATTGCTGTTGAAGACTCGGGACTATTTATAGAGAAGTTGAATGGTTTTCCAGGACCTTACAGTAGCTATGTTTATAAAACCATAGGGCTCAAAGGGGTGCTAAAACTACTTGAGGACTATGGGGATCTAGAGTCTCGAAGAGCTACTTTCGTAGCTGTTGTAGCTTATGCACTTTCTGAAACCAATGTTGTGATATTTAAAGGGGTTACGGAGGGCTACATATCATTTGAGATTAGGGGGAGTGGAGGCTTTGGCTACGATCCGATATTCATACCGCGTAACTGCACTAAGACCTTTGCTGAAATGAGCACTGAGGAAAAGAATTTCCACTCCCATAGAGGAAAAGCATTTAGAGCTTTCGGGGAATGGCTTACGAAGAACCTCAACCTCTTTGCCGAGACCAATGAAAAAGCTTATAAAGGGTTTTGAGTTTACTAGTCTCTCCGTAGCTTTTCAAAGTCTGTATGCTGTGACTCATTATGTCTGGTAAGAGGAGAGATAAAGGACAATCACACTCTACTCGTCCTGCAAGAATAGGGCCTCCTAAATGGGTTAGGTACACCCCTGAAGAAGTTGAGGCGCTAGTCGTAGAGCTTGCTAGGATAGGTTACACACCATCTATGATAGGTGTAATACTTAGAGATCAGTACGGCATTCCACTAGTGAAAAGCGTTGCAGGTGTAAAGCTAACGAGAATTCTGGAAAAGCATGGAGTGGCACTACCCGTTCCAGAAGACCTGCTTAGACTTATGGCAAAAGCTGTTAATTTGAGGAGGCACTTAGCCGAGCACCCAAAGGACTCTACGAGTAAGAAAGGATTGATAGAGGTAGAGTCAAAGATTCACGCATTAATAAGGTACTATAAGCGTACTGGAAAACTGCCACAAGATTTTGCTTATATACCAGAGAGAGCAAAACTACTTGTATCACAATACCTTGGAGCAGCCCTTCAAGCAACACAGGCACAGGAGCAAACATCTCAAATATCAACAGTTCAGCAAGCTTCAACAGAAGTTTCACAGTGATGAGATCTTTTAAAGTCACTTAAGACATCTTAAGGACTATGAAGAAAGCCAGTGATAAATGTTTACTAAGACCGTGCTTTTTCACCAACACGTTGAGGAGAGTTTATCATTCTAGTTGAGCCAACATGCCGACCTCTACGTTGTAGGCGAGGATGGGAGGCTCTTGTACAGGTTCAACAATTTAATTTGATCTTCATTGCCTCACCTCCATTCTCTACACCTCGCTCAAGCCTCTATAGAGCTTGGAAGGCGTTTATAGTGTTACTCAGGGGCCTCACCTTGCGTGGCTAAGTGGAGCCCACAAGTACACCACCCCATCAATACACCAACTAGTTCACCTACCCCTAGACTCTACAACTTTTAACAAAACAAAAACCACGCAAAAGCCCAAACCCAAGGCTGATTACAGGGCTATCATTTTATCGATTGAGCTTCTGGAGATCTGCCATAATTCCTATAAACTTTAATGAATTCTAAAGTATTTTTATTGAATTAGTCTGTGCATTTACTAAAGTGCGAGCGGTGTTTTAAAATGGTTAAACAGTTCAAAGAGCTTGTGACTATTGCTAAGCAGGTGAGGTCCCTTTACATAGTCTACGGCAGTAGCATAGATAGTGTGTTCTCTGCAGCTCTACTTCTAAAATTCTTTAAGGAGCAGGATGTTGATGTTTTTCTGGCTCCTTTTTATGAGGCTTCTAAACCTCTTGGCGAAGGACTCGTCATTGGCTTAGGAATTTTGCAGAGACCTCTTAGCGGCATTAGGTTTTTATCTATAGATGACTTCTTGGGGAAAGATATTTCAACAATTCAATCAACATCTCTTCACCTCATTAAAAATATCAAAGATTTCTGGATTATACCCAGGGCTCTTGAAGTAATTGCCCTATCTGCTATGCTTTCACTCTCTAAGGCTTCATCATATGACGAAAACCTGGTTGAGATTCACAAAGGGATTTTGGAGGAGTGTCTATCAAAAGATGTGTGGGAGTACTCAGAAAGCATAAGGCTCTTCGGCTATCCAAGAAGAGACATTGTTCAAGCCCTTGAAAAATCTATTGAACCCTATATCCCAGGGCTAACACTGGATTCTGATAACTGCATAGCTATGGCTAAGCGCATCAGAGAGGAGGCAAAGGGGGATGTGGTGAGCAGACTTGTTGAAGAAGTCGAGAAACTGTTGTCTAAGTATAGCAGATTTGCACCAAAGCTCAGAGGGCCGAAGTTAATAGTGAAAAATGTTGAAGAAGTCGAGGATGTTTATGAAGCGTTCTACGCAATGTCTCTATACATGGATTTAAAGGGTCCTGAGCACCTTTTGTACATAGCACTAGAGCCGCAGATAATGAAGTATTTGAATTCATTAATGTTTTCAACTTTAAAACAATTTAAACCCTTTATGAACAATCTTATTCAGAGTGCTGGAATCAAGAGATTCATAGTAAAGAGTATTAGAATAGGTGTTGTAGACATTTCTACAGAGTCTAGGACACCACCACTTTACACTCTTTACAGAATTCTGAAGGGGGTTGGCTTAGCAGAGGAGATAACAGTTTTTACAAATGGCAAAGAGTTTATCTTACCTGTGCAGTTTTTAGAGCCAAGATGGCCATTAGACAAGGAGATGAATATAGAGAAAAACTACGTGATTTTACCAACACTACAAAGCGTAGGTGATGTACTTAAATGAGGCTAGAGCTTACCTTGAGCATTTCTACGCATAGTGAACGCGTGTGCAAATCCATAGTAGATGCGGTAGAACCTGATAATGCAATGGCACCGCCACAAATAGCTATGGAAATGCTGTGCTCTGGCAACACCTTGTTCATTAGAGTAAATGGAGAGAATGTAAGTATCTTAACGTTTAGAAACACAGTAGATGACCTGTTAGAGCACATATCGCTAGTAACCAAGGTTATAAAATCCTCTTAAAGGAGAAGAGATCAAAATTAATAAACTAGACCAAACATAAGGAGCTCTGACTATAACAGATACCCTATAGGGAAGAGGTGAAAGCAGTAATTGCAAAGAACTAGCAAGAATAGCCCAAGAACCCTCACCATAAAAGGGCTAGGGAGAATCACAATAATAGCTACATTTGTGATCAATGTAAAAATGCTTTGTGATGTGCTATGATTATAGCATTTGAGGGTATAGATGCTGCGGGTAAGACAACAATAAGCAGAATGCTTAAGGTACATTTAGAGGATAAGGGTTTTTCTGTAGCGCTGTACACATACCCAAATAAGTCTTCAATATATGGTTCTATAATAAAGCTCTTCCTAGATGCTAAGCTCAGCTTAACACCTCAGGAGCAGTTCTTTCTCTACATCCTAGACATGTTTAGAGATAGAGAGGGTATTTTACAAAGTCTCTCTAAAGGCTTCATAGTCATAATGGATAGGTACTTTACCTCTACAATAGCTTACCAATGCGCCCAGGGGTTTGACTATAGCTTTGCTAAAAAAGTTGTAGAGTACTTAGATTTACCAAAACCAAACGCAATAGTGTATCTAGATCTAGATCCCAAGCTTGCTATTGAGAGAAAATTAAAGCAGAAAAAGAGCCTGGACATTTTTGAAAGGGAAGAGACATTTTTAGCAAAAGTAAGAAAGCAGTATTTCATAATGATCGAAGAGGGGTATCCAACGAGAAATTGGATATATGTAGATGCATCCAAAAACATTGAAGAGGTGTATAGTAGTGTACTAGAGTCCTTAAATCACTACTTACCTTATAGCACCCACATACTTCCTGGATCAAAGGAAGAGACTGCCACTTAATGAACATCGCCTCTGACTATTGGCTATAATATTGAGCCGCTGCTCGGTTGCTGTTGTAACCAACTTGTGACAAGAGAGGTAGTGTTGGTGCCCCGATCCCAACTTGAGCAGGCTACGGCCCCTTTCGGAAGCCACAGCCATGCTCAACGCGGCTGGCTTAACTTCCGGGATCTGACGAGTCCGGGTGTTGCCCAGCCGCTATGGTCGGGTCGGGGCACCACCATAGTCTTACTGCGACTAGGGTTTAAAAGATTTTTGCCCTGTTTCTATGTATAGGGAGTATATCTTTGTTATCACTATTGGTGAGCCGCACTTTGGACATGCTCCATCTATTTTCCCCACAAAGTCCCCTTCTCTAAACTCCCTCTCAATTGTATAGTCATTTTGCTGACATGATGCAACAGATATGATCTTTATGGGTTTGCCCTCCTGCTCTAGTATTTTCTTTTTCTCTTTTGTGTAGTCCAAACTTGATTTAATTAAGTATATTATTAGCCCCAATGTAACGGCTATTAGAAGCACTGTTATGATTTCTGTTTGCATAAGCATCTTAGTATACACCTACAGTATTGCCTATGCCCACCACTATAACATTGTCCCCAGGCTTTGTTCTATTTCTTATTATCTCTAGAACCACTTGAAAAGCTTTTTCAGCTCCTTCCGCAACCTCCTTTGACATGGGCTTTATGGCCTCTTCATTATTCATCTTTACTATTACAGCATCTAGAGGAGCACCGCATTTTACAGCAACTCTCTCTATCTCTATTTTCTCAGGACCTACATCCCCAATTGCTGCTCCCGAGCCCTCCGCTACAAGCCCTGTTGGCTCTCCCTCTAGTTTAAGTGCAGCATCTATTGTTATTATTCGTGCCACTTTATAGTTAAGCATTTCAGCCACTCTTGCAACTGCCTTTCCTGGTTTACCAACAGTTGCTCCAGGGCCCTTAGCTTTTATAACATAGACCTTTCTCCCCTCTACCTCAATAACAGAGTACACGGTATCCTCCTCAACATCTATCCTTGGGGCAAGCCCCGCCAGTCTGTATGCAACCATAGGCCCTACAGAATCACCTATGGGTATGCCCTTGGCAAAGGTTTCAACAGCTTTAGCGTAGGGAATAAGCTCCTTAACTATCTGCGGTAGCATGAGGTAGAGCTGCATTAGCAAAACCCAGTTCTCATACTTCTTACCAATGAGGTAGTAGTGCCTCAATATCTTGTATATTGTGTAGAGAGCTGAAGTAACAGCTAGTGAAACTGCTATATTGTTAAGCATGTGCCTTCCTATGTTAGGCATGGACTTCTGTAAATCGCTTTTGAATTTATCTTCATTTACTGTTATGATGTGGTCTAACCTCTTTATAATGTCTATAGGCTCTATAGATACTGGCTCTATTGCAAAGTAGTTCTCTAAGGTGTTGCCAACCAGAGTATCCACATTGTTTGCACCTAGTTTCATTAAGTACGACTTAACCTTAGATATGCTCTCCTTAACAAGACCCTCTACTACACCAAGCCTCGCTGCAACTCCTCTCTCATACCTCATAAACTGGGTCTTCTGAGGTAAATCTGTGAGTAGGTAGAGCATGAAAACAAGCCATAGCAATGCCGATAGTATGGTGTTCCAGTCTCCCCCTGCCTGCATGTTAATTATAGCTAGCGTGGTTCAACACCCTTTGCTCAATTTAGACACACCTATACTTTGTTGCACACTTAATAAGGCTTCTTTATTGACATAACGTTGATATTATTTTCTCGTCCTTATTAGTTAGTATAACTGTGTGTTCATACTGTGCAACGACACCCTTGTCAATTTCTACAAGAACTGGATACGCTAGGGCTAAACCATTGTCTACCAAGACATTCATAGCGCTTCTAAGCTTCTCAATGCTGAACCTCTTAGCATACCATCTAAGTGCGAATGGAAGGGTCTTCCTATCCTCATAGACATATTCAAACACTTCGCGAACCTCTTGACTCAACTTAGAAAGCTTCTTAGGGTTTGGCTTAAGAGCATATATAGTTACAGCGTCTTCCTCCCTAACATAACCACGCCCACTTGTTGCAAATGGCTCTATGGCATATACTCTACCACTTTTGAAAGAACCTAGAACTAGCCTATCCCTGTGATTAGGTATGACCTCTCCAGCATGTATAAGGTACCTATCCAAGTTATGCCCACTCAGATTGTAGATAGGCCTAAATCCATAGCTTTTCACAATTTGCTCAACTATGTAGCCGACTTCAGAAAGCTTGACGCCAGGACCTACAACCTCTAGTGCTTTCTCTAAAGCTAGTCTTGTTGCTTCACACAATAGCCTATACCCCTCGTCAAGTGCAATAGTTGTAGCGGTATCAGCGATGTAGCCGTCTACGTGGACGCCAATGTCAATTTTCACTACAGCACCGCTAGGAATGACACTTTCATCACCGGGAATTGGCGTGTAGTGAGCCGCGACACTATTTATAGAGATGTTTACAGGGAATGCAGGTTTACCCCCCAGTGCATATATCCTATTCTCTACATACTCAGCGATTTCAAGAAGCTTGGTACCAGGCTTTACAAGGTTCTCTACCTCCTTTAGCACTCTGCACGCTATTCGTCCTGCTTTCACATAGTTCTCGATCTCGTTATCGCTAATCAAGCTTCCTCACACAACACTGGAAGAGTTTTTAGGAGTGTAAAGCAAGAAAAGTACTATTGGTAAAACACTATTTGAGGTTTTCATACATGGTCTTGATTAGATGGCTTGGACATGCAGCGTTCGTAGTAAATGCTGGTGGGGCGACAATTTTGGTAGATCCCTGGATATCTAACCCTCTATCTCCGTATAGAAGTGTTGATTCATTTGCTAAGGAGTACAGATTCATAGACTACATAATCGTTACACATGATCATGGGGATCACGTGGGTGAAGCTGTTGAACTTCTATCTAGGTTTAAGGATGCTAGAATTGTAGCCGTATTTGAGCTTGCAGAAGAACTTGCAAAAAGAGCTGGAGCTAGTGAAAGGTCTGTCTCAGCTAATATCGGTGGGCGTGTAAAGCTTGAAAAAGGCTTAGAAGTTGTTTTCACACCAGCTTTCCACAGTTCGACTAAGGGTGCTCCTACAGGAGTTGTTATTTTTGGCGAAGGCAAGGCCATATACCATGCTGGTGACACAGGGGTTTTTAGCGATATGAGACTTATAGCAGAGCTCTACAAACCCCACGCAGCTCTTCTTCCAATAGGAGGGCACTTTACTATGGGTGTAGAAGAGGCTGTAAAAGCTGTGGAGCTACTAAAGCCGAGGATTGTTGTGCCAATGCATTACAACACATTCAATGTTATAGTAGCTGATCCCCTGTTCTTTGCAAAGCTAGTTAAAGAAAGTATACCAGGAGTAGAGGTCAAGGTTCTTAGCCCAGGACAATTGCTAGAGGTTTAAGGTGTGCTACTCCACGCCTCACGGCTTTAACCCAATAGAGATTGCAAAGCTTGTAGAGCGCAAGATAGCTTTGGCTACTGTAAGTAGCGAGATTTCTAGAAAGTATTACAGGTTTAGACCAAGTAGATTCTACAGAGGGTCTGCAACAGCCGACACAACTGGCTGTAACTTAAAGTGCCTTTTCTGCTGGAGCTGGAGAGCAAATGCAAAGTTGTTAGGAGCCTTCTATACACCCACTGAAGTGGCTTTAAAGCTTATGGAAATTGCTAGACACTATGGGTATAGAGTTATTAGGGTTAGCGGCGGCGAGCCAACGCTAGCATTTCATCACATTACAAAGGTGTTAGACAAACTAAAAGAATTTCTGCTTCATAAAAACGCTGTCTTTGTCTTAGAGACAAACGGCATTCTATTAGGGCATAGCAAGGAGTTTGCAGAGATTTTAAGTAGATACAGGAGAGTTATTGTTAGAATTTCCATCAAGGGTTGCTCTGAGGAAGAGTTTCATAGAATTACAGGTGCTGAAGCATCTTTCTTCAGCTTGCAATTAAATGCCGTAAGGAACCTGCTGGATCATGGAGTTGGGGTCTGGCCAGCCATAACAATAAGTTTTTGTAGCAAAGAGAGCTTAGCAAAGTTGTTGCTTAGACTTGCGGAATGCGGAGAGAGTATTGTTGATAAAATTGAGTTAGAGTACTTTAAGGCTTACCCTAGTGCAGTAAGAAGGCTTTGCAAAAACAATATAGCCCCATGGATAAGCATACTGGTTGGCAAAAATAGAGTTGCTAAAGGTGAGGAGTTTCGTGAGCTCTGCCGAGGAGTTTCTAAGGAAGAAGATAGTTGAAGTTCTAAAGACTCATTGCGAAGGTCTGGTATTCGATAAGCTGAGAGAGATTCTGGAAGAAAGAGAGGGTATATATGTTGATGGCGTGCTACTAAGAAGGGTTGTGGCTATAATGATTAGGGAAGGCACGGTATGCAAAGAGCCTTCTGCATCAGTAAAGAGAATGTTGTTAAAGCTCTGCAGAGCTCCCTCTTAATTTCTTTAAGTAAGTGCAATTCTTCTTAATGGTAAAGCTGTACTCTTATCAAGAGGTTGCGTCAAATGCAGAGTCAAGTTAATATAGTTATGCAACACATATAGTAGTATGGGTGCGAAATGTGGCAACGGCTTTAGACTTGGCTGTGAAGCCCCCTCTACTCCTTAAACCAGACATGAGAATAGGTGAAATTCTCTCGAAAATGAGGAGTCTCAGGGTAATTAATGCTCCTGTTGTAGATGATAGCAATGTTCTTTTAGGCGTCTTAAGCTACAAAACCATCTTATTAAAGGGCGCTGGGAGAGACACAAAAGTGCGTTCTGTTATGGATCCTCCTTATTCTCTAAATACAGGTTTGAGCTTTGATAATATTGTCGCAGCTTTTGTTAATTGGAGACTTAGAGAAATTCCTGTTACCGATGAGAACGATGTTGTGGTGGGCTTCCTATCCCGATCAATAATACTGGACTACATGATGAGAAATGTGTTGTTACCTAGGGTAGCAGTAGATGATGTTATGTCAAGACCTCCTGTAACCATAGAGGAGAGCGAGAGCGTTGCTAGGGCTAGGTGGCTTATGCTAAGAAATGGTATTACAAGGTTAGTTGTAGTGGATAGGTATGGCAGGGTTTCAGGGGTTATAACCCTTAGTGACATTATTGAAAGACTGTATATGATAAGGCTCACTAGGAGAAAGGGGTATAGGTGGGTTGAGAGTGAGGAGTCTTTTCTAGCTGCACCAGTCTCAGAGTACATGACAAGCCCTCCTATTGTAATAGCTTCTGGCACCCCTCTTGAAAAAGCAGTGGAAGTATTACTAGGTAATAGAATTTCTGGTGCACCTGTTGTTGATAGTAATGAGAGGTCTTTGGGCGTGCTAAGTGGTTTCGATGTTTTGAAGGTGTACGCTACTCAACTTAAACTTGTTCAACCTGTTCAAGCAAAGGTCTCTGAGGTTTTGAGGGATGAAGTCTCTAAACTTCAGATTGAGAGGCTTGTTAACAACTACATCTCAAAGTTTTCAAGATATGTTAATGTTATAGACTTTAAGATGTCTGTAAAGGAGGAGACAAAGGCTGGTAAGGAGGGTAGGAAGAGATACTTAGTAATGACAAAGATTGTGACCGATGCTGGTTCTATAAATTCTCAGAGTGTGTGCTGGGATTTACCAACATGTGTCAGAGAGGCTTTAGAGACAATTGAAAAGAGGCTTAGAAAGGAAATTGAAAAGAGTACTTACATTAAGAGGAGAGGAAAGAAAGCTGAAGAAAGCTAGAGCACCTCCACCTCGAATCTATACTGCATTTCCGAAGATAGTTTTCTGTACAACTCTCCTAGAAATGTTGATGAGTCTTTTCTCAAACCCACCTCAGTATGCACTGTAACGTACTCCTCGTGCACCTCTGAGGGCTTTACCTCATACACTTCTGCTACGCTCTCAGACCTCTTTAAAATCTCCTCAACTCTTTCAACAATGTCTACTATATCAATTCCATGTCCACGAAATCTTATGTTCAATTTCAGTAAGGGGTGTCTGTACTTCACTATAGTAGCATTGAGAAGTTGCCTATATGGAATGTATACGGCCACATTATTCTCTAAGGTTAGCTGAACAAATCCATTGTCTAAAAGCTCAACCTTACCTTCATAGCTAACTCCATTAATTACTACTCTAACTCTATCACCATCCTTCACAATGCCTGAAGATATTACTGTAATGTAACCAGCAACATTTGCTATGTAGTCTCTAAAGGCTATTATTAGTGCAACCAAGGCAACGCCAAGTATTACTATGGAGAACAGCAACGATTGCTGGGCGTAGCTCGCTAGGGCAAGTGGTATAACTGCTATAATGGTAATGGTCAGCACAATAAGCTCTATCATCCCTTCAACTCTTCTAGAAATGACACTCCTTTGCCTAAGCCTCTTCAAAACCTTTTTAACAATTACGTAAATCGTAATTACTATGGCTATTGCTATAACTAGGTAGAGAATTGTGTAGAGAGCCCCTATGTCAATTAATGTTGATGAGCGCGGGGTGCTGGCGTTGCTCGCATTTGTCGAGTTTATCATTTTATGCACCCTTAGACGTTACAGTAAGAGTTTAAATACTCTCTCTTTAGGCCCGAATAGTGCTACTACATCGACATTCTTTATAACTGTATCTTCTTTCAGCTCTAAAAGGACATTGTCTCTAACTATTGCCATAACCTTAACACCTTCGCTCTCTAGTTCCTTAATAGCCTTTCCAATTAACTTAGTAAGGTTTTCAGCCTTACCCATGATAAAAGCATTATCTCCGAACTCAATAAGATCGAAACCAAGCACGTAATTCCTAATTTTTTCACCAATGTTACTTGACCTTTCAATAACCCACTCAGTAACACTCCTACTCCTCAGAATCTTTGCAACAGTTTTATTATTAACAACAGCGATGATCTTTGGCAAGTTGTATTCCTTTGCAAGCATTGAAGCAAACACGTTTACCATGTCATTTTCATGCATAGCCACAATTACATCCACATTTTTTAAACCGGCTTCGAGATAAAGATTCTCGTCAAATAGATCTCCAGAAAAAACCGCTATATCAATTTCCCTAGTTATCAACTCAACATCTTTCTGGTTATCAGTTAAAACAATGAATTCACGCCTGTCAAAAGGGCTTTTCCTCAATATATGGAGTAATTCTAGTACATCTTTTGCACTTCCAATAATCAGAAACCTCATTAACAGACACCTAGTGACAAACTAGATCTTAGGCCCAGCATACAACTCCTCTAATAGTATTTTTGATTCAAAGCCTCGTTTTTAAATATTAGTGAAATAGAGTATTCATTAAGGCATTTAGACTTCTAACTGTTTATTGAAGTCCCCACTTATTTCTGCCTATTTTGGCTTTTTCAGATAAGGTGCTGCATCCTTCTTCACATCGCTATGTAGCTACGATACAAAGTGCTTTCAATTAAAATTCTAATAGCTCTCTCAAATAGCGAAATTTATTAAGTTTCGTTACCCTTAGAGCAGAGTACCGCA
>Ga0105158_1000037_pt1 | contig 58684 bp, 69 predicted proteins | sample LHCtaG_FD_81567 | JGI IMG/M metagenome (GOLD analysis project Ga0105158, IMG submission 81567) | Hot spring microbial communities from Little Hot Creek, USA to study Microbial Dark Matter (Phase II) - LHC4sed_matched | ecosystem: Environmental > Aquatic > Thermal springs > Hot (42-90C) >...
AGATGAACCATTCATGAGGGCTTTCTTTCCACCCTCAAGAAATTTGTCCCTCCATCTGTAATACAGGGTCTGGCTGATCTTATGCTCTCTGCATATATCAGCAACAGACTTTTTCTCTTTTAGTCCTTCAAGGACTATTGCTAATTTTTCCCCTGCTGTCCATTTCCTATGTTTCATCTTTATCCCCCAGGTTAAAGGTTATCTCTGCCTAATAGAGGGAATTTAACCTCTACACTTCGATTGTGTCCAATATCTATGGGGGTCAGTATATTTCTTTTCTCTATGGTTGAAAGTCTTAACCAATAGTCAAAGGTCTTTGCTTTATTCGGTTCTTTTTCTTTCAACACAGCTACCTTTTCATCAAGATGCATAGAAATATGCTTAAAATTTGTTTTTTTTGTGAGTTTTTAATAAATAGTGAAAAATCTTTTTAGCTAATTTTCTATGATAATCTGAAACAGGATAAACTATCTCACTCTTACCATCATTACAAGTAATCTCTAAACCTTCATATCTCAACCAGGCTCTTTGAGAATTTAATGCAAGAAGAATTAATTTATCCTCTTTGGTAAGTTCGAATTAACTACAATCCTAAAAAACTCTCTTTGTATGTTTGAAATATAGCTTTTTAGTATTCCATAAACCTGCCATAAACATGTTTGCTTATATCGCTCTGAAAGTTTACTTTTTATATCTTTTAAAGACGTATACTTAACAAAAGTCTGATGTTTTAAAAATAATTCCACTGAAAATTAGCTATTTTTGAGCAGTTTTTCTATATTCTTTAAGTGTATGTAATATCTTCTTTACTTTTCCTTTGTTAGCAAAATGAGGATAAAGATATGTTCCTATAGCAATCCCAACCCTTATGGTTGCGACATTATTGCCTTCGGCAATTGCTTCGTCTTTTTTATTCTTCATTTTTAATTATCTCATTTATAATTTTTTCCGTTTTTCTTTTGGCTCTTCTCAATCCATAAAGCTTAGCTACAAAACTATAAATTACTACTACAAAATCTTGTATTAAATCCTCTTTCTCATCTTCAGCAGAATTTACTATCTCTATAACTTTTTGATTTTCACACAACATCTTAATATAATTAAATCAAAATCTCGTCAATCTATCTCTATGTTCTACAAGCAAAATAGAGTAACCTCCTTTATTTAATAATTGTATAAGCTTAGGCCGTGCATCATTTACTCCAGAACCAATCTCTCCAACTACATGTTCTATTTGATATTCTTTTGCTATGGCATACTCTTTTAATCTGTTAATTTGACTTTCAAGATTATCTTTATTTTCATGAGACGAAACTCTCGCATATATAGCTACAACATTTTTGTTAGAAAAATTGTTTGTTTCATCCTCAAGAACTACAATCGTTCCAGTTGGTAGCTGTCTTGCGTTATGTAATTTCCCATCCTTAAACATCTACCATGCTCGCCTATAACTTATTCCCATCTTTTTAGCCCAATCTGATAATTTCATGCCTTTACCCAAATCAATAATTTCAACACTAATATTTTAATACAATTACTTTTGAGAAACCTCAAGCTTAATGGTCGCCTCTTTTAAGCGACGAACGGCTTCTTCGTACTGGGGGTCAAGAGGGACGAGTTCTTTTAACCTTTTTTCAGCCTCCTCCTTTTGTTTTTTTGCCTCTTCAGGATCGATCTCCTCTCCAAAGAAGGCCCATTCCACAAGTATGGTTATCCTATCGGGTAGTACCTCAGCAAACCCTTCTCCTATGGCGATTGTTGTTTCTCTTTCTTTCTGCTTATAGAAAAGCTCCCCCGTAGTTAAAGTGGCCACAAAGGGCCTATGGCCAGGTAAAACACCGAATTGTCCAAACTCACCTGGTGCTATAACTTCGTCAACCTCTTCGGATAAAAGAAGCCTTTCAGGCGTAACGACTTCGAGAAGCATTAAACCTTTACCCCCAACGATTTGGCCTTTTCAATGGCTTCTTCGATGGTTCCCACCATGTAAAAGGCCATCTCAGGAACGTGATCGTATTTGCCCTCTACCAATTCGCGGAACCCCTTGATGGTGTCTTCCAGTTTCACATAAGCCCCTTTTCGACCTGTGAACTCTTCAGCCACGTGGAAGGGCTGGCTTAAAAAGCGTTGGATCTTTCTGGCCCTGGCCACGATGAGCTTATCCTCTTCGGATAACTCCTCCATGCCCAAAATGGCGATTATGTCCTGTAAATCCTTGTATTTTTGCAAGATCCTCTGCACCTCTCGAGCCACCCAATAGTGCTCCTCTCCCACTATCCTCGGGTCCAGGATTTTAGAGGTGGAGTCAAGGGGATCCACTGCAGGATATATCCCCAATTCGGCTATCTGTCGGGAAAGCACAATGGTAGCATCCAGGTGGGTGAAGGTTGTTGCTGGAGCTGGATCAGTTAGGTCGTCGGCCGGGACATATATGGCCTGAACGGAGGTTATGGAACCCTTAATGGTCGAAGTGATCCTTTCCTCAAGTTCACCCAGATCAGTCCCCAGGGTCGGCTGATAACCCACTGCCGAGGGCAATCTCCCCAGAAGCGTTGAAACTTCCTGGTTGGCCTGAACGTACCGGAAGATGTTATCGATGAAAAGTAAAACGTCAAGGCCTTCTTCGTCTCGGAAATATTCGGCTTCGGTCAAAGCCGTAAGCCCGACCCTGGCCCTTGCCCCAGGCGTTTCGGTCATTTGGCCGAACACCAAAACCGTATTGGCCAAAACCCCTGACCTTTTCATCTCAAGCCAAAGGTCATTTCCCTCACGGGTCCTCTCGCCTACGCCACCGAATACGGATACGCCCTTATGATAGACAGCGATATTGTGGATCATCTCCATGACGATCACCGTCTTACCCACCCCGGCCCCACCGAAAAGCCCGATCTTACCGCCCTTGGGGAAGGGAGCAAGGAGATCGATGACCTTTATGCCCGTTTCAAGGACCTCGATCTTTACATTCTGCTCCACTAAACTGGGAGCAGGCCGATGAATGGGATAATACTTTTTGGCCTCTATAGGTCCAAGCTCATCGATGGGCTCTCCTATCACGTTAATAAGCCTTCCTAAAACCTCTCTTCCTACTGGGACCATTATGGGCTTGCCCGTATCAATGGCCTTCATGCCCCTCACCAGGCCATCGGTAGTATCCATAGCGATGCACCTTACCACCTTTTCCCCTATATGTTGAGCCACTTCAGCCGTTAGGTTCCACTCCTTGTCGCTAATATAAGGGTTGGTGATCTTTATGGCATTATAAATGGCTGGAAGCTCTCCGTCAGGGAACTCTATATCAATGACCGGACCTATAACCTGAACAATCCTTCCTTCATTTACCTTCTTCATCCTCCTTCCTCCCCTCACTTCACCTGGGCCTTTAAGGCCTCAGCGGTGGTGGCTATCTCGGTAACTTCCTTTGTGATCGAGGCCTGGCGGGCCTTATTATAAAGGAGCGTCAATTTCTCGATGAGCTCTTGCGCGTTTTTGGTGGCATTATCCATGGCGGTCATTCGGGCTCCGTGTTCGCCCGCGTTATGTTCCAAAAGGGCCCTGAAAACGCTCATTTCCACATAACGCGGTAAGAGCCTTGCAAAAAGCTCCTGGGGAGAAGGTTCATAAATCGGTTCCACCGGGAAAATTATGGGTTCACCAAGAGGGAGCTCTTCTTCTTCCACGGGGATTTCAAGGGGCAGAAGCCTTTCTATTGTTGAAATTTGAGAAAGGGGGGATCGGAAGAAATTATAAGCCAAAAATACCCCATCAACCTCTTCCTTTAAAAAGTCCTCCATAAGAGGTTGGGCTAACTTTTTAGCTACCTCATAATCAAAACGCTTAACCTGATCAACATAAGTGCGCCTTATCAATTGGGGATACCTCCTCCGAAAATAATCCCATCCCTTCCTTCCAAGGATATCAAGTTGAACCTCAAAAGTGGCCTCGGCTATAAAGCGTTCTACTTCCCGAAACAAATTGACATTATAACTGCCACAGAGCCCCTTTTCCGTACTTATAAGAAAAACAATGACCCTTTCCAGTTTTCTCCTCTCCATCAAAGGGTGATAGGGCTTTTTCGCCCTTTCCCAAAGATCCCGAACCATTTCTTTTAACTTATCTGCATAAGGCCTTGTGTTAATGATGCGATCCTGAGCCCTTTTTAACCTTGCAGCCGAAACCATATACATAGCCCGGGTTATCTGTTGGGTACTCCTTATGCCCGCTATCCTTCTCCTTAAAAGTTTTAGGCTTAGCATCAGACCTTAAAGACCTCCTGAAATTCCTTTAGGGCTTGATCCATTTTCTGTTTAAGGGATTCGTTTATCTCCTTTTTTTCCTCAATTTCCCTATAGATCTCGGGATACCTCTGTTCTACAAATTCGTAAAGCTCCCTTTCATATCGTCTAATTACTCCAACCGGTAATGCATCCAAATAACCGTTTACGCCCGCATAAATGATTAAGATCTGCTTTGAGAAAGGAAGGGGCTCGTATTGGTCTTGTTTAAGGATCTCCATAAGCCTTTCGCCCCTTATTAATTGGGCTTGAGTGGCCTTGTCAAGTTCGCTTGCAAATTTGGCAAAGGCAGCAAGTTCCCTATATTGAGCTAGCTCAAGCCTCAAGGTCCCCGCCACTTGTCTCATCGCCTTTATCTGCGCATTTCCTCCCACTCGGGACACGGAAAGCCCCACATTTATGGCCGGACGGAAACCGGCATAAAATAGGTCCGTTTCAAGATAGATCTGCCCATCGGTGATGGATATGACGTTGGTGGGAATATAAGCCGAGATATCCCCCGCTTGAGTTTCTATTATGGGAAGGGCCGTGAGGGATCCTCCGCCCTTTTCATCACTTAACTTAGCAGCTCTCTCAAGGAGCCTTGAATGAAGATAAAAAACATCCCCAGGATAAGCTTCCCGTCCGGGAGGCCTTCTCAAAAGAAGGGATAACTGGCGATAGGCCATGGCATGTTTGGATAGATCGTCGTAAATTACAAGGGCGTGCATCCCATTGTCTCGAAAGTACTCACCCATGGTGCAACCAGCATAAGGAGCTATGTACTGCAAAGAGGCGGGCTCACTTGCCGAAGCCGCTACCACAATGGTGTAGTCCATAGCCCCATATTGACGAAGTTTATCCACCACCTGAGCTATGGATGATTGTCTCTGACCGATGGCCACATATACACAATATACGCCTTGATCCCTTTGGCTCAGGATCGTATCGATCACAATGGCAGTTTTCCCCGTCTGACGGTCTCCCAAGATAAGTTCCCTCTGCCCCCTTCCTATGGGTATCATGGAATCTATGGCCTTTATACCCGTCCTCAGTGGCTCTTTAACCGGTTGTCTCTCCACAACCCCAGGTGCTTTCCTCTCAATAGGCCTATACTCCTTGGCTTCAATAGGACCTTTCCCATCCAGGGGTTCGCCTAAGGGATTTACCACCCTTCCGAGAAGTCCTTCTCCCACCGGTACCTGTATGATCCTCTTGGTGCGCTTTACCATATCCCCTTCCTTTATCCCCTTATCCTCTCCCAAGATCGCAACACCCACATTATCCTCTTCTAGGTTAAGTACAAGACCCATAACTCCGTTTGGAAACTCCACAAGCTCGCTCATCATGACCTTTTCTAAGCCATAAATCCTCGCTATTCCGTCACCTACCGAGAGCACCACCCCGGTTTCGCTTACATCTATCTCCTTCTCGAATCCCTTTAAATGCTTTTCCAGGATTTGAACAATTTCTTTAACTCGAACTTGCATCACGAGCCCTCCAGAAGGGTTTTACTTAGACGTTGAAGTTGTGCCTTTAGGCTTCCATCATACACTATCCCTTTGAACTCCACCTTTGCTCCCCCTATCAGAGAAGGGTCAATGGCTACCCTTAATATAACCCTTTTGCCCATAAGGTCCGAAAAGACATTTTCTACTTTTTGGACTTCTTCCTTTTCCACTTCCATAGGAACATACAAAACCCCTCTCATAATGCCCAAGGCCTCTTCTTTGAGCTCGGTGAAGACCTCCTTTATAAGTTTCAAAAGGTTCATTCTCCCGTTTTCAAGGACCATCAGGAGGAATCTCTTTATACCTTCGCTGAGGTTGAAATTTTCGGCTATATCTTCCAAGATCTCCTTTCGTTTTTTTAGAGAAAGAAAGGGCAAGGTCAAAACGCCTTTTAAGGCCTTTTCCGTTTCCAAAAGCCCTGAAACTAGCTCGAGTTCACGTTCATATTCATCGACTCTGTTCTCACTTTTGGCAAGGGAAAATAGGGCTCGAGCATAACGCCTGGCAAGGCCTAACATTTAATCCTCCTCAGGTCTTGGACGAAATCTTCAAGCAGCTTTTTTTGATCCCTCGGAGTCAGGTGTTCCTTGAGGATTTTTTCTAAAAGCGTTAAGGTCCTTGAGACCAACTTTTCCCGAAACAAGTTCTCCAGTTTCCTTCTCTCTTCCTCCATCGTCCTTTGAGCTTGAAGTCTTATCCTTTCGGCTTCCCTTTTTGCTTCTTCTAATATCCTTTCCTTTTCCCTTTGAGCCTCAGCGATGATCTTTTCCCTTATTAATTTCGCCTCTTCTTCTAAGCCTTTGACCCTGATCTTAAGTTCCTCAAGTTGTTTTTCCCAGAAAGCCTTTTCTTTTTTAGCTTCCTCAAAGTTTCGTCTGAGAAGCTCATGTCTTTCTTTTAGCTTGCTTTTAATGGGTTTTCTCAAAAACCAGAAAAGTAAAAAGACCAATAATAAGAAGTTTACGACTTTAAATAAGAACTCCCACATCTTTTTAACTCAAAGGCCTTCCGAGGATTCTTTCTGAAAAACCTTTTGCCAGGTTTTGAGCTAAAACTTCGAGTTCCAAAAAAGCACCCTTCAAATCTTCTTCCATTTTTTCCCTCATTACTCGGATCTCCTTCGAAAGTTCTTCCCGAAGTGAGAACAAAAAGCTTTCCCTTTCCTTCTTTGCTTCTTCTCGGAGCAAAAGGCCTTCCTTTAGGCTTTCTTCTTGTATTTTACGGAGCTCTTCTTCCAAAAACTTTTGCAGATTTTCGGCCTCTTTCCTCAGCTTTTCCGCCTCTTCCTTTTTTCCGAAAATCTTCTGATGGCGTATTTCCAAAAAACGCAAGAATGGCTTAAAGGCCAATTGGTTTAACAAAAACATAAAAACTATAAAGATGACAAACTGAAAGAATAAGCTTTTATCAAGCGAAATCACCCCCTCCCCCCTTATGGACTTATTTTATATAACAAAACGTTCACCCTTTTGCAACTGTTAAGGATTTATGGACATATTATTTCCTTTTTTGAGAAATATTTCAAGGAGCATAAGAGCTGCAGGCGTCATGCCGGGGATCCGAGAGGCCTGTCCTAAGGTTTTGGGGTTCACCTTTTTGAGTTTCTCTTTGATCTCGTTGGAAAGCCCTGGGATTGAGGAGAAATCGAAGTTTTCGGGGATTCTTATGGATTCGAGGTCTCGGCTTTTTTCAACTTGTTGTTTTTGGCGCTGGATGTATCCTTCATATTTAACTTGGAAGGTTACTTCCTCTTTTACGTCCTGAGGAAGTTTCCCGATCTCCGGCAAAAAGAGAACTAAATGATCGAATTCCACTTCGGGCCTTCTTAAGAGTTCCTTTAAGGTCAGGGGTGTTTTTAAGGCCGCCGTCCCTATTTTCTTCAAACGGTCATTAACGGAGGCTTGGGGCTTCAGCTTGAACTCTTCGAGTATCTTCAAGGTTTTTTCGATTAGGTTTTGTTTTTCTAGAAGCTTTTTATAACGCTCCTCTGGGATTAGGCCCAACTTATACCCTATGGGCATAAGCCTTAGGTCCGCATTATCCTCCCTTAAAAGGAGCCTATACTCCGCCCTTGAAGGGAACATCCGGTAAGGCTCATCGGTTCCTTTAGTAACCAGATCGTCGATCAATACGCCTATGTAAGCTTTTGACCTTTCCAGAACCAGTAGCTCTCCTCCCCTTATCTTGAGGACCGCGTTTATACCAGCTATAAGTCCCTGAGCGGCTGCTTCTTCATAACCAGTAGTTCCATTTATCTGGCCGGCCAAAAACAGACCTTCTATTAACTTGGTCTCCAAGGTGGGTTCAAGCTGGGTAGGGTCTACGTAATCGTGTTCGATGGCGTAACCGGGTCTAATTATATGGGCCTTCTCAAGGCCCGGGATGCTTCTGACCATCTCAATTTGAACCTCCAGGGGTAAACTGTTGGAAATACCGTTGGGATAATATTCGTTCGTCCTCAAGCCTTCTGGTTCTAAAAAGACCTGATGACGCTCCTTGTCGGGGAATTTGACCACCTTGTCCTCTATGGAAGGGCAATACCTTACGCCTCGGCCCTTTATTATGCCCGTATAAAGGGGTGATCGATCCAGGGCTTTGCGGATGATATCGTGCGTTTTTTCCGTTGTCCAGGTAAGCCAGCAGGGGGCTTGAGGCCTTTCTATTTTCTCGGTGAAAAAGGAGAAGGGCCTTGGCGGATCTTCTCCATACTGAGGGATCATGCTCGAAAAATCTATGGTCCTTCCATCAAGGCGAGGAGTCGTTCCTGTTTTAAAACGTCCAAGCCGAAACCCAAGCCTCTCCAGTTCTTCCGATAGCTCATAGGAAGCTGGATCCCCAAGCCTTCCTCCGGGAAAGTTCCGAAACCCTATGTGGATGAGTCCTCTTAAAAAGGTACCAGGGGTTATGATTACGGTTTTTCCCAAAAAGACTTCTTCAAGACCGGTCTTTACGCCCTTTATTTTATGCCCGTCCACCAGTAATTTGGTGACGCTTGATTGGCGAATGAAAAGATTAGAAGTCGATTCCAGTACCTTTCGCATCTCTATGCGGTATTCTTCCATATCCACTTGGGCTCTTGAGGACCAGACGGACATGCCCTTTTTGGTGTTAAGGCGCCTCATTTGAATCATGGTCCTGTCGGTGTTTTTGGCCATCTCTCCCCCAAGGGCATCTATCTCCTTTACCAAATGCCCTTTGGCAAGCCCCCCAATAGCAGGATTACAAGACATGTGGGCGATCCTATCCACGTTATGGGTCAAAAGAAGTACCGAGGCCCCCATTCGGGCTGCCGCTAAGGCTGCTTCACAGCCCGCATGGCCTCCCCCCACCACTATTACGTCGAATACTTCGGGTATATTCATCAAATAATAAAGTTATCCAAGCTTTTTCAACTTGGAAAGCCTCTTTAAATGTTGTAGCTTTAAAAATGTGGGAGACGTAGTGGGAATAGGGGCGTTAAACTTGGATTTGTTTTATGAGGTCGAGGACTTAGAGGTCTTAGGCCTTCGAAGGGGGAGGGAGGTTGAGGAGGACTTCAAAAAAATGTTTGAACTTCTTCAACTCAATGGGCGTAAGGTAGGCGAAAGCGCCGGTGGTTCAGCGGCCAATACCGTTTTTGCCCTTTCCCGGTTGGGTTTTGAAGTTGGCTTTTGTGGCAAAGTGGGAGAGGATGAGGAAGGAGAGAAGGTTCTCAGAGGAATGGAGGGGGTTGATTTATCCAGGGTCAAAAAGGAAGGTAAGACGGGGCTTTGTTTGGTGATAATAGATAAGGAAAGGGACAGGGCTCTTATCGTTCAACCTAATACCAACGATACCTTGTCCTTTTCGGATCTTGATTTAAGTTACATCTCGCGCTTTAAGATCCTTCATATGAGTTCCTTTGTGGGGGAGACCCCTTTAAAAGCTCAGCTTTCTCTTATGGAAGAACTTCCCTCTCGAGTTCGGGTAAGTCTTGATCCCGGAGAACTTTACGCTAAAAGAGGGATAGAGGTCCTTTTGGGAATTTTGAAAAGGAGTTGGATAGTCTTTTTGACCGAAGAAGAGCTTGAACTTTTGACCGGGAAAAAATTAGAAGAAGGGGCGAAGGAGCTTTTTAAAGTGGGAGTCCGATGGGTTATTTGTAAAAGAGGCAAAAAGGGGGCCATTGCCTTTGGAATGAAAGGGAATCATGTTCTTGAAGCCGAACCCTTAAAAGAGGTGGTTGACAATACTGGAGCTGGGGATGTTTTTAATGCGGGCTTTTTGGCAGGGGTACTTTTGGGGAAAAGGGTTGAGGATTGCCTGAAACTGGGGCATCGATTGGCCTTAAAAAGCCTTAAGGGCTTTGGAAGGTCAACTTACCCCAGTAAGGAGGACCTTTGCTTATAGGTTGGTTCTCTTCGGGAAGGGATGAGGCGGCAAGAGTTCTTTTGAAGAAGACCCAAAAGGCCATAAAGGAAGGGATTATCAAAGGGGAGATAAGTTTTGTCTTTGTAAACAGGGCTTTTGGTGAATCGGAAGAAAGCGACAGGTTTTTGAAGCTCTGTGAAGAATTGGGGTTGAAAACCTTAAGCCTTTCCTCCCAGGCCTTTTTCCCCGAAGAGAAGCTTAAGGATAAGGAAAGGTGGAGGAAACTCTATCATGAGGAGGTCATGAGGCTGATTGAGCCCTTTCCGATGGGGGTGGGCGTTTTGGCCGGTTACATGCTCATAATAAGCCCTCCTTTTTTGAACCGATTTCCCCTTATAAACCTTCACCCAGCTTTGCCGTGGGGGCCAAAGGGGACATGGCAAGAAGTCACGTGGAAGCTTATAGAGAAACGCGAGAGAGAAACAGGGGCCATGATTCATCGCGTCACCGAAGAGCTTGACCGTGGTCCTGTGTTGTCCTTTTTTAGAATAAGCCTGAAAGGTCCCAAGTTTGACCCCCTTTGGGATGAAGTGGAAAAGGGAGAAGTGGAAGATTTGAAAGAAAAAGAAAAGGCTCAACTTCTTTTCAGGCTCATAAGGGAAGAAGAGGAGAAAAGGGAGATCCCACTTTTGATACTGACCTTGAAGGCGCTTTCCGAGGGAAGGATAAAACTCGAATCTCCGCAAGCCCTTGATTTAACCCAAGAAATTGAGGACTCCTTAAGGAGGAAAGAATGAGGATATTTATAACCGATTGTGAAGGCCCTATTACCAAAAACGATAACGCCTTTGAGCTCTGTTCCAGTTTTATTCCTGGAGGCGACCTATTATTTCGTACTCTGAGCCGTTATGACGACTATTTGGCCCTTGAGGGGAAAATAAAGGACTATGAAGCGGGTTTTACCTTGCGTTTGGTTATGCCCTTCCTTTTGGCTTATGGCCTTGATATTCAAAAGATGTTTTATTTCAGCTTCGAACGCTTGACCTTGATGCCCCGTGCCATCGAGGCTATGAGGGCCATAAGGGGACTGATGCCTCTTTTCGTGATAAGTACCAGTTACCAGCCTTATCTTAAGGCCTTAGCCGGGCTTATAGGTCTTTCTTGGGATTGTATCGTATGTACGAGGATTTCCCTGGAGAACGTAAAGCTTGATGAAAAGGTCGTAAAAAGGCTCAAGGAAATTGCCGAATGGGTAATTTCCTTGGGTGAAATTGAGGAGTTCGATTTCCATGTTTTCAATAGGCTTAATGAAATATTTTTTGAAGAGTTTTCTGAGGGACCGGTAGCTCAAATTATGAGAAATGTTCATCCTATAGGTAGCAAAGGGAAAGGGGCGGCCGTGAAGGAAATAGCAAAAAGAACAGGTTCAAGTTTAGAGGAGGTCATTTACGTAGGAGATAGCATAACCGATTGTGAGGCCTTGAGGGAGGTGAGGCTTTCAGGGGGATTAGCCATCGCCTTTAATCCGAACCGTTATGCCCTCCAAGAAGCGGAGGTTGTATGTCTTTCGGAGGATGCCTCTCCGCTTGTGGTATTCAGTAATCTGTTTCTCAAAGGGGGGAGGGAGGAGGTGGTTAAAGCCGTGATGAACTGGAATGAGGAGTATCTGCTCAAAAGGGGTGTTCCTCCGGAATGGCTTCCCAAAGGAGAAGTGGGCCTTATAGAAAGGGAGAACCTTGAGTTTTGGACTTTCCGAAGCGAGAGTTTTCGCAAAAGCGTCCGGGGGGTAAAAATAGGAGAATTAGGTTGAGGGAAAAAAGGCTCTTTCTTGTATTATCGTATCTTCTTTTGTTTTTGGCCTTTTATCTCTTCTTGAAAATCCTCTTACCCTTTGTGGCCTCTCTTTTTTGGGCGGTTATCTTCGTGGTGGCTTTTTATCCGGTAAACCGGGCTTTGAAAGTCCTTTTGCGAGGCAGGAAAGGGATTTCCGCAATGATCTGTACCCTAATGGTGGTGCTTTTGATCGTGATACCTCTTGTCTTTCTGACCACGTTGCTGGCAGGGGAGTTAAGCGAGGCCTATCAATATTTTGAGAACCTCATAGAGTCAGGGGCATTGGCAAAGATGATAAAAGAACTCGAAGACTCAAAACTAATTCAAAGGCTTCTTGAACTTTTCTCCACCGGAAATCAACCTCTCCAGCTTGAGGATGCCCTTCTGATCTTGGGCCAAAAAATCACCCGATTTTTGGCCTCTCAAACGACCCTAGTGGTAAAGAAGGTCTCTCTGGGGTTGGTGCAGTTTTTGGTGATGATCGTAGCCATTTTTTACCTTTTAAGGGATGGGGATTTATTGCTCGAAAAGCTCAAAGAGGTTTTGCCGTTAGAAAAAGAGGAGAAAGAGGAACTGCTCCGACGTATTTACGAGATGATAATCGCAAGCCTTTATGGAAACGTGCTTGTAGCGATAGTTCAAGGCTCACTTGGAGGGATCGGATTTTGGATAGTTGGTTTGCCTTCCCCCATATTATGGGGAAGTGTGATGGTCCTTCTTTCGCTTCTTCCGCTAGTAGGGGCTTATCTTGTATGGGTACCTGCTTCGTTGTGGCTTTTTTTTGGTCAGGGAGAGTTAGGAAAGGCCCTATTCCTGGCAGGTTGGGGGGTTTTGGTGGTAAGTACCGTTGATAATCTTTTAAGGCCCCTTTTTATAAGCGAAAGGGTAAAGGTTCATCCTTTGCTTTTATTTTTCGCCATCTTAGGAGGCATAAAGGCCTTCGGAATTCTGGGAGTTGTGGCCGCCCCCGTGATTGTGGCCTTTAGCTTGGCCATTTTCGACTTCTACATAAAAAGGCCAAAGCCTTCCCAGCCGGGAACCGAGTAAATTTTCAAGGCAGGAAGCTCCACGCAGGTTAGTTGCCCTCCGTAAACCGCACCGGTATCGATCCCAATCTTATTTTCCATTATAAGGACTTGCCTCAAGGGGGTATGGCCAAAGACCACGATCTTTCCGAAATCTTGTTTTGACATGATGAATTCGCCCCTTATCCAAAGAAGGTCCATTGGGTCCTGTTTTTCAAGGGGTATACCTGGTCTCAATCCCGCATGAACAAAAAGGTATTGTTCGGTTTCGTACCATAGGAGAAGGGATTCGAAAAACTGGAGATGCTCTTTCGGTAATTTGAACTTTCCACCTTCCATATAACTTCGGATGGTCCCTCCTCCTCCGTTGTAAAGATAAAGGTCGAGGTCTTGTCCAGTTTTTACCCAACGAAGGAACATGTCTTCGTGATTTCCAAAAAGACAGACCACATGGGGATATTCCTTTTTTAACCTTATGATCCTTTCCACTACCCCTCGAGGATCGGGCCCTCGGTCTACGTAATCACCGATAAAAATCAGCATGTCCTCTTGGGGATTGAAGTGTGGGCGGATCTTCTCCAAAAGCCTCTCTAAGGACTCCAAACATCCGTGAATATCACCTATTGCAAAATAACGCTTTACTTTTTCCCCACCCACCAACTCTCTTCGTCCCGATCAAACCACCAATCACAAAAATGGCGTTTGAGGATGGTTTTTGCAAGTTCAAGTCCAGTTTGGGTCTTGAGCCTCTTTAAGGCGTATTTTAACCATTCTTCAGCATAAGGATTTCCCAAGTCCTTTTGCTCCTTAAGTTCCAGGATCAATTCAATCTGATCCGCATCATGAGAAAGTTTTGCCTCAAGCGTTTTTCCTTCCTTGAATTCCTTAAAAAGCTCCAGGATCTCGCTTAAGTCCGTACCTTTAAGGGCATTCTCCAATGCCTCTTCTTCTTTAACTTGGACATATTTTTTATAAACGTAATTTTGATCACCCGTTCGAGACTCCGGAAGATCGTGCACCAGGCACATGAGGACTGTTTTTAAAATATCAGCTTTTCCCTCCATCTTGGCAAGGCAGTAGCCTATAAGGGCCGTTCGGAAAAGATGTTCGGCGACCGATTGTTCCCCAGAGCCGAGGAACCGGTAACCCGTTCGAGGAGTTTTTTGGAGGATCCCCAGTTCAAAAAGGAAATCGGCCAATTTCTTAAGCTCCATTTCGAATCTCTCCTTGTTGACAAGTATGGGTCTTATGTATTAAACATCCTTAAAAGGTCGGGTTTCAAGCCCGGCTTTTTGTATTGAGTTCAAGGAGGAAAGAGGTGAGGACTTTTCATTTAACAGCTGAAGAGGCACGGAATCAAAGGAAGTGGTACCTAGTTGACGCCACAGGTAAGGTCTTAGGCCGCTTAGCGGCCCAAATCGCTAAAATTCTTCGGGGAAAACATAAGCCGATCTTCAGCCCCCATCTTGACATGGGGGACTTTGTGGTGGTTGTAAACGCCGATAAGATCCGTTTAACGGGTGCCAAGTGGCATAAAAAGCTCTATTTTAGGCATTCGGGTTATCCAGGAGGGATCAAAGTTGAGACCGCTCAGCAATTGTTCTCCCGTAAGCCCGAGGAGTTATTAAGGCTTGCGGTAGCGGGGATGTTACCCAAGAACCGTCTTGGACGAAAGCTTTTGAAAAAGCTTAAAATATATAAGGGTCCTGAACATCCTCATCAGGCTCAAAACCCCGAACCCTTGAACCTTGAGGAGTAAAGGAGGTTTAAATGGAAGTACAACGGTTTTATGGAACGGGTAAGAGAAAAACGGCTATAGCGCGAGTTTGGCTAAAAATGCCCGGAGAGGGCCGTATTATCGTAAACAAGAGGGATTTCGAAAATTATTTTCCTCGAGAAACTTTAAGACTCATAGTGCTTCAGCCATTTAGGCTCACCGATACCTTGGGGAAATTTGATGTGCTTGTAAACGTAAAAGGAGGAGGCATTTCGGGACAGGCAGGGGCTATAAGGCATGGCATAAGTAGAGCCCTTGTGGCTTATAACCCCGATCTGCGTACGATTTTGAAGAAAGCCGGCTTACTCACCCGAGACGCCAGAAAGAAAGAGAGGAAAAAATACGGTCAAAGGGGCGCTCGGGCTCGGTTCCAGTATTCGAAGCGTTAAATGGGTTTACTAAAAGTAGGAATAATCGGGGCAAGTGGTTATACAGGCGCGGAGTTAGTAAGGCTTTTGAGTAATCATCCAAAAGTAGAGATCCTCCTTTTAACCGCCGAAAAGCAAAAGGGCAAATCCATAGAGGAGGTGTTTCCGGGTTTTAAGGGATTGAAACTTCCAAAACTTGAGCCATTGGATTTGCCTTTGATTTCTCAGAGAGCAGATCTTTACTTTTTGGCCCTTCCCCATAAGACCTCGATGGAGGTGGCCAAGGCGTTAATTCAAAATGAAAAAAGGGTCATTGACCTTAGCGCAGATTTTAGACTCAAGGACGTGGAGCTTTACCAGAGGTGGTATGGTGTTCACAGTTGTCCCGAGCTTCTTAAAGAGGCCGTTTACGGGTTGCCCGAGCTTTATAGGGATAAGATAAAAAATGCTCAGCTTGTGGCGAACCCCGGGTGTTATCCCACCTCGGTTTTATTGGGGCTTTTACCGTTGGCTGAGAAAAGACTAATAGAAGGAAGGATCATAGCGGACTCAAAAAGTGGGGTAAGTGGGGCCGGAAGAAGCGTAAGGGAAGATCTGATGTTCACGGAGGTGGCCGAATCCTTTCGAGCTTATCAAGTTTTGGAACATCGCCATTTACCTGAAATGGAACAAGAGCTTGAAAATCTCCTCGGAGAAAAACCGCAACTGGATTTTGTCCCTCATCTTTTGCCCATTAACCGAGGGATACTCTCGACCATCTATGTGAACCTGAAGGTCTTGATGACCGAAAAAGAGCTTTATGAGCTTTACCTCGAGCGCTTTTCAAAAGAGCCCTTTGTAAGAGTCCTTGAACCAGGGTGCTTCCCTTCCACTTCCCAAGTTAGAGGGAGCAATTTCTGTGATATAGGTCTTAGGGTAAAAAACAAAAGAGCCGTGGTCATCACCGCAATTGATAACCTCACAAAAGGGGCCTCGGGTCAAGCCGTTCAAAACATGAACATAATGATGGGATGGCCAGAGACCACGGCTTTAACTTCCCTTCCGCTCTTTCCTTAAGAAGTTGCCTTCCGAAGAAAAAGAGGGTAAATTAGAACAAAAGTATTACGAGGAGAACAAAAGTGGGGAAAAGAACTGTTCCAGCGGTTTATCAAGTGGGGAAGGTCCTTTCGTATTTGGCGAAGGGGCCTAATTTTAAGGTAAAACTTACCGATATAGCTCGTGATCTGGGGTTTCATAAAAGTCGGGTTTATTATATTTTGAACACCTTGCGGGAATTTGGGCTTGTAGAAAAGGACCCATCCACTAAAGCCTATTCGCTTGGTCCAGCTCTTATTTTCATGGGGGAAAAGGTGCTTGAAAACCTAGATTATCGGCGCAAGGCGGAGCCATTTCTCAAGGAGCTTGCTCGATTTACGGGGTGTACGGCTTTTTTGGGTAAGGTTTCAGAAGGAAGGATATATGTGGTAGCTAAAGAGTATGCTGATGACGGGGTAAAGATAACTATTCCTTTAGGGTATAGGTTTCCTTTAAGTTATGGGGCGCTTGGGAAGATAATGCTCGCCTTTGGGGATGAGGAACTGAAGAAAGTCCTTTTAGAAGAGGAACGCTTGAGACTTTGGGTTGAAAGGGTGAATCTTGAGGAGGAACTTTCTCGTTTCCGCGAACAAGGATATGCGGAGGATTTAAGAGAAGTGGATGTGAGGTTTAGTAGTGTAGCTGCACCTATACTTGATCCTGCGAGGAAGGTATTCGGAATGGTGTTTATTGTGGGGACCTTTGATGAACTTACTGCTCACTTTTACGGCCCTCATGTGGCCTCAACAGCTAAGGAACTCTCCAAGGTGATCTGTGGTAGCTTTTAAGTTTACTCTTTTAGCTTAACCACCTCGCCTTCTCTGACGCCTGAACCTTCAATCAGAGAAGCCTGAGCGTTATCGATACCTAAAAAACCCGTTATTTTAATAGAAGCCTTCTTTGGCCCGAGGGATCTGCCGAGAATTTCTCCCGTTACTGGATGATGGATTTGAGGACCAACTGAATAGACCTCTAATTCCTGTCCGATTCTCAGCCCCGAGTTTTTTCCCGCATTAAGGTAAATTTCCCCTCCCTTTACCATAAGTACCGAAGTTCTCCATTCGAGTTTCGAAAGCCCCAAAAGGATACCGTCTCTTATATGTTTTAAGGCTTCATCTAAGGCCTTTTCCAGAGCCTTCTCACTTCCTTCTTTTCCTTGAAAAATGGGAAAAGAGACAGTACTTTGGCCGAACGCGAGTTTTAAGGGCCTTGTGCTTTCAGTATCTATGAGTTCCGCTTCGATCCTTACCAATAAGTACATCTGCTGGGCATCCTCGCCCCTCAGGATTTCCTTTATACTTCCTCTTATTAAGCCCTGGACGCCATAAAGCCTCCACAAATCCCATAAGTTTTGAGAAGCTAACTGAGGTGAGACGTTGAGCTCCTCTGGCTTAAGTGGTAGGCAGGATTGAGTTTCTTGAAGGGCCTTTTGTAATAGTTCTTGAGCCCTCTGTCCAACCCCTCTGAACTTGGGTTCCAGGTGAGAATCTTCAAACGAGAGTATCAGCAGTTTATATTTCAAAGGCCCAGGTAGTACGGTTGGCTTAACTGTAATCTCTTCTTTTTTCTCAACGCCTGTTGGTGGCGTTGCCACATAAGGCCTTGTTGTGTAGGTAGTGGCGCTTCTTGGGCTTTCGGGCCTTGGACGGCTCATTTCCCATTGGAGTTCCGCCTTTCTTTCCTCGGTTTTTTCCTTTTTAAAAAGAGCGCACGAAAAAAGTCCTAATGAAAGCAGGATAAGTAAGGCCCATTTACCTCTCATTTGTTTTCCTCCTTGAGCTTGAATATTATCGGGGTCATCTCCTCGGTATAAGACCCCTTTTGATCGAAAATGTAAAGAGGGGGTTCTACCACAAGCCCCTCCCTTCCTCCTTTAATACCTTCAACTAAGACCATCTTGGCTTCTTCTTCGGGTTTAGGATGGACGAACCGCAACCTTTTTGGTTCAAGCCTCCTTTTTCTCATCTCCACCAGAAGGGTGATAGCCCTTTTTGTGGGGTAGATGAAATAACACCGCCCCTTTTCTTTAAGTAGATAAGAGGTGGCATTAAGGAAATCCTCGATCGTTCCCAAGATCTCGTGTCTCGCCATGGCTTTTTTGTTCTCAGGATTGATCCTACCCGAGGAGGTAGGGTAATAAGGAGGGTTACTTATAACCACCTGGAAGCTTTGGGGAGAAAAGTGATGATCTATTTCCCTCACATCCCCTTCAATTACCCTTATCCTCTCAGAGAGACCGTTCATTTTTACGTTTTCTTTAGCAAGTTCGAAAAGGTCCTTTTGGATTTCAATCCCCCACAATTCCTTAATTTGTGAGTATTTTTTGCCTATGATGATCAAAATGACTCCATTCCCCGTGCCAAGATCTATAAGTCTTTCTCCCGGTTTAACCCTAACGAAGGAGGCCAAAATGGGGGCATCTACTGAGAAACGGTATCCGTTACTTGGTTGAAAGAGCTTTACCTTCCCTTCGAAAAGCCCATCAAGTGTCCACTTCACAATCTGCCTCAAAGAGTTGGTAAAAGACCAATCCTGTCAAAACCTTCGGGTAAAAGTAAGTGGACTTTTTGGGCATTATCTCTCCCTTCTCAACCACCCTTTCCAGGACTTCCCGCTTAACGCTCCTTAAAAGGAAGACCATATCCGCTCCTTTCCAAAGAGCTCCAAGGGCTTCTTCTCGATCCTTGGTAAAACTAATTTCCCCTCCTGTTTCCCCAAGCAGAAGCTGGTCCACCAGCACCGAATCAACGCCCTCTAAATGGGGAGGTATGGGGAGGTCCTTTAATGGGAAAAGAAGTTTTGGGTTACCCCTTTTAGAAAAAAGGACAATCGCTTCTCTTTCCCGATGCGCCTCAAGGGCTAGATCGAAAGAAGTCTCTTCGACCTTAAAGAATTCTCGGAGTCTTCGCATAATCGAGGTCTCTTCAACCCCATAAACGATCCGGTGAACCGGTAATATCAAAAGCCCCTCAGATAGAAGATCCGTAAGGTACATGGAAACGTAGTTGAAGGGGGAATCTTCGTCCTTTATGCCTAAGGAATCCCTTAAAGCCTTGGCTGCCTTAAGCCTATGATGGCCATCGGCTATTAAGAGCCTTTGTTCTTGTAATTTTTCCTGAAGAAAAGAAATAAGGGAAGGTTCCTTCAGGATCCACAGTTGATGCTTGACGCCTTCGTCATCGGTGAGTTCAAATTTTGGTTTTTCCCTTTCTAAAGCCTTAAAGGTCTTTTCGATCTCGCCTTTAGGATCTTGATAAAGCGAAAATATTTCACCCGTCTGGATTCCGGTGAGCCTCAGTAAATTTAATCGCTCATTTACGACTTCTTCCATAGTGTTTTCATGTTCCTTTAAGGCTTGATCCTCAAGCTCAACTAACGCAATAAACCCCCATCGGGTATAAGTCTTTCCATCATAGAAAAAGACCTGTTTATAAGGATAAATAGAAGGTTCCTCCTCCCTTTTAAGGATTCCCTTTTTTAACCAAGCCGAAAGCGTCCTTTTGGCCTCCTCAGGACCCTCGGGAAGTATAAGCCTTACCACATTAAAAGGGCTTCTTCTCAAAAACTCCTCTTTCATCTGAGGGCTTATCACATCATAGGGAGGTGTCACTGCCTTTCTTATCTCCACTTCTTCGGAGAAAAACAACCCTCGAAAGGGCTTTATCTTCGGCACTTTACCACCTCTTTCTCACCTTTACCCCTTTTTGGGTCAAGTAGTCCTTTATCTCCTTAATGGTGTATTGATTATAGTGTACCATGGAAGCTATTAAGGCTGCATCCGCCTTTCCTTCGGTAAGCACTTGGAACAGATGTTCAGGATGCCCCGCTCCTCCTGAGGCTATAACCGGAATGGAAACGTTTTCGGAGATCATCCGGGTTATACGGAGTTCATACCCCTGTTGGGTCCCATCCGCATCAATGGAATTAAGGCATATCTCACCCGCTCCAAGCCTTTCCGCCTCCTTGGCCCACCATAAGGCATCAATCCCAGTAGGAGTTCTACCACCATTTATCCAAACCTCATACCCCGAGGGGGTCCTTTCGGATTGACCCACATAAAGAACGTCCATCCCCAAAATTATGGATTGGCTACCGAAGGCCTTCGCCCCCTCGTAGATGAGATTGGGGTTTTTTACCGCGGCCGTATTTATAGAGACCTTCTCCGCTCCCGCCAGAAGGACCATCCGCATCTCCTCAAGGCTCTTAATACCCCCTCCTACTGTCAAGGGGATGAATATCTCCTTTGCTACTTCCCTTACCAGGTCTATTACAATCCTCCGGCTTTCAGCTGAGGCTGTTATATCATAAAAAACGATCTCATCCGCTCCCTCCTCGTAATACCTACGGGCCATCTCCACGGGATCACCTACAGGCACATTATCCTTAAACTTCACCCCTTTGGTGGTTTTTCCCTCCTTTATGTCCAAACACACCACGATCCTTTTACTTAACACCTTAGACTCTCCATTTACAGAAATTTTCGAGCATTCTAAGGCCAGGCCTTCCGCTTTTCTCAGGGTGAAACTGAACTGCCCAAAGGTTAAATTTAGCTACTGCCGAAACAAACTCCACCCCATACTCCGTTACCCCAATTATTACCTCACGCTCTTCCGGAACGGGAAAGAAACTATGAACGAAATAAAACTCATGCTCTTCATCTATCCCTTCAAAAAGGGGATGTTCCTTCACCTTCTTCACCCTGTTCCACCCCATATGAGGAACCTTAAGCCTCTCCCCTTTGACTCCATAAAGGGGTTGCGGAAACCTCACCACCTTCCCCCTCAAAAGCCCAAGCCCTTTAACCCCATCCTCCTCACTTTCCTCAAATATAATCTGAATCCCCAAACATATCCCAAGCATGGGCCTTCCCAAGCGGAAAAACTCCCTTAAGACCTCATCAAGCCCAAACCTTTTGAGGTTCGCCATAGCAGAGCCCGCCGCCCCAACCCCAGGAAATATGAGCCTTGAGGCCTTAAGGACCTTCTCCGGATCGGAGGTTATAAAACACTCAAACCCCAAATGATCCAACGCCCTTTTAACGCTTGCCAAATTACCCGCTTGATAATCCAAAATGGCTATCATTTTTCGTGTGCCATAAAACTCTCTATAGGAACTGGTTCGCTTAAATAAAAACCTTGCATATAATCACACATAAGAAGCCTCAAAATCCTAAATTGTTCTTCATTCTCAACTCCTTCCGCAACTGTTTTAATACCAAGCTTTTTTGCAAGGTCAATAATCGTTTGAACAATTGCCAAAGCCTTTGGTTCATCAAGCATCCTTCTTGTAAAGCTTATATCAATTTTTATTATATCAAGGGGAAGGTTTTCGAGGTAAGAAAAAGAAGAATATCCTGTTCCAAAATCATCTATTGCAATTTTAATATCAAGATCTTTTATCTTTTGAATAATCCTTAAAGCATCTTTTTCCAAAAATAATCTCTCTGTGATTTCACAAATGAAGGGATAGTTTAGTGCTTCTCTTAACTCTTTGAGCCTTGAGAAAACTTCTTGAGAGAGTAAAGATTTTGGCGAAAGGTTTATGGAAAGGGGAATTTTAATTTTGGGCCCAACTTTTTTAATTTCTTCAAAAAGATAATCTTCAACCTTTATAATTAGCCCCGAAAGTTCAAGAAAGTCTATTATAGTAGCTATTGATTCAATTTTTTCGTTTTCTTTAACCCTCAAAAGAACTTCAATGCCTCCCATTTCCCCGTTTAAAGTTGAAAATAAGGCTGTCCATAAGGGATGAAGCTCTTTTCCTTTAACAATTTTGCCACTTTTTCCTTTTGAGATATGAAAGTTTGAACTTCTTTTTCTAAATTTTTTCCGTAAATTGAGAAAGTATTTTCCCCTTTTCTTTTGGCCGTTTTAAGGGCAAAGAGGGCCTTTGAGAAAAGTTGCTCAAAGGTTTCACCATCTTCAGGGTAAGAAGAAGCTCCTATGTTTACCGTTAAAACTACAACTCTTTCTTCAATTATAAATGGATTATAAAAACAATCTAAAATATCCGTTATAAGAATTCCTAACTTTTCTTTTGTAGTTTCAAAAAGCGTTATTAAAAATTCGTCACCTTGTGTCCTTCCAATAAAGGCTTGAGGAGGGAGGATATTCTTTAACCTTTGGCTTATTTCTTTAAATAAAGCTTGGATGAAAGAAAGATCATAAGTTATCACTAAAGTGCTAAATCCACATATGTCAACTACTAAAAGGGAAAAAGGTCTTTTGTACCTTTCGATGTAAGCATTGACCACTGTGGAAAAGCCTCTTTCGTGAGGGATTCCGGTGAGGCTATCAAAGGTCGTTATTTGTAAAGAGTAGAGATCTCCCCTTTCTAAGAGGTTTGCTCCTAAGCAAATAAAACCAACTTCTTTTCCATCCCTTTGAAAGGGAATGATTTCTACGTAAAGGTAAAAAGGCAAACCCTCTTTAGTTTTTCCTTCGACAAATCCTTGGTAAACCTTTTGGTTTTTTAAAATTTCTTGGAGGTTTGAAGGATATAGTAGGAAGGAAAAAAGAGAACTTCCGAGCACATCGTTTGCCTTAAAATTCAAAATTTCACAGGTTCCTTTATTTGCATAAAGAATTTTTCCTTTTAAATCAGTTATGAGACAAAAAAGTTTGGAGTCAGTAATTGCATTAAAAAGAAGGTCGCTCGCTTCTGTTAGATTCAGAGCCATCATTTTATGATTATAATAATAAATGTAACTTTCTTCTATTGTTCACTTGACGGTTTTGGGATGGGGTGTTAATTAATGAAAAGAAGGGGGCGCCCATAGCTCAGCCCGGATAGAGCGAGGGACTACGAATCCCTAGGTCAGAGGTTCGAATCCTCTTGGGCGCGCCAGAAGGTAATGGATGATAGGTGTATCCATTTTATGAAGATGGCTTTGGAAGAGGCGCGGAAGGCCTTTGAGGAGGGTGAGGTTCCGATAGGGGCTGTTTTGGTCAAGGGTGATGAGGTTTTGGCTCGGGATCATAATCGCACTTTGAGTCTGGGTGATCCCACGGCTCATGCGGAGATTTTGGTTTTGAGGGAAGGGGCTCGCGTGATGGGCAATTACAGGCTTAACGGGACTGAGCTTTATGTGAGTGTTGAACCTTGCCTGATGTGTAGTGGTGCTCTCGTTTGGGCGCGGGTTGAGAAGCTTGTTTTTGGCTGTCGGGATGAAAAGGGAGGAGCATTGAGCCTTTACGGGGTTTTTTCTGATGGGAAGTTGAACCATAGGCCTCAGGTAGTTGAAGGGGTTTTGGCGGAAGAAGCAAGGGAGCTTATGCAACGTTTTTTTAAGGAGCGGAGAGGTACCGAAGCGGTCGTAACGGGGCCGACTCGAAATCGGCTGTGCCGCTAAAAGCGGCACCGTGGGTTCGAATCCCACCCTCTCCGCCATTAGTAAAATAATTTTTCAAAAAAAACGAACGGGTGGGGTTGTTGGAAGGTTTGATAAGCTATGTTTGGAAGTCGTTCGAAACAATTTGTAAAAGAGGGTTTGTGGTTGTATCAAAAACCGAACGGATTGCAAAATTGCAAAAATTTGTATCATTCTCTCGTCCGCAACCCTTGATTTTCCGAGCTGTTCCAGATGGTCCCGTATAGTTTGAGGTAGTCTCACTTCTTGAAACCCGTTCGGTTTTTTTGCAAAATTACACCAACTTTTTGTTCGGCTTGATCCACTGGGAAGAAGGAGTATAATTTGAGGTGCGGAGAGATGCCCGAGCTGGCCGAAGGGGCACGACTGGAAATCGTGCGTGCCGCCAAGAAGCGGCACCGAGGGTTCGAATCCCTCTCTCTCCGCCAAGTCATCAGTGTCGATAACCGGGCCCTGCGCACCGGTCAGGTTATGAACCCCGCCAGGCCCGGAAGGGAGCAACGGTAGTAACCTCGGCTGGTGGCGCAGAAAGCCTGGTTATCGACAGTGAAGATTTGACATGTTTTACCTAGTGCTTGCACGCAAATGGAGGCCCCAGACCTTTGAAGAGGTAGTGGGGCAAGAAGTGGTAGTAAGGACCCTTAAAAACGCCCTCCTCAAGGGGCGGATCGCCCACGCCTATTTATTTTCAGGACCCAGGGGGGTCGGAAAGACCTCAACCGCTAGGATATTAGCCAAAGCCTTAAATTGTGCCGAGGGGCCTACTCCTTATCCTTGTAACAAATGCCAAAGCTGTAATGAGATCACTTCAGGTACATCCCTTGATGTGGTGGAGATAGATGGTGCTTCTCATACAGGGGTTGATAACATTCGGGAGCTCAAAGAGGCCGTTTCTTACAAGCCCATGCGTTCTCGGTATAAGGTTTACATAATAGATGAGGTGCATATGCTTTCGCAAAGCGCTTTTAACGCCCTTTTGAAGACCCTTGAGGAGCCACCTCCTCATGTGGTCTTCGTTTTTGCCACAACCGAACCCCAGAAGGTGCCTCTTACGGTGCTTTCCCGATGTCAAAGGTTTGAGTTCCGGAGGATTCCTCCCGAGTTGATTTTCAAGCATTTGAAAAAGATTACAGAAGCTGAAGGGATTGTGGCTGATGAGAAGGCCTTGAAACTTCTTGCGGAGAAGGCCGATGGGAGTCTGAGGGATGCTCAAAGCCTTTTGGATCAAGTGGCAGCCTATGCTGGTGGGGAGAAGATTATTGAGGAGATGGTGAAGGAGGTCCTCGGGATTCCCGAAAGGTGGACCTTGGAAAAATTGGCCCAATCTCTTGCTCAAGGGGACTTAAAGGAAGGCTTTAAGATAATAGAAGAGCTTTATGAAAGAGGGATTCCTTATGATGAGTTTCTTTTGGAGTTCATGAAGTACCTACGGGATTTATTGCTTGAAGGGAATAGAGGTTTTGATCCCTTCCAATTGCGTTTTTGGCTTCAGCTTTGCTTACGAGCCGAATCCCAGATGAGAAAAGGAGACCTGGACAGGTTGATCCTGGAAGTTACCTTGATGGAAATGGCCTACTGGAGGGATCTTGTATCGGTGAAAGAACTTTTGGAACGCTTTGAAAGAAAAGAAAAAATTGAAATTCCGGAGGAAAAGGTTCAAGAAGAAAAAACTGAGGAGAAAGTAATAGAGGAAAAAGTTGTAGAAGAAAGACCTTTGGTAAAAGAAGAGATCAACCTTGAAGGTAGCTATCCTTTGAAGCTTGATTTTGATTGGGAGACCTTTCAAAAGGAGGTTTCGGCAGAAAGCCCCATCATCGGGGCCTTTTTGGCTCAGACCAAATACTTGGGGCATGAGGATGGTCGACTGAAGATAGGGGTTCCATCGGATTTTCTGCTGGAAAGGCTTTTGGAGAGGGAAGTTAAGGAAAGGATTTTGAAGGTTTTAAGGTCCCTATGGGGTGGGAAGGGAGAAGTCCAGTTTATACTTTTAGAGGAGGCTCCAAAGGCAAAGGTCAAAGATCAAGATGTTTCATCCTTCCTAAAGGAGGTTCTGCAAGTTTTAGGTGGTGAAGTGATTGAAGAGCGCATCAATTAAAAATGGAACTTCTCGAAAAGGTTGAATTACTTCCACAAAAACCTGGTATATATCTGTTCAAGGACGAAAGGGGCGAAGTCCTTTACATAGGAAAGGCCAAGGACATAAGGAAACGGGTTCGTTCTTACTTTCAGGGGCCAAAAGACGCAAAGACTTCCGTAATGCTTTCGAAAATAAGGGACGTAGAACACATAGTGACCCATAACGAAAAGGAGGCCCTTATCCTTGAGGACGCTTTGATAAAGCAACATAAGCCCACCTATAATATAAAGCTTAAGGACGACAAAAATTACCCCTTTTTACGTCTTGATCCCAACGAGGCCTTTCCTCGGCTTCAAGTGGTGAGAAGGCCCAAGGATGATGGGGCTTTTTATTTTGGGCCCTTCCCTTCCTCTCAGTCACTTAAGGAGACGTTGAAGGTCTTGGGAAGCGTTTTTCCTTTACGCAAGTGCAGTAACTCCCAGATGGCCCATAGGTCAAGGCCTTGTTTAAATTATCAGATGAAAAGATGTTTGGGTCCTTGTTGTAATCAAGTAGACGCTGAGGAGTATAGGAGTTTAGTGGAACAGGTGAAGAGGTTCCTCCAAGGTGGAGCCGAGGAGGTGATGAAGGAGCTCGAAAGGAAAATGCATGGAAAAGCGGAATCCCTTGATTTTGAAGAGGCAGCTCTTTTGAGGGACAGGCTTCAAGCCCTAAGAAAGGTCCTTGAGCCTCAAAAGATCGTACTTTTGGACCGTTCAAATAAAGACATAATAGCCTTTGAAAGGGATGGCGAGAGGGTTCGTTTCTTTCTCCTTTCCATTAGGGGAGGTAAGCTTTTAAGCGGGAGGAGTTTCGAGTTTAAAGATGTGGGGCTTCCGGAGGAGGAGGTTTTACTCTCCTTTTTGAGCCGGTATTATCAAGGGCAGGGATTTAAGGCCTCAGATGAAGTGATCGTTCCGGTGGAGCTTGAGGATGCTTCTATGCTTGAAAGTTTGGGTATAAGGGTTCATCCGCCCCTGGATGAAAGGGAGAGGGAGCTTTTAGAGATGGCCTTTGAAAATCTTCGCTTAAGAACTGCGGGCATCCATTCTGTACTTGAGGAATTGAGGAGGCGATTTCGTCTTAAGAAAGTTCCCTATCGCATTGAGGCTTTTGATATTTCCGAACTAAAGGGAAAAGAAGCGGTCGGATCGATGGTGGTCTTTCTTGAGGGGAAACCTTCCAAAAGCCAGTGGCGGCGTTTTCGTATAAAAGAGGTGAAGGGGATTGATGACTACCGCATGTTGGAAGAGGTTTTGAGAAGGCGCCTTTTAAGGGCCAAGGAGGAAGGGGTTTTTCCCGATCTTCTTTTGATCGATGGTGGTAAGGGGCATTTAAAGGTGGCCTTGAAGGTTTTAAAGGAGATGGAACTTGAAGGGATAGATTGCCTTTCGATCGCAAAGGCCCGAGAGGGAGAAAAGGAGGATAAAGTCTATCTACCTCATGCGCGAGATCCCATTCCCTTAAGGGAAGGTAAAAGGTGGGCCCTTTTTCTCAAACAAATAAGGGATGAGGCCCATAGGTTTGCCCTTTCTTATCACCATAAACTGAGGGAGAAGAGGCTTTTTGAGGGGATTAAGATCCCAGGGCTTGGGCAGAAAAAGCTTCAAATGCTGTTGGAGAAATTTGGGGGATTGGAAAACTTAAAAAAGGTCAGGCCTTCAGATTTGCTGGCTCTTCCAGGCATAGGGCCTGTTTTAGCTCAAAGAATTTGTGAATATTTTTCACAAAAGGAGGTAAAAAATGAGATTCAAGGTGGGGAATTCCGTTCTTGAGCTTGTCCAAGGTGATATAACCCAGCAGGATACCGATGCTATCGTAAATGCAGCCAATCCTGCGCTTCTCGGAGGTGGAGGGGTTGATGGGGCCATCCATAGGGCTGCGGGGCCAGAACTACTTGAGGAGTGTAAGAAACTTGGGGGTTGTGCGACAGGAGATGCCAAGATCACTAAGGGTTATAGGCTTAAGGCCAAATACGTGATCCATGCCGTTGGACCAGTATATAAACGTGAGGGGGAAAAAGCGCCGGAACTTTTGGCAAGTGCCTATCGCCGAAGCCTCGAATTGGCTTCCCAATATGGCATCCGCACCATAGCCTTTCCGTCCATAAGCACCGGGGCTTATGGATATCCCGTTGATGAGGCGGCTCCCATAGCCCTTAGGACTGTGATGGATTATCTTAAGGATCATCCGGATATAGAGCTTGTGAGGTTTGTTCTCTTCACCAAGGAAGTGTTTGATGCTTATAAGAGGGCTCTGGAGGAGCTTGTGAAGGAAAAAGGGTATGGAGATTTTGAGGAAGGTAAAGGAGACGATAAGTGAGTTTGACCTGTTGTCAGAAGGGGAGAGGGTAGGAATTGGCCTTTCGGGAGGCGTTGATTCGGTTGTTTTGCTTGACCTTCTTGAACGTTTAAAGGAGGAACTTAAGCTTGAGCTTCATCTGCTTCACCTTGAACATGGCATAAGAGGAGAGGAATCCAAAAGGGACCTCGAATTCGTCAAAAAATTGGCCCAAGAGAAAAATCTTCCCCTTTTCTTTAAAGAGGTTAACGTTCCTCTTTATGCTAAAAAGGAGAAGCTTTCCCTTGAGGAAGCAGCCAGGGCTTTAAGGTATCTTTTCTTCGAAGAGGCCATAAGGGAACTTCACCTAAACAAAATCGCCTTAGCTCACACGGCCGATGATCAGGTGGAAACTTTCCTTTTGGCCCTTTTAAGGGGGGCTGGGCTCAAGGGCCTTAAAGGAATGCCTCCCAAAAGGGGGCCTTATGTGAGGCCTCTCATAAGGGTTTGGAGAAAGGAGATAGAGGAATACGCTTCCCAAAGGGGGTTAAGATATGTGGTCGATAGCACCAACTTTGAACTTTCCCGTTTAAGGAACCGAATTAGGTTCGAACTTATCGGGTTTCTTAAGACCTTCAACCCTCGGATAAAAGAACGAATGCTGGAAATGACCGAGATCCTCCGTCAAGAAAATGAGGTTTTGGACCTTTTAACAGAAAAGCATTATAAAAATTTGGCCCAAAAAGAGGGAAAAGGGATTTACTTTGACCTTCAAGCTTTGAAGGAGCTACCTCAAGCTGTAAGGATGAGAGTTATGGCGTTGGCCTTTCGAGACCTTACAGGGTTTGATCTGCCTTTTCGGCACCGAAAGGCGATAGAACTTCTTATAAATGGTAAAGGAGGCGATGTGGAACTTCCCCAAGGCTTTTTGGCCTCAAGGCAGGGAAAGAAAGTGTATATAGGTGAAAGACCGGAAGGTTTTGAGATTCAGCCTAAGGAACTTCAAATACCCGGAGTAACCGAGATCGCCCCTGGGGTTTTCATTGAGGCAACTATCATTACCACTTCGGACGAAAAGCCCTCACCTGAAATAGCCCTTTTGGATTTGGACAAGTTGAGGCTTCCCCTTAAGGTAAGATCTCCTCAAGAAGGGGATAGGTTTGTTCCCTCGGGGATGTTCAACAAAAAGAAGCTTCAGGATTTTTTCGTCGACCTGAAGGTGCCAAGGTTTTCAAGGAAGGCGACTCCCATAGTTTTAAGTGGAGAAGAGATCTGTTGGGTCGGAGGGTTTAGAGTAGATGAGCGTTTTAGAGCCAAAGAGAATACCCAGAGGGTTTTGAAGCTGAGACTTATAAAGGAAAAACCGTAACCTCTTCGCCCTTGGAGACCCCTTCTTTTTCAGCCTCGATAAAGAGAAGGCCATTGGCCTTCACTAAAGGCATGAGGACCCCTGACTTAGAGAAAATTGGCTCAGCCCAAAGCTTACCTTTCTCCTCCTTAAGGATTACCCTCACGTAATCCTCCCGGCCTGAAGGCGAATGGATGTTCTTTTTGGAGAAAGCCCTAAGCTGCATTCTAAAAGGGGGCAAAAAGGGTGATTCGCCTCCCAGTTTTCTCAAAAGAGGGATCATTAAGACCATCGCTACAATCGCACAAGAGGCAGGATGTCCGGGAAGGCCAAAAATGGGGATTCCCTCCTTTTGGGCCAAAAGGGTGGGCTTTCCCGGGTTTATAGCTACTCCGTGGGCCAATACTTCGGCTCCTATTTTCTTCAAAGCCAAAAGCGTAACATCCCTTGTCCCAACGGAACTCCCACCGGAAATGAGTATCATATCGAGGCTCTTTTCAAGTCCTTCCTTTAAAACCCAAAAAAGCTCTTCTACTTCGTCACCCGAATGACCCAAGTAAATGGGAATACCCCCCTCTTGTTGGACAAGGCCTCGAAGGACATAGGAATTTGAGTTTCTTATCTGACCCAGTTTTGGTATAGCCTCAATGGGGACTATTTCGTCACCGGTAGAGATAATACCCACTTTAGGACGTTTGAAGACCTTAAGGCGTGAAAGGCCAATTGCTGCACATATCCCAAGGTCTTGAGCCTTGAGCCTTCTTCCCCTTTCAAGCAAGAGCTCGCCCTTCTGAAAATCCTCTCCCCTTTCCATTACGTTTTCCCCAGGTGATACAGCCTTTATGACCTCTATTTCGGATGGACTCAGCTTCCTTGTATATTCCACCATCACTACCGCATCAGCCCCTTCCGGGAGAAGTCCCCCTGTAGGAATGCTCACCGTTTCTCCTTCTTCAACCCTTAAGGAAGGGGCTTCTCCCATCTTTATCTCTCCTATCACCTTAAAAGGCACAGGGGATGAGGAAGAAGCCCCAAAGGTAGAAGAAGATTTCAGCGCATAGCCGTCAACCGTAGACCTTCGAAAGGGGGGAAAATCTTCAGGTGAAAACACGTCTTCAAAAAGGACTCTTCCTAAGCCCTCATCCAGGGGGATCTCTTCGTAAGAAACTGGCTCAAATTGAGCGAAAAGATCCCATATTTCTTTTACGGTTTTTACTTGGAAAAACTCCATTTTAAAGAAGTTCCACCTTATCCCCTATCTTTACCTTGCCCCCTTCGAGGGTTCTTCCGAATCGGCCTTCACGGCTTACTATCCACGGACGCCCTGAAGGCTCAAGTTTCCCCTTTCCTATCTGGGTTATCCCCACAAGGGCTTCTCCTATCTTTAACACCCTCCCGACCCTTAGTTCCTCCAAGGGAATGCCCCTTATGGTAAGGTTCTCGCTGTATTCCCCTTCTTTAAGGCTTTCCAAGACTTCTTTGGGAGCAAGGGCCAAGGCCTCAAGGGGAAATATGGAAAGAGGACGCTCCGAATGGGAGTGAGCATCCCCCAAAATGCCATACCCCTTTTCGAGGATGGCCTCTTTTACGTTTCTTTTAGGCATTCCCTTTTGTTCCGATAAATTAACAGCTACGACCTCACCCCTATAATTTTGGGCCTTAAAGTGACCGCTTTTACCCCCTGACTTTTCGATAAGCCTCAGATTCCTGATAACGGCCTGGCGATCAACGGCTTTTATCATGTCATAAACAGCCAAACAGGCTACAGCTCCTCCTACCATAGCTTCCATCTCAGCTCCAGTTCTTCCCCATACCTTGACCCTTGTCTCCACCCTCAAGATCCCTGCATCAAAAATGGGTTCAAAGTCCACTTCCACAAGGGAAATCTCCAGGGGATGACAAAGAGGAATTAACTCCCAGGTCTTTTTTGCCCCCATGATTCCGCCGAGTCTTCCCACCGCCAATACATCCCCCTTTTCAATTCCTCCTTCGTAGATCCTTTTGAGCGTTTCGGGCTTCATATGAATAAAGGCTTCGGCCCTGGCTTCCCTAAGGCTTACTTCTTTGGAGGTTACATCCACCATCCGGGCTCTTCCCTTTTCGTCCAAATGGGTGAGTTCCACCTTTAACCCCCTATTTTGTCCATCGGCCTTTGGCACTTTCTTAACTTAAAGCCGTCCCTTACACCCAAATAAGGCTTTCTCTCCAAAGCCTCCTTTAAAGCCTTAAGGATCCCTTTCTCTCCCTCTTTACGAAGGTAAGCTTTGAGGTCCACTTCCTCATCTGAAAAAAGACAGGATCTAAGCTTTCCATCTGGGGTAAGTCTCAAGCGATTACAACGCGAACAGAAATGAGCGCTTAAAGGGGATATTACGCCCACTTCCCCCAACGCTCCCTCAAATTTGAACCTTCTAGCCGGTCCATCATAAGGGCTTTGAGGAATGGGTATTAAAGGTGCGATCTTACTCAAGCGTTGAAGGATCTCTTCGCTTCCTATTACCCTTTGGTCTTCCCAAAGGTTTTCACCTATAGGCATGAACTCTATGAACCTCACGTGAACGGGGAGTTTAAACGTCAAAGAGGCCAAGTCTTCGATTTCGTCGTCGTTAAAACCCCTCATGCTCACCACGTTTATTTTCACCGGTTCAAGCCCTTCCCTTAAAGAGGCCTCAATTCCCTTCCATACTTCCTCGAAGGCATCCCTTTGTGTTATCTCGGCGAAGCGTTCGCTTTTGAGAGTATCAAGGCTCACGTTAACCCTTTTAAGCCCCGCCTCTTTGAGTTCCCGAGCGTATAAGGCAAGGAGGGTGCCATTGGTGGTGAGGCTTAAGTCTTCTATACCCGGTATCCGAGCGATCTGAGCGATCAACTCAGTGAGGTTGCGCCTTAAAAGCGGTTCCCCTCCGGTAAGCCTTACCTTACGTAACCCAAGTTTGGCCATGACCTTAATTACTCGGATTATCTCCTCAAAGGACAAAAGCTCCTTATAGGGAAGGAATTCCTCATCTCCTAAGGGTCTACAATATTGGCATTTCAAATTACATCGGTCAGTTACCGAAATCCTGAGATAATTTATGGGCCTTTTGTAGCGATCAATAAGCTCCAACTTTACCTTTCCCTCTCTCCCCTTATGAATTCCTCCACCATCTTTTTGGCTTCCCAATCGGGGTATTGTATCGGCGGATGCTTCATAGTGTAAGCCGATATGGAATAAAGAGGACCTCCGATATTTCGATCTCGGGCCAACTTACAGCATCTTATAGCATCTATCATACAACCAGCGCTGTTGGGAGAGTCCTCAACATCGAGCTTGAGCTCCAAACACATGGGCACGTCCCCAAAAAGCCTTCCCTCGATCTTTATGTAACATATCTTTCTATCCTTCAACCAAGGCACCCAATCGGCGGGACCTATATGGACCATATCTCCTTGAAATTCGGAAGATAAAAGGGAGGTAACCGCTTCTGTTTTGGATATCTTTTTGCTCTTAAGACGGCTTCTTTCGAGCATATTCAAAAAGTCCGTGTTACCTCCAAAGTTAAGTTGATAGGTCCTATCGATCTTGACCCCCCGATCTACGAAAAGTTTGGTCAAAACCCTATGGACTATAGTAGCCCCAACCTGTGACTTAACATCGTCTCCTACAACGGGGATCCCCTCCTTTTCGAACCTCTCTGCCCAGCTTTTATCCGAAACGATGAAGACGGGCATAGCGTTGATGAGGGAAACACCGGATCTGAGACAGGCTTCCGCATAGAACTTAGCTGCCATCTCTGAACCCACGGGGGTGTAATTTATGAGGATGTCAGCCTTGGTCTCCTTCAAGACCGATACTACGTCTTCAAGTTCGTCCTCTTTCTCATCCGCGAGAAGGAAGGTTTTTTCCAGGGGGTACTCCGCCATATGAGGGGCAACTCCATCAAGGACCTTGCCCATCCTCACTTTAACTCCTAGATGGGGGATATCCGGTTCAAAAATCGTGGTGCAGTTCGGAGGGGAGAATATGGCCTCTGAGAGGTCCTTTCCCACCTTCCGAGCGTCCACATCCCACGCGGCCACTACCTCGATGTCCCAAACCTTGTAGCCCCCTATGTCTTCATACATAATGCCACTGGTGTCGCGATGGTGGCATTTTTTGTAATAAAAAATTCCCTGAATGAGAGAACTTGCGCAATTACCGACCCCAGCTATGGCAATCCTTACTTTTTCTCCCATTCTTCCCTCCTTCGGAGATTTTAACGATCCTTTTCCCAAAAGAAAACCCCCGTGTTCCTTTTATTATACATAGTGTTTGCTTTTGTTTTTCAAGGTCGCCGTTTTTTAACGCTCTTTTCGTTGACATTAAGAAGGAGAAAAAGAAAAATAGAATCATGTTTCCCTTAAAGGACACTATCCCTCATAGACGGACCCCCTTTGTGATGTGGCTTATTTTCGGGATGAACACCTTGGTTTTTCTTTTCCAACTCTCCCTTTCTCGAGAGGCCCTAGAGGAACTGATTTTAAGGTATGGGGTTATACCCCGTAGCTTTACCGACCCCCGATGGGCTTTGGAGAATGGGCTTAAGGCCTTTAACGTCTTATCTTTTTTTACCTCCATGTTTCTACACGGGGGATGGTTCCATTTTATAAGTAACATGTGGGCTTTTTTGATCTTTGCCGATAATGTGGAAGATAGGTTGGGGCATTTCGGGTTTTTGGTTTTCTACTTGCTTTCTGGTTTTTTTGCGGGACTGATCCACGTGCTTTTCAATCCTTTCTCTCACATACCCACTATAGGTGCTTCGGGTGCTATCTCTGGAGTGATGGGTGCTTATATGGTCCTTTTTCCTACCTCCAGGATAATAACGCTTATACCGATTTTTTTGATCCCTTTCTTGGTGGAGATTCCCGCTTTTCTTTTCATCGGGCTCTGGTTTTTAAGCCAGTTTTTTAACGGGATGTTCAGCCTCCTTTTGCCCCAGAACTTCGGTGGTATCGCTTGGTGGGCCCATATCGGCGGTTTTATCTTTGGTATCGTGCTTTTACCTATTTTCTTGAGGAGAAGCCGTGGTTATAGAAGGCGATTTTTATAAGTATATGGTCCATAAATGGAGGCCTTTCGTTGAAAAGACCGCCCTTTTGGTGGTTGATATGCAGGAGTATTTCCGACCTATTAGTTCAGGAGTAGTGGAAAACGTGAAAAAGCTCATCGAGGGTTTTAGGAAGCTAAAAAGACCCATCATATTTTCCGTACACGGTCACAAGGACCCCAAACTCAATGGAGGCATGCTTTACAAATGGTGGGGGGAATTGATCATAGAGGGTAGTTTCGATGATCGCATTATGGGAGAATTAACCCCTCTTGAAGGCGAGAAAATAATAAGAAAGAGGCGGTATAGCGTTTTTTATAAGACCGATCTTGAGGAGTACCTTCATAAAGAGGGCGTTGAAGATCTTGTGATCTGCGGGGTGATGACCAATTTGTGTTGTGAGACTACGGCTCGAGATGCTTTTATGAGGGATTTTCGTGTCTTCTTCATAGAGGACGCCACTGCTACTGTTAACCCCGAGCTTCACCTGGCTACTTTGATGAACCTCGCTTATGGTTTTGCAGTGATAATGAAAACCGATGAACTTCTCAAACATCTCGGCTTTTAAGGTTTTGATATTCCGCCATTAACTTTTTGATGTCATCCCAGGCGAGCCTTTTATATTGAGGATTCCTAAGAAGAAAGGCCGGATGAAAGGTAGGTAAGACCTTTATGCCCTTCCATTCCTTAAAGGTCCCTCTCTGGGAAGTTATTTTTTCTTGAGTTCCAAGTAGCGTCTGAGTCGCAAAAGTCCCCAAGGTGCAGATAAGTTTCGGCTTTATGATCTCGATCTGCCTTTCCAAGAAGGGCCAACATGCCTTTATCTCTTCGGGTCGGGGATTGCGATTACCCGGGGGTCTGCATTTTAATACATTGGTTATGTAAACCTCCCCTCTTTCCAAGCCCATGGCTTTTATGATCTTAGTGAGCAGTTCCCCCGCTTTTCCCACAAAAGGCCTTCCTTGCTCGTCTTCTTCGGCCCCTGGGGCCTCTCCTACAAAGAGCAAGATAGAGTGTGGGTTCCCCTCTCCCAAGACGGGATTTTTCCTTGTTTTATAAAGCGGGCAGGCTTTGCATCGTAGTATCTCCAGTCTGAGATTTTCCAATTCCCTTTCCCGGTCATCGCAATTTTCCCTTTGAAGGGGAATGAATTGGAAGCCGAGAAGTTGTAAATGTTTGAGAAAAGCCAAGATCGTTTTTTCCCCTTCCATCCTTCAGAATTTAAAGCTTATCCGCCGATGATTTTCAAGCTTGAGTTTTTAGGAAAAGGCGTGGTATTTTCACTCAGCTAAAACCGTTGAAAGGGGAAGTTTAAAAGTTATATTTTCGGATATGAAACTGAAGAAAAGCCTTCCTGATCCCCTAAAAAGGAGAGAAATCCTTTATGGGAAAAATACGCCTCGTGAGGTTTTGATCCATTACGGTGACCTCTACTACGAAGTGGGGCGTTTGAATGATGCCGTCGAGTTTTACGGAATGGCCAATCACAGGGAGGCTTTGTTGAAACTTCGAGATTTGGCCCTGGAAGAGGGCGATTTTTTCCTGTTTCAGCAGGCGACCGAGTTTTTAAGGGAAAGTGTCACCAACAACACTTGGAGGATTTTGGGCCAAAATGCCCTCAACAAGGGAAAGTTTTCCTTCGCCTGGAAGGCTTTTTCCCAAGCCGAGGACATGGAGGCCCTTAAGGAAATAGAAAAAATGATGAGAGAGGAGGAAAAAGGTGAGCGAAGTAAATAGGGAAGAGCTTCGCCAAATGCTACTTTCATTACGGGAAGAGGTTTTAAAGAAAATCGAAGAAGAAGTGGGAGCCAAGTTAAAAGAAGACCCCAGATTTACTACCTTATCTACCATGGACGTGGGCGATCTCTCGCAGTTCGATTTGGATTCAGATATAAACTATAGCCTTTTGCAAGGGCAGTTGGAACGTTTGAAAAGCATAGAAGAGGCTCTAAGGAAGTTGGAAGAGGGAACCTATGGGTATTGCGAGGAGTGTGGGGAACCTATCCCTATAAAGCGTCTTAAAGTGTTGCCCTTCGCCAGGTATTGCGTTCGTTGTCAAGAAAAGATAGAGAAGTTGAGCAAACAGAAGATGAAGCTCTTATATAGGTTTGAAGAATTGGAAGAGGAAGAGGAGGAATTTTCTTGAAAAACCCCCCAGGGATGATTATGAACAAAAGTAGATTAAGCCCATTTTCTACAAAAACTCTATAAGAAAGGAGGTAGAGAAGATGAAGGTAGTGCCACTTCAGGATAGGGTTTTGATAGAAAGAATTGAACCCGCCGAGGAGAAATCCCCTGGAGGTATCATCATCCCCGATACTGCTAAGGAAAAGCCCATGGAAGGAAAGGTAATAGCAGTTGGTAAGGGAAGGGTGAAGGAGGATGGTACGGTAATCCCCTTGGATGTGAAGGTTGGTGATAGGGTCATATTCAGCAAATATGCTGGCACCGAAATCAAAATTGACGGTAAAGAATACTTGATCATGCGCGAAGATGACATCCTTGGGATCATAGTTGAAGAATAAAAAAACTCATAAGGAGGTAAGCGATGGCGGCCAAAGAGATTAAGTTTGACGTTGAAGCGAGGGAGAAGATATTAAGAGGTGTCAGCATCCTTGCTAAAGCAGTGAAAGTAACCCTTGGACCAAGAGGTAGAAACGTAATAATTGAAAAAAGTTGGGGGTCTCCCACTGTTACAAAAGACGGTGTTACAGTAGCTAAAGAGATCGAATTAGAAGACAAATTCGAAAACCTCGGGGCCCAAATGGTCAAAGAGGTAGCTTCTAAGACTTCAGATACGGCTGGTGACGGGACGACCACCGCAACGGTTCTGGCCGAGGCCATTTACAAAGAGGGTCTTAAAGTGGTGGCTGCAGGGGCTAATCCTATGGATGTTAAGCGTGGAATAGACAAGGCTGTTGAAGTGGTGGTTAACGAGCTTAAGAAGATGAGCAAAGAGGTAAAGGACCGCAAGGAAATAGCTCAGGTTGCCACCATCTCAGCGAATAACGATCCAAGTATAGGTGAGATCATAGCCGAAGCTATGTCCAAGGTTGGGAAAGAGGGCGTTATAACTGTTGAAGAGGCTAAGAGTATGGAAACCACACTGGAAGTGGTGGAAGGTATGCAATTTGACAGAGGGTATCTCTCGCCCTATTTCATTACGGATCCCGAGAAAATGGTTTGCGAATTAGAGGATTGTTATGTCCTTTGCTATGAGAAGAAGATCTCCAGTATGAAGGATCTCCTTCCCGTTCTCGAACAGGTGGCAAGAAGCGGGAGACCCATTCTGATCATCGCCGAGGACGTGGAAGGTGAGGCACTGGCTACTTTGGTGGTAAACAAGATAAGGGGGACCTTGAAATGCGCTGCGGTTAAGGCTCCTGGCTTTGGTGAAAGAAGAAAGGCCATGTTGGAGGATATCGCCATCTTAACGGGTGGCCGTTTTATTTCAGAGGATCTGGGTATAAAGCTTGAAAACGTGAGGCTCGAAGACCTTGGGATGGCCAAGAAGGTGATCATCGATAAGGACAACACCACCATAGTGGAAGGTGCTGGTAAGAAAGAGGCCATTGAGGCAAGGGTTAAACAAATTAGAACCCAAATTGAAGAAACCACTTCCGATTATGACCGGGAGAAGCTTCAAGAGAGGCTCGCTAAGCTGGTGGGTGGTGTAGCCGTTATTAGGGTTGGAGCGGCTACCGAAGCCGAGATGAAAGAAAAAAAGGCTCGAGTGGAGGACGCTCTTAATGCTACAAGGGCCGCGGTGGAGGAAGGGATTGTTCCTGGTGGTGGTGTGGCACTTCTGAGGTGCCAAAAGGCCTTGGAGAATCTCAAATTGGAAGGCGACCAGGCCATAGGTGTGGAGATCGTCAAGAAAGCGCTGGAAGAGCCTCTTAAACAGATCGCTGAGAACGCTGGTAAAGAGGGAGCAGTCATTGTGGAGAAGGTTAAATCCGCAGATAACCCTAACTTCGGTTTTGACGCTCAGAAAGAGGAGTTCTGCGACATGATCGAACGAGGCATTATAGATCCCACCAAAGTGGTGAGGCTCGCCCTGCAAAATGCCGCGAGCGTGGCTTCGCTCCTGATAACCACTGAGGCCCTGGTAGCCGAAAAGCCCAAGAAGGAGAAACTCCCGGCGGCTACTCCTGGAATGGAAGAGTTCTAAATTGAAGTAAGAAAATTACAGGGGGGCATTGCCCCCCTTTTTTATTTTCGACTTAAGGCGACAAAAATTACATAAATTTCCGGTGGTAAGATATCCGCATTGTACGCAGGGAGAAAGTTGAGGTGTGTCCTTCTTAAAGACATCTTTTATTTTTAAAAAGTTCAAATAAAACCTAAGCTTTGAACCGGGCGATTGTTCCTCCAATTGGTTGAGAAGGCCCTTATAAAAGATAGAGGTTGCGCCTTCACTAAAAGGACACTCCTCCAGAATGTAATCTATACCCGAACTTATGGCATAAGCCGCCATCTCCCTTTCCGAACATAGCACCAATGGCTTTATCCGCGGGGCAAACCCTTCCCTTCCTTCCAGTTTTGGTTCCTGTCTGGACAAATACCCTTCTTTCCAATCCAGAACGTTCCCAAGCAAGGTGGCTGCCTCATCGTCAAGGTTATGCCCTGTAGCCAAAACCCAACCTCCCTCGTAGGCTACCTTGTTCATTAAATAGCGCTTTATCATCCCGCATAAAGAACAAGGGGGGCGTTTATCCATTTTGGAAAGCTCGGGGATCCCTAACCCTTCGAAATGGTCTTTTACGCGTTCAATGTGAAGGTCTAACCCCCTTTCTGCGGCGAATTTTAAGGCCTTTTCCTCCGAGCGGTCCGAATACCCGTTTATACCCAAGTTGATATAAAATCCCTTGGTCTTTATATCGAGTTTATTCAATATGCCCCAAAGGCTTAAACTGTCCTTTCCTCCGGAGACAGCTACCAAAACTTTATCGTTTTCTTTTAAAAGCTTGAACTTATTGATAGTTCTTTTTACCCTTCTTACTATGAACTCTTGAAGGCATTTGTCACATAAATTAAGGTTATAAGCCCTCAATCTTATGAGGGCCTTTTCTCCGCACATTTTGCATCGCATTTTTATCCCCCAGAAATAACGGGAATGACCCTTATTTCCCCTTCAGTAATCTCTTCATCCAAGGGGAAAAGCCTCCCATCCTTTACTAGGAGCACCTCTTCTTCCTTAAGGCCTAATTTTTTTAGGATTTGATAACCCGTGAGTTTCCCTTCAAGCTGGATCTTTTTATCTCCATGAACTACTAGGACCATATTTTAATTATCCCCTCTCAGTGCCTTTCTAATCAAGAAGATGTTGACATCCTTGTGTTGCTTCAAGTAGGTTTTATTAAAACAGCCATGAAAGCCATGGTTCTTGAAAAGTTGGTTCTTTCGCTTGAGGAGGGCGTTCGTCCTCTCCAACTGAAAGACCTTCCGATCCCTAAGCCAGGTCTTAAAGAGGTCCTTCTTGAGGTATCCGTTTGTGGGGTATGTCGAACAGAACTTGACGAAATAGAGGGGCGATGTCCGCCTCGTTTGCCCGTCATTTTAGGTCATCAGGTAATTGGGAAAATAGTTGAGCTTGGTCGGGAGGTCTCCCAATTAAAAATAGGCGACCGAGTAGGGGTTGGTTGGATTTATTCATCCTGTGGAAAATGTCCCTATTGTGAGAGGGGTGAGGAAAATTTATGTGAGGACTTCAAGGGCACCGGTTGTGATGCCGATGGAGGTTACGCCGAGTATATGATCGTAAAGGAGGATTTCGCTCATCCGATTCCCGAAACTTTTGAGGACCAAGAAGCCGCTCCTCTTCTTTGTGCAGGTGCTATTGGTTATAGGGCCATTAAGCTCACAGGCATGAAGGATGGGGAAACCCTTGGGCTTTTTGGATTTGGTGCTTCGTCTCATATTGTGTATCAGGTGGCCAGGTTTCTTTTTCCAAACTCCAAGATCTTCGTCTTTACCCGCAGAAAGGGCGATAAGTCTGCCCTTTTGGCCCAAAAACTCGGAGCTGACTGGGTGGGAGAGACAGGGGAAAATCCACCCGAAAAATTGGATCGTGCAATAGATACCACACCTTCCGGTGCGGTAATAGGAGAGGCTTTAAGGGTGTTAAAAAGAGGAGGAAGATTAGTGATAAACGCCATAAGGAAAGAGACTCTTGTCGAAAAGCTCGATTATTCGGAGCACCTGTGGTTGGAAAAGGAGATAAAGAGCGTGGCCAATATAACCCGAAGGGACATAAGGGAGTTTCTCCAGATCGCCGCTCGTATCCCCATTAAACCTCAGGTCAAGATCTTCCGACTCGAGGAAGCTAACGAAGCCCTTTTGGCCCTTAAAAAGGGAGCTTATGAAGGTGCGGGCGTTTTGAAAATAAGATGAAGGAGGGGAATAATGGAGCGGACATTGGTTATCGTCAAGCCCGATGGAGTGAAAAAGAACCTGATAGGAGAGGTTATAAAACGTTTTGAACAAGAGGGATTAAGGGTGATAGGCTTAAAAATGTTAAAGCTCTCTAAGGAACAGGCCCAGGGGTTTTATCAAGTTCACAAGGACAAGCCTTTTTTTGATTCCTTAACCGATTTTATGTCAAGTGGCCCTATAGTGGTGATGGTACTTCAAGGGGAAAGGGTCATCGAAAGGGTAAGAGAGATAATGGGAGCAACCGATCCCAAGAAGGCCGCTCCAGGGACTATAAGGGCGCAATATGCTGACAACATCCAAGAGAATATAGTCCACGGCTCCGATTCTCCGGAAAGCGCTGCCTACGAAATCCCCTATTTTTTTAGCTCCATAGAGCTTTTTGCTTAAATTAAAACGTTTTATATTTATCGATCAAAACGTTTTGTTGACAAACAGGGATTTTTTATATAAGTGTGTCAAAAAATCTGACGGGAGGTGTTGAGATGAGGGGGTGGTGGAGGCTTAGAGGGTTGATGTTGCTTTTGTGTTTTGGAGTATGGGTGGGTGGTTTTGCGCAACCTGTCGTAATTAAGGCTGTTACTGCTTTTCCCAAGAATCATTTGAACAACGATCCGGTTCCAATATTCCTTGATAAGGTTAATTCTAGGTTAAAGGGTGTGGTAGAGATAAAATGGTTGGGTGGTCCTGAGGTAGTTGATAGTTATGAACAACCACGCGCTTTGCAATCTGGGGCAGTAGATATGGTGCTTTATAGCTCCTTTGGTTATCTTAAACCTTTAATGCCAGAAGCTTATGCTAAATCTGTTTCTGAGCTTACCGAATGGGAGGAGAGAAAAAGTGGAGCTCATGCGTTGTGGGAGGAAATTTTTGTAAAGCGTTTAAACTCTAAATATTTAGGTACTTTTCACAGTTATGTGCCATTTGTTCTTTATTCCAACAAGAAAATACAAAAAGCCGAGGATATGAAAGGATTGAGAGTGAGGGCGATGCCTCTATATGTACCCTTCCTCAAAGCTATGGGGGCTATACCGGTGACCATTGCTCCTGGTGATATTTACACCGCTATGGAAAGAAAAGTCGTGGATGCGTTTATATGGCCTCAAATGGGTATGATAAGTTGGGGACTTCAAGAGTAACCAAATATCAAATTATCCCTGGCTTTTACAGAGTGGAGCCTTGGACGGCGATCAATCTCAACAAATGGAATGCTATTCCTAAAGAAGCCCAAAGGGTTATAGAAGAGATAATGGAAGATATGGAATACATAGCTACAATGCGAGCTATACAAGTTGCTAAATACGAGGACGAAGTGAGAAGAAAGGCGGGTATGCAGTTCGTTGAAATGCAACCCTCAGAGGCCGAAAGATTCTTAAAGATAATTTATGAAGAGACATGGAAAGCTATTGTCCAAGAATCACCAGAATATGGTCTGCGTTTGAGGCAATTAACTTCTAAGAAAGCCTTACCTAAAGGCGCCTTTCCGTGGATGTAAACACTAGATGACCTGACTGGTTCATTACCAGTCAGGTCATCTTTCAAGGAGGAAAGCGGTGTTCAAACGCATCCAAAAGCTGTGTTTGGAACTGGCTTTGTGGATGTTAGTAGGGATGAGCGTTATTGTGTTTGTTGATATTATCTTGCGTTTTTTCTGTAGGCGTTCTTTACCATGGGGGGTAGAAGTATGTGAATATTTTATTTTCGGATTAACTTATCTTGCAGCTTCCTATTTGCTGCGTGAAGGGAAACATGTTCGAATTGAAATAATTGAGTCTTTCATAAAAGAAACGGCAAAAAAGAGATTGGAAAAATGTAGAGAATTTATAGGTTTATTATTTTGTATTGTAGTTTGTATAATAAGTATAGAAGCTGCTTATTATTCATACAAAATGAAATTAAAAGTGACGCGTATTTATGCGGTGGATAAATATATCTTTCTTTTAATAATTGCCTTTGGATTTGGTATGTTAGCATTGGAATTTTTAAGGAAATTAATTATAACTTTAAGAAAAAAATAAAGGGATTGGGAAAAATGGAATGGTATTTGCTTTTTAGCATTCTTCTCGGAGGATTAATAGGGTTGATGATATTGGGTATCCCTGTATTTTTGTCATTTGTGATAATCAATCTGGTTGGTATTTATTTTTTATGGGGTTGGAATGGGATTTTAAATTATTCTCATACGCTTTTTTTCATCGATAGCCAACTTCGTGTTTTTCCCAATACCTATGTTTATATTGATGGGGGATATAATAGCGAGGTCCGGTGTCTTTGTGAAGGTCATTGAGACCCTCGATATGTGGATTGGAGGTGTAAGAGGACGGTTGATATTTTTAGCCATAGGTGCGGCCACTATTTTTGCCGCTTTGAGTGGTTCTGCTTAGGGTACTGCAGCTATGTTGGGAGCCCTATTGTTGCCGGAGATGTACAAAAGGGGATATAAACGTTATATGGCAGTGGGATCTTGTATGTCTGGAGCATTGGCTCAATTAATTCCTCCAAGCGCTTTTGCGGTAATTTTGGGGTGTCTTGCTCAGGTTTCTATAGGAAAACTCTTGATCGGTGGAGTACTTCCGGGATTAGTTGCTGCTGGATGTTATGTGGCTGTAACCTTTTTATTATTAAAAATTGATCCTGAGATAGCAAAAGATTACATGCCAAAGAAATACCCATTAAAATTAAAACTAAAAGCAGTTGCTAAAAACATATTACCGTTTGGTAGTATAATGTTTCTCGTTACAGGGTTAATATTTTTCGGAATTTGTGCTCCAACCGAATCTGCTGTCCTTGGAGTTGTTGGAAGTTTAATTGTAATTGCAATATATAAGAATTTTAGTTGGGGAATATTAAAAGAGTCTTTCGAGAGTACACTTTACATTACTGGTATGATGTTGCTTATAGTTGCTAACGCTCTTGCTTTTAGCCAAATGTTAGCTTATAGTGGAGCGAGTGAAGGATTTTGTGAATTTGTAGTAAATAGCATTAAACTTTCTCCGGTTACTGCAGTTATTATAATTCAAATTGTTTATCTTGTACTTGGGTGCTTTATGGAACAAGCATCAATAATTATGATAACATTTCCTATATTTTTGCCTATAATAAAAGCTTTAGAAATCAATGAAATTTGGTTCTGTATCTTAACATTGATGAATATGGGAATAGCAATGAAAAGTCCCCCTTTTGGGTTGACTTTGTTTGTTATTCAGGGTACTGCTCCTAAAGGGACGACATTAAGGGACATATATCTTGGTGCTTGGACCCTTATCTTTTGTGACTTTTTGGCAATGATTATTGTTTTTCTATTTCCCGAAATTGCCTTGCTTCTTCCAAGGCTTATGAGGTAAAGGGCGGATAAGTTTGGTTGACAAAAATAGATGTTTGGGATAATTTTAATTGTGAAAATTGTAACTTTTATAAATTTAAGGAGGTGAAGTATGGAGATAAAAAAGATAGGGATTGTAGGTGCTGGGGCAATGGGAAGTGGTATAGCTCAAGTATGTGCTCAAGCTGGTTTTGAGGTGATAATCAGGGATCTCACCGATGAACTTGTTCAGAAGGGGTTAAAGAGCATCGAGAACTTTATGAACGAAGGGATAAAGAGGGGTAAGGTTACAGAGGAACAAAAACAGCAGACGCTTTCCAGGATTAAAGGTACCACTAAGCTTGAGGACTTGAAGGATGTGGATTTTGTCATTGAAGCGGTCGTGGAGATTATGGATATTAAAAAGCAGGTCTTTCAGGAACTTGATAAGCTGGTTAGGCCTGAGGTCATTCTTTCTACCAATACTTCCTCTTTGAGCATTACCGAAATCGCCCAAAGCACCAAGAGGCCTGATAAGGTGGTGGGTATGCACTTTTTTAACCCAGCTCAGCTTATGAGGCTTGTGGAGATCGTGAGAGGGCTTGATACAAATGATGAGACCGTTAAGGTGTGTTATGAACTTTCTGAGAAGCTTGGTAAGATCCCCGTTGTAGTGAATAAGGATGTGCCAGGTTTTATAGTGAATCGAATAATGATGATCCAATTTATGGAAGCCATAAGGCTTTATGAGGAAGGTGTAGCTTCGCTTGAAGACATCGATAAGGCGGTCAAATTTGGTCTTAACTATCCTATGGGACCTTTTGAGCTTATGGATCTTACGGGTTTGGATATAGGGTACCATGTCAACGAATATCTGTGTAAAGAGTTAGACCATTGGCCTTCTACTCCATACAGTTTGAAGGCTAGGGTAAAAGCGGGTAAACTCGGCCGTAAGACGGGTGAGGGTTGGTATAAGTATCAGAAGTAAAGGAGGTGAAGATGCACCATTATGAGCATTTAAAGACGGAAAAAATAGACAAGGTCCTTCTTGTGACCCTTAATCGCCCTCCTTATAATCCCCTAAGTTCGGCGCTTTATGGAGAGATACTGAAATTATGTGAGGAGTTAGAAAGTTCCGATGAGGTAAAGGTACTGGTTATCACGGGTTCGGAGAAGGCTTTTTCTACCGGTTTGGATGTCAAGGAGGTTCAGGGGAAGAGCCCTTATGAAATGAGCTTAATAGGCGATCTGAGTCGAAAGGCTTCCTGGAGCTTGAGTGAGCTTTCCATTCCTACAATAGCGGTTATAAGGGGATTGGCGGTAGGAGGGGGGCTTGAGCTTGCCTTATGCTGCGATTTCCGCTTTGCCTCTGAGGACTCCAGGTTTGGTCAGCCCGAGATAAATCTAGGGATTATCCCTGGAGGAGGAGCTACTCAGAGGCTTCCGAGGTTAATAGGCCTTAATAAAGCCAAGGAGTTACTTTTTACAGGTCAGATGATCGATGCCAAAAGAGCCTTGGAGATAGGTTTGGTCGATAGGCTTTATCCTCCGGAAAAGGTCCTTGAGGAGAGTTTGAATTTCGCGAAAGAGATAGCCTCAAAGCCCCTGGTAGCGTTAAAGGCGTTAAAGCGGGCTCTTCTTAAGGGTATCGAGATGCCAATTGAAAGCGCCCTTGTGTATGAGGGGCAGTGTTTCCTTCAGACCTTTGTTTCGGAAGATGGTCGAGAGGGGCTTAGGGCTTTTGTTGAGAAGAGAAAGCCCGAGTTTAAGGACAGGTAGGAGGTTAAACATGGTGAGGAGGGTTTGTATAGTTGGAGGTGGTATGAGCAAATGGGGCGTCCGAGAGGCAAGCTTATGGGATCTCGTTCAAGAGGCCGGAAAGGAATGCTTCGAGGACGTTCCGGGGCTTAAGCCTAAGGATGTGGATGGGTTGATATTCGCTAATGCTACTGCTGGAAGGCGTGGTTTTCAAATCAACAGTGCTCCGATATGTGCCGAAAGGCTTGGCATAAAACCCAAATCAATATGCGCTCGAGTGGATGTGCTATGTGCCAGTGGGAGCACGGGGATCCTTTTGGCTTACGGTCTTATAGCCAGTGGTATGGCTGATATCATAATGGTGGTAGGAGCCGAGAAATGCTATACCCCTCAAAAATGGGAGGTTTTTTATAGCGAATTGGCCACGGGGGATCACGATTGGGATTCGGTTCATGGTTTGGGACTTCCTCCTCCGTTTTTTGCCATGGTGGCAAAGGAACATATGAAGCATTACGGTACCACCAAGGAACAATTGGCTTGGGTTTCGGTTATTAATTACAACTATGGGGCCGAAAACCCAAAGGCCCAATTCCAGAAGAAACTAACCCTTGAAGAAGCCTTAAATGCTCCAGAGGTGGTTCCACCCTTGACGCTTTACGACTGTTGTCCCATTACCGATGGGGCGGCGGCCGTAATCTTAGCCTGTGAGGAAAAGGCTAAGGACCTTACGGATAGGCCCTTGGTTTACATCCGAGGAGGGGCCCAGGTTAGTCTTCATGCCTGTTCGGCCAACTGGCCCGGTGAGCATTTCGCTGATTGGCCTCATTTAAAGGTCGCAGCTCAAAGAGCTTACGAAATTGCTAAGGTAGGGCCTGAAGATATTGATGTGGCTCAAACACACGATTGTTTTAGCATCTCACAGATCATAGAAGTGGAAGAGCTCGGTTTTTGTAAAAAAGGAGAGGGGGGACCCTTCATAGAATCAGGTCAGACTAAGATCGGCGGAAAAATCCCCATCAATACGGACGGGGGACTTCTCTCGGTGGGACATCCCTTTGGAGGGACAGGTATAAGGCAAGCCATCGAGATCATGAAGCAACTTCAGGGAAGGGCCCGTTTTCAGGTTGAAGGAGCCGAGATCGGGCTTACCCATAACCTAAGTGGGCTCAACTTTGAGCATACCATAGTCATTTACGGCCGCGAGCCAGTAAAGTAGGAGGTGAAAGATGGCCATATTGGGAGTGCCCATTTTAGAGGATAAATATCCCTACACCATGGACATGTGGCCTTTGGAGTGCAAGGAGTTTAACCGTCTATATAAGTTCTACGAACACTTAAAAGAAGGACGTTTTACCACCACCAGGTGTCGAACTTGTGGTCATGTAGCTTATCCTCCAAGGGTCATATGCCCCGAATGTTACTCGGAAGATCTGGAATGGATCGATCTTCCTAAACGAGGGAAGGTTATAGTGTTTACTGAACAAATACGAGGTGTGCCTTTGGGCTTCGAATCCCCCCTTATTCACGCTCACATCGATTTAGGCGAAGGAAGCCCCATAAGGAAAATCTTAAGCCGAATTATCAACTGCCCAGCTGGAAAACTTAAGGAAGGAGACGAGGTCCAACTGGTAGTATTCCCCATCCCTTCGCATCCTATTGAGCTTAAAGGTGGCGAGATGAAATGGGTTGATCGCGTATTCTTCGCCTTTGAGCCCGTCCAAAAGTAAGGAAAAAATGAAGGAGGGGAAACCTTCCCCTCCTTCATAAAAATCTCCGGCAAAAATCGTTACATACATAAAAACTGGTGGTCCCAACGGGACTCGAACCCGTGTCTCTGGCGTGAGAGGCCAGTATCCTAGGCCGCTAGACGATGGGACCACTTGGCTGGGGGACGAGGATTCGAACCCCGGCTACGAGGTCCAGAGCCTCGCGTCCTACCGCTAGACGATCCCCCAGCTTCTTTATTAATTAAAATCCAAAAGTTACAAAAGGTCAAGATAATAAGATGCTTTTGTCGTTTTTGAACCGATAATCTTGACATTTTTAAGAATCTGAGGTACACTAAAGTATACCAAAAATGGTGAATTTATCCTCTTCCGAAGGCAAAACGGCTCTCAGAAAAAAGGTTTACGAATATTTAAGGGAAAAGATCCTCAAGGGGGATTTTCCTTCGAATCAGCGTTTAGTAGAGACCGCATTGGCGAAAGAGCTTGGCGTTTCGCGTACGCCGGTAAGGGAGGCTTTACATAAGTTGGAGATGGAAGGCTTAGTGGAGACGTTGCCGAGGATGGGGTATGTGATTAAGCCCATAAGCGAAGAAGAGGTTGAGGAGATATGTGAGATAAGGAAGGTTGTGGAAGCTTTAGCGCTCAAATGGGCCATGGAAAGGAATTCCGAGGGTCTTTTAAAAGAACTGAACAAGAATGTAATTACTACCGAAAGAAAATTATCAAAGGGTAATCCCAAGGTCTTTGTGGATCTCGATGCTCAATTCCATGAAATAATTGCGAAACACAGTGGTAGCAAACGTCTTCTGGAGATGGTAGAGATCTTGAGACGGCACATGTTGAGATATCGAATTGAGAGCATTTATGTGATGGATAATGTCTTAAGGGCCTTAGAGGGGCATAAGAGGGTTCTTGAGGGGATTCGCAAGGGCCTTTTTCCGGAGGCAGAAAAGGCCCTCAGAGATCATATAGAGCAATCGAAAGAGGACATTTTAAGGTACGCCTTTTGGAGAAGGAAAAAGAAAGGGGAGACAATTGCTTGAGATAAAGTTCTTTGGAAGAGGGGGGCAAGGGGTTGTTTTGGCATCTCAAATTTTGGCAAAGGCATTTTTTAAGATGGGGTTCTATCCCCAATGTTTTTCCTTATTTGGAGGAGAAAGGAGATGAGCTCCCGTTGAGAGCTTTTTAAGGGTTGATAGGGAAAGGATAAAGCTTAGATGTGGGATAAGGAATCCCCATCATCTCATCATAATGTCCCTTGATTTAATATCTCCAGAACTTCTTTCAGGGGTTAAGGAAAGGGGTTTGGTGCTATTAAATGCTGATTCTCTCCCGGAGTTGCTTGAAGATTACAAGGAGAGTTTAACATTGGCATTAATCGATGCTCAACAGATAAGCGAACAGATAGGGCTTGGACGGGTCATAAATACGGCCATTTTGGGAGCTTACTGTAAGATAAATGGCGATCTAGAACTCGGTTTTTTGGAAGAGGCCGTGAAGGAGACAATTTCTTATAAGCTTGAAGAGAATTTAAGGGCTCTGCGTTTGGCTTATGAAAGGGTGAGATTATACCCAAGAAAGGGCCGTGTTTGTGCTTGATGATATAATACCCGTATCAAAAGATACCACCGCTAAGCTTAAGGTGGGGCAATGGGGGTTTAAAAAACCCTCCTACGTGGAGAAGATATCCCCTTGTATGGAAGGATGCCCCGCAGGCAATGATATACCCGAATTTATGAACCTCGTAGCTCAGGGGCTTTTTGATGAGGCTTTGAGGGAAGTGCTATGGGAGAATCCCTTGCCCGGCGTTTGTGGAAGGGTGTGTTTCTATCCCTGTCAGTCCAACTGTAACCGAACAAACCTCGATACCGAGCTTCAGATCCGTGAAGTGGAGAGGGCCGTTTCGGAATATGGGCAATGGATGCCTTCCAAAGAGAAGAAGGAAGTTAGGGGAAAGATTGCCGTTATAGGTTCGGGGCCAGCAGGCCTTTCGGCCGCTTATTTCTTGGCACGCATGGGATATAAGGTGACCGTTTTTGAAAGGTATCCCGAAACAGGAGGCATCCTCCGCTATGGGATCCCCGAATATAGGCTTCCCAAAAGGGTTCTCAGAAAGGAACTTAGACGAATAAAAGCCCTCGGGGTTAAGTTCCATACCTCCTTTGAGGTGAGGAAAGAAGAGATCTACAGATTTAAAGATATGTTCGATGGGTTGATTTTAGCGATCGGTGTCTCCCTTCCCAGAAGGCTTAACGTGAAGGGAGAAGATCTGGAAGGAGTAAAGTACGGATTGTTTTGGCTTTTTAATCCCTTTAGGAAGGAGGTTGCTCCGGAGAGGGTAGTAGTAATAGGGGGAGGGGATGTGGCAGTGGATGTGGCAAGGGTCGCAAGGAGACTTTATCCTGAAGCCCAAGTTTTGATGGTAGCACCCGAAGAGGAAGGAGAATTTCCGGCTCAACCCGAAGGCCTCCAGGAGGCCCAAGAGGAGGGTGTCAAGGTAATAGGAGGATTTAGGCCCCTGGAGTTTTTGGGTCACGGAAAGCTTGAAGCCATAAGATTTGGAAAGGCTAAGGTAAGAAGGGATCACGAGACAGGGGCTTATTTAATAGAGGATCTTAAAGGAGAGATACTCGAAAAGGCCCAATTAGTTCTTATCGCCATCGGCCAGATACCGGATTTTACCCTTATCCCGCAGGAACTTATAGAAGACGGAAAACTTAAGGCAGATCCTTGGACGGGTGAGACCGTTTGGGAGAGGTGTTTTGTGGCTGGAGATCCCATAAACAAGAGGACTACCGTTGTTGATGCCGTCTCCTCGGGCAAACGGGCGGCGATTTCTCTTCATTGCAGTTTAACGGGCGATTCCCCTAAGGAGGTTTTGTCCAAAATAAGAGTGGGTAGAGGGTTTGCAGTCTCGTATCGAGCTTTCGTTACGGGTAATTCAAAAAGATTGGACCAAGTGGCCGAGTTTTCGGAGATTTCGCGTCTCCTATTTGCCGAAGAGCCTTCGCATATTCCTAAAAAATTGAAACCACAAGTGAGAACTAAGTCTTTTAAAGAGGTTAAAGAGGGGTATTCCCAAAAGGAAGCCGTTAAAGAAGCCGAGAGGTGTTTTAACTGTGGTAAATGTATTCGATGTGACCTCTGTTTTTTGCTTTGTCCAGATTTAGCCATCCTCAAAGATAACCCTTATAGGGTAAACGAGATGTACTGCAAAGGATGTGGCATTTGTAACGCCATCTGCCCGAGAAGTGTCATAGAGTTAAGATGAAGGAACTATTGACCGGCAACGAAGCCATCGCTCATGCAGTAAGGTTAAGCAGGGTGCAACTCATCGCAGCTTATCCCATAACCCCTCAGACACCTATATATGAAAAGCTTTCCCAATGGGAATCCGAAGGCAAACTCGGGGGCATTATGGTAAGGGTTGAATCGGAACACACCGCCATGGCCACCTGCATTTCCGCTTCTCTAACGGGGGTTAGAGTTTTTACCGCTTCTTCTTCTCAAGGTATTGCTCTTATGCACGAGATGCTTCATTTTGCCTCTGGAGGACGTGTACCTGTGGTGATGGCCTGCGTTAATAGAGCCCTTGCCCTTCCCTGGGCTTTTGGAAGCGATCAAATAGACACGCTTTCCCAAAGGGATACGGGTTGGATCCAATTCTATTGTGAGGATAACCAGGAGGCACTGGATACGATCATTCAAGCCTTTAAAGTCTCTGAAAGGGTTTATCTCCCTTCCATGGTAATCATCGATGGCTTTTATACCTCCCATTTTATGGAAGTGGTAGATGTTCCCGATCAGAAAGAAGTTGACGATTTTTTACCGCCTCCGCAAATGCCAAACCGTTTTGATTTTGATGATCCGGCCTTTTTATGTAACGTGGTTGGGCCAAAGGATTATTTTCGTTTTCGAAAAAGGACCCATTGTGACCTTAGGTCTTCCCTTAAAGTGATAAAGGAAGTGGACTCCGATTTTGGAGAATGCTTTGGGAGAAGATACGGAGTAGTGGAAGGGATAGAAATAGGGGATGCAGAAGTGGTTTTAGTCACTTCAGGGGCCCTTATGGGAACAGCTCGAGTGGCCCTTCAGAGGCTTAGGGAGAAGGGTCACAAGGTTGGGCTTTTGAAGATAAAGGTATTTAGGCCTTTTCCTCGGGAGGAAGTCTGTAAGTTACTCGAGGGTAAAAGAAAAATAGGAGTAATAGATCGTAATGTATCCCCTGGGCAAGAGGGGGTATTCTGCCAGGAGATAAAAGCCGCTCTCTACCCCTTATCCACCAGGCCTTTACTGCAAGGATATATCGCGGGGCTAGGGGGGCTTGAGGTTTACCCCGAGGAAATAGAGGAGATCTTCTTGGATCTTCTCAAACGTTCTTCTTTTGAGGAAGAGCCCATATGGAAAGTGAACCTTTAAAAGCGGAAGAGCACGAGGGACTTCGACCAGGGCATTATGCCTGTCCTGGGTGTGGTATGGCCATAGCTATGAGGCTTGTTCTCAAGACCATCGGCAAAGCGATTGTCGTTTCCATTCCGGGTTGTAACGCTGTAATAGGTAGTGTGTATCCCTGTAGTGCTTTTAATCTTCCGGCTTTTCACTCCGCTTTTGAAATAGCCGCCCCTACTGCGGCAGGAATAGCTTGGGGGCTTAAGCTGAGAGGAATTGAGGATATTCCTGTTTTGGCCTTTGCCGGAGACGGGGGTACCTTTGACATTGGGTTACAATCGCTTTCAGGTGCTGCTGATCGCAACGAGGATATCATTTACGTATGTTTAGACAACGAGGCCTATATGAACACGGGCATACAATCCAGTTCGGCCACTCCTCCTTTAGCCTGGACCGTTACGACTCCGGAAGGAAGAAAGGGTCAGAAGAAGGACATAATGAAGATCATGATGGGTCACAAAATCCCTTATTTGGCCACAGCCTCAATAGGTTTTCCTGAGGACCTTATGCGAAAAGTTAAGCGGGCAAAAGCCATAAAGGGCACAAGGTTTATATACGTTCTTACGCCATGCCCTACCGGATGGAGGGTTCCGGAAAACCTTACGGTTAAACTTTCCCTTTTGGCAGTTCATTCGAGGATCCTTCCTCTTTACGAGATTGTGGAAGGGAAGGGGTTTTTGACGGTTAAACCAAAAGGTATACCCGTTCGAGAGTATCTGACACTACAGGGAAGATACGCTCATCTTACGGAAGACCAGATTCAACAGATTCAAAGGGAAGTGGACGAGAATTGGCAAAGTTTAATGAAGATAATGGGGGATGGGTCATGAAGGAATTTTACGTTAACTATCAAGATAAACGCCTTTTCTTTAAAGTACCCGAGGGATGGGAAGTTATCATCTTTCATGAGTTTGCACCTCCTTTAAAGCCCCTTGATCCCAAAGAGAAGATCAGAGAGGCTCTTGAGAATCCCATAGGGTCAATGCCCTTAGAAGAATTAATAAAGCCCGGGATGCAAGTCGCCATTTTATTTGATGATGATCAAAGGGCCACACCTGTGGAGAGGGTATTATCGGAGTTAATCCCGAAGATTTTAAGAGCAGGTGCCACAGAAAGGGATCTCCTTTTAATATGCGCCCTTGGTACCCACCCTATGCCTTCATTCGATGCCTTAAGAAAGAAAATCGGGGAGGAGTTTTTTGAGCGTTTAAGGGAGAGGATTTTCGTACATAACCCCCATAGCAAGGAGAATTACCCAATAGGAAGGACCACTTGGGGGTTGCAAGTAGAGATAAATCCTTATGTGGCTTCTGCTGACCTAGTGATAGGGATAGGTCAATGTACCCCCCACCCCTGTGCCGGATACGGTGGCGGGAGTAAGATCATAATGCCTGGTGTTTGCTCTTACAAAACAGTCGTCCAACATCATCTAAGCTGGATGCGCCATTACTGCAGTAGGATCGGGTTGCTCGATGGGAACCCCTTTTATGAGGAGATTGTGGAAGTGGGGCGTTTGGCCAGGTTAAGTTTTAAAATCGACGTGGTATTAGATGAGAGAGGCAGGTTTCTAAACGTCTTTGCTGGTGATCCGGTCTCCGAGCACAAAAAGGCTTCCGCATATTTGGAGAATCTATACAGTCTAAAAATACCGGAGTTTCCGGATGTAACCATTATCTCCGCTCACCCCCTTGAGACGGGGGTTCAGGCCACCAAGGCTTTAAATGTGGCAAGTGTTTTTACAAGAAAAGAAGGGGTTATCCTATGGGTCTCGCCTCACACTGATCCTCAAGCTTTAAGAGCGTTAAGTGAGGAATTGAAAAGGGTGGAAGAGCTTTCAGAATTTCAGAAAAAGATCTTGAAAGAAGAGATATCAGAGCATTTTCTTAATTTAAGCGTATCTTACATTATGCAAGTGATCTATTTTAAAAGCTTAACAAAACGTTTCAAAGTCGTAAATGTGTCGGAGGGGGTGGATAAGAACCTCATAGAAAACCTGGGTTTCACTTACTTTTCTACCATGGAGGAAGCCCTTTCTCATTTGAGAAAAGAAATACCAAAAGCAAAAGTGGCTATTATTCCCTCAGGAGGGTACATGATCCCCAATATGGGGTTAATTTCATGAAAGCCTTCTGGCAAGCCTTTGACCGCGTTATCGATTTTATGGCCTTCTTGGCCGGATGTCTGATGGCTTTCATTACTCTTTCCATCTGTTACTCCGTTATAATGCGATATTTCTTCCAGCGCCCACCAATTTGGGTGGTTCAAACATGCGAATATGCGCTCTTATGGATAGTATTCTTGGGCACTGCTTGGGTACTTAGGGAAAAGGGACATGTTGCTGTTGATGTATTGTATTCTAAATTAAAAGAAAACGCAAAAATTTGGCTTACTTTATGTACTTTTATGGGAGCTATGCTTGCATGTTCGATAGTAAGTGTTATTGGTTTTTACCATACTTGGGAATGTTTCAAAAAGAATATAATGGATGTCCGAGCAATTACTATTCCCAAATATATAGTATTTGTAATTATACCTATAGGGATGGTTACTCTAGTTTTGCAATTCTTAAGGATGGTAAGCGAGCAAATTTATAAATTACGCAACGGAGTATAAACGTGGAGTGGTGGCAAGTTCTTATACTCATTTTTGGAAGTATGGTCGGACTACTGCTTACAGGAATTCCTGTGGCTTTTGCGTTTTTGATCGTTAATCTTGTGGCCGCATATTTCTTTTTAGGAGGGTTCCCAGGGCTTGTACAAGCTACAATAGGCATTTTTAGCTCTATAACTACATTTACTTTGTCTCCGGTTCCCTTCTTCATTCTCATGGGAGAATTGATCTTTCACTCGGGTTTGGGACTTCAAGCGATAGAGGTTTTCGATAAATGGTTAGGCCGTATTCCAGGGCGTTTAAGTATAATGGCTATTTTGGCAGGGATTATATTTGCGGCCTTAAGCGGTTCCACTATAGCGAATACCGCCTTACTTGGTACGTTGTTGCTTCCTGAGATGCAGAGAAGGGGTTATAGTAAAAGTTTGAGTTTAGGTCCCATAATGGGAGTTGGCGGAGTTGCAATGCTCATTCCACCGAGCGCTCTTGCCGTGGTGTTGGCGAGTTTAGGCAAAATGGACGTGGGTAAACTTCTAATAGCGGGTATATTACCCGGTATCCTTATGGGCTTGCTCTATCTTGGGTATGTATCGATAGCGTGCTTTATTAAACCCTCTCTAGCTCCAGCTTATGATGTACCTCAGGTTTCGTTGAGCGAGCGTTTGAAAATTACTGTAAAGCATTTTTTACCTCTTGGGGCCATAGTTTTCATGGTCATAGGAGTTATATTCCTTGGCATAGCCACTCCCACAGAAGCTGCAGCCACAGGTGCGTTAGGAGCTTTTGTTTTGGTTTGGATTTACGGGAAGTTGAACAAAGAGGTCGTAAAAAAGCACTTTCTGGCACTATAAAACTTTCTGTGATGATATTTATGATAATTTTAGCTTCAGACACTTATAGCCAGGTTTTGGCTTTTACTCAAGCTGCATCAGGTTTGGTTGATTTCGTTTTGGGCCTAAATCTTGCTCCAATTATGGTGATAATAGGTATAATGATAGTACTTATAATCTTGGGATGTTTTATGGAATCTATATCGATTATGATGATCACCGTACCGATCTTTATTCCAATAATTACATTTTTAGGTTTGGATCCAATATGGTTTGGAGTCTTGATGTTAGTTAATTTAGAGCTCGGTTTTATTACCCCACCGTTTGGCATGTTATTGTTTGTTGCAAAAGGAGTAAGCTCTGAAGATATTACCATGTCAGATATATGGAAAGCAGCGTTACCATTTGTATTTGCTGATCTTATAGGTATAATCCTCTTAATCTTATTTCCACAAATTGTGCTAATATTACCTAATATGATGGGCATAAAATAACAAAAATAAGGAGGTGTATTATGAAAAAGTGTTTAATTGGCTGTTTGATGTTTATGTTTTACGGTGTTATTGGATTAGTACATGCGGAAACTTATATGCTAAAAGCTGTAACTGCTTGGCCTAAACCCACGACTGATAACCAAGCTTTTTTTATATTTATGGAGATTGTAAAAAAGAAAATAGAGGCCAAATATCCTGGGCAGTTGGAGATAAAGTATCTGGGTGGGCCTGAGGTAATAAAGATTACTGAGCAAGTGCAGGGTTTACAGAGCGGGCTTATAGATTTGTGTTTCACTACTAGTGCCTATTACGTTTCTCTATTGCCAGAAATTGATGCCGTGAAACTTTCCTCTTTTTCGCCTTGGGAAGAGAGGGAGAGGGGGGTGTGGGAGTATTTGAACAAATTACATGAGGAAAAAATAGGAGTTCGTTATCTAGCTAGGCTTGGTTTAGGCATTAAATTCCATCTTTATACCAAAAAGCCGATTGAGAAGGCGGACTTAAGGGGTTTAAACATTCGCGTGTCTCCCATGTACCTTCAAATGGTTAAGGCCCTTGGTGGAAATCCAGTGGTTATTCCTCCGACGGAGGTTTATACCGCTCTTGAAAGAGGTGTGGTAGATGGGTACGGTTGGCCTGAAGTGGGGATAATGGATTGGGGCTGGCAAAAGTTGACGAAATACATAATAGAACCCGGATTTTACCAAGTTCCCAATCCTCTTCTTATAAGCCTTAAGGCATGGAATAAGTTACCCGAACATTTGAAGGTCCTTTTAAACGAGTCAGCTGTTGAGGCTGAGAAAGAGGCTGTGCGACATTTTCAAGAGCTTGCAAAGGCAGAGCGACCCAAATTGTTGCAAGCTGGGCTTCAGGTCATTCAATTGCCTCCTGATGAGGCGAAGAAGTTTTTACAAATAAGTTATGATGCGGCGTGGAAGGAAATTATTGAAAAATGCCCGGAAACAGGACTACCACTTAAGAAGTTATTAAGTAAATAAAAATTAGGAGGTTAGAGATGAGGAAGAGTATAGCGATTTTATTGGGTATTATGTATATGGTTACATCCTCTGTTTTTGGAAAAGAGATACGCTTGAAACTTGCTAATTACTTGCCTCCTACTTAGCCTCAATCGGTTGTAATAGATGAGTTTTGTAAAGAGGTAGAGAAGCGGACTAGCGGCAGAATAAAAATCGATCATTATACGGGTGGTTCACTCCTCAAGCCTTCTGCTGTTTTTGAAGGCGTGATAAATTGAGTTGCGGATATAGGATATTCGCACGTTTACTATACTCCTGGTAAAATGCCCGTCACTGAAGTAGTAGGCCTTCCTTTAGGATATCCAAGTGTATGGGTAAGTAGCCATGTCCTCTGGGATTTCTATCAAGAGTTTAGACCCAAAGAGTTTGAGTCAGTAAGGATCCTTTGGATGCAGACTTCTTCACCAAGTGCGGTTCTTACCACTAAGAAACCGGTTCAGAAACTTGAGGACCTCAAGGGACTTACCCTTAGGGCTCCAGGATTGGCCGGTGAGGTAGTTAAGGCCCTTGGGGCTACTCCTGCTCCTACTCCAATGCCCGAGGTATATGATGCGCTTCAAAAAGGTGTGCTTGATGGGGATGTTTCTAATTTTGAGACACTTCGATCATTCCGTTTGGGGGAGATGGTTAAGCATGTTACTTCCATTTGGCAAGTAAACCATCCCTTTCCTTTCTACTTAGTTATGAATAAACAGAGCTATGAGCAGATCCCCTCAGATTTAAGGACAATATTTGATCAAGTGGTGGGTGAGTATTTGGAAATATTTATCCTCCGATGGAATGCCAACGAATTCGAAGGGATGAAATTTGCCAAAGAGAAAGGGGTAAAATTTTATTCCCTTTCTCCGACAGAGGCCCAGAGATGGGTCGAGGCAGTTAAACCAGTTATAGACGTTTATGTAAAGAGAATGGTAGAAAAAGGCTTCAGTGAAAAAGAAGTTCGAGGATGGATAGAGTTTATCAAAAAGAGAATAGACTACTGGTCAAAAAAGCAGATAGAATTACACATCTCTTCTCCCAGCGGTTCAGATGAAATGAGGCCGGAAAACCTGTTAATAGTTAAATAACACTCCAAATAATACTCCCAAGCCCAGAAAGTTCTTCTGGGCTTGGGAGTTGGGGATTTAAAATGAAGGTCATAGATAAGCTCAACCAAAAGTTTTGCAATTATTTGGAAAATATAGCTTCAGTAGCGATTTTGCTTATAATGTTTATAACTTGCGTTGATGTTGTAGGAGCAAAGATATTCAAATGGCGTCTTTTAGGTGCTATTGATATTGTTATGCTTTCGCAAATAATAGCAATTTCTTTTTCTGGTGGTACTACTTTATTACTCGGAAAACATATTTCTGTAGTGTTTTTGATAGAAAAAATGCCGCCCAAAATTAGAAGAACGATTAGTGCAGTTGTGTCGTTTATTTTAGCTTTGTTTATAATAATACTCATATGGAGATTATTAATTTTAACCGTTAATTTCCTCAAAAGTGGAGAGCATAGCGCTACAGCGTATATTCCATATTATCCATTTACGATAGCGATTGGTATAGGGTTTATTCCTTTTTTACTTACGTTTTTCCTTCGGTTTGTAAAAGAATTGAGAAAGGGGGAAGGCGATGGATCCGGTTAGCTTAGGTGTCGTAGGGATTTTTGTTTTAGTTTTTCTTTTTTTATTAGGA
>Ga0105158_1000038_pt1 | contig 58679 bp, 61 predicted proteins | sample LHCtaG_FD_81567 | JGI IMG/M metagenome (GOLD analysis project Ga0105158, IMG submission 81567) | Hot spring microbial communities from Little Hot Creek, USA to study Microbial Dark Matter (Phase II) - LHC4sed_matched | ecosystem: Environmental > Aquatic > Thermal springs > Hot (42-90C) >...
GCGATATGCACATGTTGGCTAGGAGTCTCATGGGATTATCGGTATGGATGCTTCTGTGGTCGCCCAGGCAGCGTACTCTAAAGCCTGTCTAACATCTTCCTCCTCAAGCTCAGGGTAGTCATCCAGTATTTCTTTAACGCTCTTGCCTGAGGCTATCAGCTTGATTATGAGGGATACTGGAATCCTCAGGCCTCTAATACATGGCTGGCCACCCATAACATCCGGGTCAATAGTAATCCTGTCGAGATGAAAAGTCTTCTTAAGATTCATTGTATTCCAACCCTAGAAAAGGTTGAAGATATTATTAAGCCTTTAGACTATTTAATCAAAGGGAAAAAAGAAGAGTCAAAAAAGCTAGAGGAAGCTGGCAAATCTAGTATTTTTAAAAACCCTACTCTTCGTCAGGGTCAGGCAGGTCCCAGTGGGAACCGGTTTTAACCTGACCAAGGGCTTTCTCAAGCATTATCCTCTGTTCGACACTTGCAACAAGTTTGCGAGTGAAGATCGCAGCGTCAGGATTAATAGACACGGGGTCGATGCATGTCCTCACGGGAAGCTCTGTGAACTCAGGTGGAAACTTGGGAGGCTACTCGAACATTTCTGGGAAGTCTTAATGCGCACTTGGTATAAGTAACCATTTCCATAATGGAATCAGCCTAATATCCTTCCCATCTATTTTTAAACGGTCTTCGTAGTCCCAAGTTATCACTGAAAGATCTTTGCAGTTAAATCGTTCATCAGCCTTTAACAGTGCTTCTAATTCCCTCCTCTCAATCTCGTCCCGGCTAGAAGCATAGGTTACCTGTATCAATCCTTTAACTTCAACACCCTCCTGCAGAAGGAAATCGACCTCTCCCTGCTCGGCTTCTCTCCAATAGAAGACTTCTAACAGCGGATTCATATTCTGTTTCCTTTTTAATTCCAGGAAAACAGCGTTCTCCATGAGCTTTCCGAAATCCTCATGAAGCCTAATGACTTTTGAAAGGCCTGTGTCGCAAAGATATATCTTCTTTGGCCACGTTTCCCTTAAGTGAGCCTTCTCGGAATATTTTTTGAGGAAGAAGAATGAGACAGTATCCTCTAGGTTTGTCACATAGCTGTAGACAGTGTCTTTCGCAACGCTCAACCCACTACCCTTAGCCTTGTTAAATAATGAGGCTATGGAAACCTCCTTTGAAAAATTCTGGATTATGAAGGAGTGTAGAAATCTAGCTATCCCGATGTTCCTTATTCCATGTCTCTCTATAAAATCCCTGAAAAGAATTAGATCGGAGTACTCCCTCAGTATTTTTATCTTTGCCTCGTTGAGGACAACCTCGGGAAAGCCCCCGAACTCCAAGTATTCCCTTAACAATGCTTTAATCTCCGCAGCCTCATCCTCAGTTACCAGTTCCTTCACATTCTTACCCTTAGCTCTTAGGAATTCCCTAAAGCTGAAGGGAAGGAGCAGGAAGGATAAGGTTCTGCCACGTAACCGGGTTGAGATCTCCCTTCCTAAGAGCCTTGAGGAGGAGCCAGTGATAAAAATCCTATGCTTCTTCAAATCGTGTAGCTCCCTGACAGCAATCTCCCACCCACTAACCTCCTGAACCTCATCCAGCAAGATGGATTTAGGAAAAACGTTGAATGTTTCAATAAAAATTCTTATGAGCCCCCTTATTTCCTGGTGACTTAAGCCTCTGAGCCTCGAATCCTCGAAATTCAAATAAACATGATCTCCAAGGTCCTTAGACAACTGAAAGAGATAGTATGTTTTCCCACTCCTCCTGGGCCCAATTATAGATACGATGAATTCTGAATTCATAGGTACCTCCAGCTCCCTCGGGATTATCTGAGGCTTGAGACCGGAATACTCCAGAAAATAATCCACTATCTTGCCCTTTTCCATGAGTGTATTCTTAAATAAGAGTAGTATTTAAGATTTTATCCTTATTATAAGGAAATTTTTAGAAAAAATTGTCCTTCTTTTAAGGAATTTATAAACGCTACCCCCGAGTTCATCGAGCTTTCGCCAATACTCGTTCTGCTACTTCAGTAATGTCCTTAACCTGAGCTAGCTTGTAAATAGGCTCTAGATGAAGAGGCGAGGAACATGCAGCGCGCTGCTAGCAGTATTACATGAAAAACGCGCCTAAGAAGGCTCCAAGCGGGATGAAGCTTTCAATAACTGTTTGGAGGACATTGACTTCTTTGCTGTCGAATCTTACGGCCCAGCCGAGGCGGTTATTCGCTTCAACCCATTTACCATTTTGGTTTCTAACGATGACCTCTCCAATATAGCTTGCTGTGCTTATTGCATAGAGCGCTATCGCGATGTTCACGGAATCTCTTGAGCCCTTAATGTCTTCTAAAAGCCTGCTGGTTACTTTACTTAGGTTTTTAAGGGATTCCAAGCTGTAATCCAGCTTTACACCAAGCTTTTCCTCTACCTTCTTGACATATTTCTCAGCGATCTCGGGGAATATTCTTGAATCCTTCACGATCTTCCTCCCATACCCGGTGGTGCACCGAGCTCTTTCGCGTTCCAGCTTAGCACGACAAGGTTCCAAAGTGCTGCGAAGCCGAATATTTGCTTCCAGTACAGGAGGAAGAGCGGTATGTTGACGATTATAAGGAGCAGGTTGGATAGAGGTCCCATCCTCCTTATTCTTAAGACGTCCTGCATCGTAATGGTCTTTCCGATCGAAACCTTGGTTACTGCGAAAGCATTAGGCTCTTCCGACGCTCTTATCTCCGCCTTTAAACCCGCTGCCTTGGCTGCTGCGAAATGCCCGTACTCGTGGAGCAGTATCGACTGTAGTGCTATCGCATATATTGCTAGAGACTCTGGGCTTAAAGCATCTATGGGGTTGTACGAGTTGAATAAGAACACTATTGCATTACTCAAATCTCCCTCCGTGGAGAAGTATAGTACGAAAGGCGAGAGCAGTATTGTTGCGAAGATTAATGCGTCGGAAAGCATTGTCCAGCGTCGGGAAAACTTAGGGAACTGTTCTCTTAGTCTTCGCCTAATGAGGAGGCCTGCGTCTAATATTAAAAGAAGTAACCCGGCGTAGAAGCCGGATGAATCAAGGCTGTAGCTCAGATTAACATACCCTGGCTTAAACCATACTAAGGAGGATGAGACGGCAACGCTCACGTTATTGAAAAGATTCCAATTGAAGAAGACGTAGTACAGCCCGAAGGAGCCAGATTTATTAATCGGAACGGTGACTGTTACTCTGGAAACGTCTTCCGCTTCATACAGTGGTTTCGTGAAATTCGGCTCCTCGTAGACTCCATGTTCTTTGATGTTAACCCACCATTCGAGAAAACTCTTTCTTTCATCAATATGCGTGAGCGCGTAAACCTTTAAGCTGAACTTGCTAGAGGCTTGTTCAGAAGCCACAATCCTGAGGCTCAGGTTCTCCATCTTAGCGGAAGCACGAGGGATAACGTCTATTTCAAACCATTTGATGCTGAAAGGTTCGAGCACTAAAGTCTTATGGCAGAGTTCTTCTTCTGCCTGAACCTCTATGTAAGGTGATGTTCTGGCTCCAAAAATCACAGCCAATGCTAGGAGGAGAACCCCGAGCTCTAGGAAAAGACTTGGCGCTTTTTCTCTCCAACGCTGCACCATAGACTTCTTAGCTATCTCCTCCAGTGTAACTTTATCATAATCCGTTTTCCTAACCATTTTTAAGCCTGTGCACTAATGCTGCTCTGGGTCTAAGTGCTGCTCGCAAAACCACCATCCGCAATACTGACAGGACCTGCAGCTCTCTTCAACCCTTCCACACACGTGGCAACGCTGAGACATGCTCATAGCTTTTTTAGAAAACCTCTAATAAAAAGTTTTCTAAATAGCAATAGAAGATGAAGATTAGCGTGGGTATAGAAAGATTTTCCTTTTTTCTTTGGAATGTTGCTATATTCGTTTAGAGTATTATTATGTCGCAAAACGACGTGATATTTCATATGCAATTTCAACCGCTGGAATCACAGTATTTTTTACTATCCTCTTCAATGTGGGTGCGGTCGTAGTCTACCCGCTTAACCAGACTATAGCAAGCGTTTTCGCAAGTAATCAAGATATAATCAGGGAGACAGAGAGCTTTCTGCGCGTAGTATTGCCGCTTCTCCCTTTTTTCGGAGTATGCGTGAACGCCACTTCTGTTGGAAGAGGATCAGGCCATACGGCAGTACCCACTTTGATCGAAATCGTAAGAATATGGACAGTGAGAATAGCACTAGGCTATCTTCTAGCATTCACACTCGGCATGGGCCCGATTGACATCTGGATGCCTTTCTCGCTAAGCAACGCTGTAGGCGGAATAGCCCTCGCCATCTGGGTGAAATACGGGAAATGGGAAAGGGCTGTGATAAAAACAACTCAAGCGTAGTAATTAAAAACATACGTGTTTCAACTTTTTCAGAAACATGCTTTGAAGTATTCTATGAATGTCTTAGATAATCGCTCTCTACCTAAAACAGTCTTTGTAAACATATTTGTTTTCTTCTCAGTCTAACTAAAAACCTTTTTCTTCAATGAAGATGTTTAAGCATTGTCTGGGAAGACCGTATCTGGATAATTCTTGAGGGCTCAGAATCTTAACAGTGTTTTTCGTAAACAGCCAAGGGCTCGAGTGCTAAGGCTAGAGCATGCCCATTTTAACAAGCACATGTATGCTTAGAGTCAAGTAGAATATTACTGTAAGAGGAACGTGTAGTGTTCTCCAATACTCCCTGATTACCCTAGGCCTACTCGCATACCTCTCCATTATCCCACCGACAACTATCACAACCATTAGGCCGAAGGTGAAGAAACTGAGTAAATGCTCAGGCCTCGCGAAAAACAATCTGTTAGCCAAGTGAATACTTGCCAGCAGGAGTGAGACAATTCCCGGAATACAGTGGATAGTCAACCACAGCCTAACCCTACTCGGAAAACCCCTTTTCAAAGCCGAGTAGGCTGCTGAAACAGCCAGCATAGCTCCTCCAGCCCAGCCGAACCAGTGGGCTACGTCAATCGGGAAAAGCCTCCATGGGCCGGTGGCGAACAGGTCCAATACTTATTAGGAGTGATGCAAACAATAAGACAGCAATAACCGTTAGAACGAGAACTAGTATTTTCTTAGCTTCCTTACTCCTCATATTTCTCTAATTTCTAGATTAAAGCTAATTTATGCTTTTATCAGATATTCAGCGGGCACAACCGAATATTAAGTGGCGTTGCTAAAGAAATAGGAGCATTTAGGATGATGCCTATGTATATGACTTTCTTAAATCCTTGGAATGCTGCATCCAGCTGTTACTTTAGCCTTAAGAATCCTCCCAGTAGCAAGAACAATCTCTTCTGTTAAAACTTGGTCTTCTAAAACCTTCTTTCTCAATCCTCTCCAAAAACAGTATCGACAGGGGTTGGATATGCGATACGCAGCATATAACTCTCAATGGAGAGATTTTCCCACTGCTGATTTCGAGGCTGGCTTCAAACCACTAGTAACCGAGGATGAGTGAAAAAAGAAACGGTTTTTCACGACTGCAATCCTACGGAATGCGCCTTATGTCGGGGGAGGCGGTGGTGGAGTTAGTGCTACCGTGCCTGGGGCTTCTCCTCCAATCCTGTGGATTAAGCCTCTTGTCTCAATATGTATTAGTACCCATGAGACCAACGATATTGCTCCCATTATCAGGAATGCTATGCCCGCTATCAGCATCGTAACCGATTTAAAATCTTCGTAGAGCTTGAAGCAAAGCACCGACAAACCTGCTCCGCCCAGCCATAGTATAAAGGTACCTAGTAGAGTGAGCGGTAATCCCGCTCCAATAGCCCACGGGTTCCCAATGATAAACCCGAGCACGTAGGAGAATAATCCTGCAACGACTAGAACTAGACCGATGATGAAACCCCACTTAATATAGTTGCTGACAATACCGAGCTCTCTCTTGTAAGCGGCGAAATAATATGCTGAATGTATAAGCATACTGTAGATCGATACTAGGATCAATATTAGTGATGTCAAGGTAAGTACGGCTGCGAGCACGAGCATTCCCGTAAAAATGTTTCCATTTATGCGATGAATAAGAGAGCTTACCGCCACCGAGGGAGAAGACAAGAATATTGCTAACGATATTAAGAGCATGGCTGAAGCGATGATCATCGTCTTAGCAGCGTCGCCTAAAAATCTCAAAGCGGAAAGCAAAGGTTGATTCATGAATTCTCACCTTCGCATGTAGTTTTTCCCAGTAGTTTTTAATAAACTTTCTTATCCAGCATCGTGTTTGAAGAGCTTATTCGCAATCAAAGCAGTTAATACGATGAGAGAATTAGAGAAAAGCACCGCTAGCCGGAAGCTTGCCTCTTCAAACGCGATGATCTCACGCTCTCTAATTTAAACAGGTTGTGAGAGTTGAGTACTGCTCATACCGATAATAATGCTAATCTTCGGACAGGCCTCGGGAGCGTTTAAACGCGAAGAGACCCTGAAGCTCTATGAATCGGGAGAATGGTCCGGTATAGATGCTTCATTCAAATCTTCTATTCTAAATTCAGTGTGTTCAAGTGATTCTCTATTTCTGCTACGCACTGTTTCATCTCGTTCAGCAGGTTTTTAAGATCCTCCAGCTCCCCTCTCGCCAGCGCCTTGCTCAGTTTTTGAACAGTGAGAGAGAGTTCTTCAGCCTTACCCGCGACCAGCATTATCTTCTCAATATTACCCATGCCAGCGGGCTCTACTCCATCTTGCATTCCTTAACCAACCGCCTTGCCTTTTCATAGAAATCTTTAGACCCTATCGAATTGCCTAAAGACTTACCGAACACCTTCTCCAATGCTTTAAGCAAGAGCCCGTCGCTGACTCGTCTCCCACCTTGGATTAGCGTGCTAACTATGAAGGCAGCCTCTTCATCAGAAGCCTTATTTAGAAGGCTCGCCAGCTTACTTGCCTTAGAGCCTATACTGCTCTTCCCGCTAATCCTACATGCTTCAAGCATCCCGGAGTATGCTTGGCTAATCGTCAAACTCTCTCCAGTCAATGCTCTACTCCTCCTCCTGAGGGCTTCGTCCACGCTCCCCTTTTCCAAAAGCTCCTCGACCTCGCTCTGCCTCCTGGAGGTTATGCTCGCAACCGCTTCTGAAACTATTCTCCTCGCGAGCCTCGTCCCAACTATTCTCGACGCCTCTCCGAAATCCATCCTCAAAATCCTGAGGAGGCTCTCCACACTATTCTCGTCGACGCTCTTAAGCAACGAGGCTATGTTGCTTGCCTTCTCTTCCTCGCTCTCCATCTCCAGCTTGTTAAGAACCCTGACGACCTCGGAGAAATCCCCGTGCCTACTTGAACTCGTCATAGTAGACCTTCTCACTCTTCGGAGGAGGCGGTATCGCTCTTGGAACATGGTCGGAGTAGCCCAGGGGGGTTATTGAAACAGCCCTATAGCCCTTGGGCGCTTTAACAATCTCCTCAACCCTCTTCTCGTCGAACGCTCCAACCCAGCATGTTGAGAGCCCGAGGCTCGTCGCCGCCAGCATAAGGTTCTCCATGGACGCTCCTACATCCAGCAGGCTGTAGAGCTCAACACCCCTCCTGCCGTATGCCGAGGCCTCCTCGATGCTGACGAGGTAGACTATCACCACGGGGGCTTGAGCTATGAAAACCTGGTTTAAAGCCGCTTCAGCTATCCTCCTAATCTTCTCCTCATCCGTTACTACAACTATCCTATACGGGTGTATATCGCCTGCTGACGGTGCTAGGAGAGCGGCGTCGAGAACCTTTTCAAGAACCTCCTTAGGCACCTGCTTCTTAGTATAGGATCTCACGCTCTTTCTTTTCGAAATGCACTCAAACACCTCCAACTCTGTTCCCTCCAACGCCACGCTCGGAAATAAGTTTTTAAAAACCTTCTTCAATCTAATACGGGTGCGTTCTCACACTGCTTTTTTACTCGATTCTCCTCTAGATTATCGTTATACTGCTCTTGGAAAAACCGTTCTTCGTCAAGTACTCGTAGACCTTGTGCCTATGGTCTCCCTGGAGCATTATGACGTTGTTCTTAACAGTCCCGCCGCACGCGCAATGGGTTTTAAGCTTCTTAGCCAATTCCGCCAGATTAACCTCCTTCGGGTTTATTCCCTCTATTATCGTGAGGTGCTTGTCCCACCTTGTTGTTTCAAGCCTTATCGTTATAACCTGCTCCTCCTTGCTCAGTTCCTCGAAGACTTCTTTTTCGTCAAACGGCTTAATCCTTTCTCCTAAGGCTTCCTCTATACCCACCATCTAATTCTTGTTCGGAAAAACAATGCTTAAGGATGCTTAAATCCTTTTTGGTTTAATCTTTTTTCCAGACATCCTTATAGTCACGTCTCCACCTTGGCCTCCTCGCTCTCAAACTCGTAAACTATATCCCTGAGGCTTTCAACAACCTCTTTCAAACGCTCCTTAACAGGATAGTCCTTGCTAACGTCCGCGATAACCTCCCACTCCGCGAGCTTGCCGGGAACAAGCGTCGTGGAGCTTGTTGCAACAAGGTTTATGCCTGAGGATGCGAGGGCGCTCGCAACCTTTGCGAGCGACCCAGGCTGGTCCGATATCTTGAAGACTATTCTGATAAAGTTCCCGCCCGGCCTCACGGGCATTAGAGTGAAGACATTCTTCTCAGAATCATATGTTCCCACGGTCTCGGAATGGGGTCTCAGGCCCATCATGTCCCTTACTGCCTGCGGTATTAGTATTCTCCCCCTGTCATCTATTTTGAGAACGTATGTTTTTGGCATTTTTGGTCGAATAAATAAGATGTGGGAAAGGCTTATAAATATGTGGGTCCTTAATAAGAATAGATTTCCCATGTCATTCCCATTAATAAGGTTGGATACGAACGAGAACCCATACGGGGCTTCGCCGAAGGCGATACTAGCATACTTAAGGTGCGCGGGAAGGCTGAACAGGTATCCTGACTACGAGGAGTATAAGAGTGTTCTCGCAAGCCGCCTAGGGCTTGCCCCAGAGAACATTCTTCCCGTTCCAGGTAGCGACAGGGGTCTACAGGTCTTGCTACAGTACTTGTCGAAGAACTATGAGAGAGTAGTAATACCCTCACCATCCTTCCTAATGTACACAAGGTTTTCAAGGCTCTGCTTCAAGAAGGTGGAGCGCGTTGCATGTTGGCTTGGAAGGGACTGGGACAGCGTTTTAAGCCTCTCGGGCAGGGATGCCGTGCTTCTCGCAGGCTCGCCGAACAATCCTACTGGCGAGGTTGTTGGGGAGAGCCTGGTTAAGAGGCTTCTCCAAGAGTTTGGCATGGTGGTTTTGGACGAGGCTTATTACGAGTACTACGGGGTCAGCATGGCTACGATGCTCAAGGATTTCGAAAACCTTGTTCTGGTAAGAACATTCTCCAAGGCTTATGGATTAGCCAGCTTGAGGTCTGGCTACCTCATTGGGAGCCGGAGGATTTTGAAGGAGGTTGCGGAGTACACGGGGCCCTTCGATGTCCCCGCCCCAGCTGTGGAGGCTTCTAAGGCTGCGCTCCAGGATGAGGAGTGGCTGAGAATGGTTGTTGACGCAACGCTGTCCAACAGGATCTGGATGCTCAGGGAGTTGAACAGTATGGAGGAAGTTGAGGCATACGACTCTAACGCTAACTACATCCTAGTGAGAGTCAGGGATGCTAAGAGTGTTTTCGAAAAGCTTCTTGAAAAACGCATAGTGGTGCGCCTGGTTACCCCTGAGTGGGGAGGTATTGGGGAAAGCTTCTTAAGGGTTACAGTGGGGTCGTGGAGAGAGGTGAGCCTATTCGCATGTGCTTTAAAGAGTGTGCTGCAGAATTGAGCAGCAACCAGGTTTTCATAACGCTTCCAAGCAAGGGGAGGCTCTTCCAGCCTTCGATAGACTTGATGACCTCAGCCGGATTAATACACTATTTTTCAAACGACAGGAGTTATCAAGCATGCTCCCGGATGAAGGACCTTAGGATAGTGTTTAACCGCGCAGCCGATATTCCGAGAATGGTTGAGAAAGGTGTTGTAGACCTTGGCATTACCGGCAGAGACCTGGTCAGGGAGTCGAATGCCGACGTTGAGGAGCTTCTCCCACTTGAATACGGGCATGCTAGGCTTGTGCTGGCCGCTCCAGCCTCAAGGTTTAGGGATCTGAATGACCTCATGAGCCTGGGCCACATAAAGGTTGCGACGGAGTTTCCGAGCATAACCAGAGTTTTCTTTAAAGAATTTAACGTTAACGTTGAGATCATAAATGTGGATGGTACTACTGAGAGCATGCCTAACCTAGGGCTCTCAGACTGCATAGTTTCTGTTATGAGCACTGGCTCAACGCTGTTGCTACACGGCTTGAAGGTTCTGTCAGTGGTCATGGAGTCGCAGGCAGTTCTAATAGGCAATAGGAAGAGCCTTGAGAACCCTGAGAAGCAGCCCGTCATAAACTATGTTAAATCTACGCTGGAAGCGACTCAACTGGCCAAGGGGAAGAAACTCCTTATGATGAACGTCCCTGAGAAACACTTGAAGGATGTTATAGGCTGCCTGCCCTGCATGAGCGGGCCGACGATTTCGAGGGTTGAGGCTAAGGAGCCGATGTGGGAAGTGATAACGGTTGTGGATGCGGATAAGGTTTTCGAAGTAATTTACAACGCTAAGGAGAAGGGTGCTAAGGATATTCTCGTCCTGAACATCGACAAGGTGATTCTCTGAGCGATGAAGATAATTCCCTCGATAGACTTGTTATGTTCGAAAAGGGTTGAGGTAGTTAGTCACGATGTTGAGAAGGTTTTCGAAGAATCTGACCCTGTTGGGATAGCGGTATTCTGGGAGAAGGCTGGTGCGAGCATGATTCACGTTGTCGACATAGATGCTGCAATAGGCACTGGGAGGAGGAACACTGAGGTGATTAAGAAAGTGATACGCTCCGTCAAAATACCCGTGCAGGTAGCAGGCGGCATAAGGTCTAGGGAGCAGGTTGAAGAACTCTTGTCCGCAGGCGCCTCCAGGGTTGTTGTAAGACCTAGACCCTGTTCGGGAGGCTTCGCAGAAGGCTTCTCCGACTTACGGATCGTCCTAGGAATAGACTACATGGGTAGCGACAGTTTTAGAGACGTGGGTAAGAACAGTATTACGATGGCTGAGGACAAGATTGTCTCATGGGTCTCTGAGCTACGTGAATCAACAGGTTTAAACAGTGTTCTTGTTACTGATGTTGGTGCAGAAGGCTTTCTAAAAGGCGTGCGGAAGGAGGCGCTGGGCTTCCTCAAAAAGCTTGGCGGAACGGGTTTGGAAATAATGTACGCTGGGGGAGTCTCCTCTATTCAAGACGTTCTCAAGCTTAGGGATGTCGGCGTCCACGGGGTAATTGTTGGAAAGGCTTTATACAACGGTTTGCTAAGCTTCCAGGAGCTCAGGAGGATGGTTGGGGAATGAGCAGGCTGGCCAAGGTGAGGAGGGAGACGCTGGAGACGGTTGTTGAGCTAGAGCTTGACCTCGACGGTAGGGGTGAGCACAGGGTGGAAACCCCCTACCCAGTGCTCAACCACCTGCTGGGGAGCATGGCGAGGTTCTCAGGCTTCAACCTGATGGTTAAGGCTGCTAACAGGGTTGAGTGCGACGAGCACCACTTGGTTGAGGACGTTGCGCTCGCTCTCGGCGAGGCCTTGAGCAAAGCGCTGGGGGATAAGGCTGGGTTAAGCAGGTTCGGATACTCTCTCACGCCCATGGACGAGGTGCTGGTGGGGGTCTCGATAGACCTCAGCGGCAGGCCTTTCTTCGCCCACAACATGGAGTTCGACCAGATGACCATCGGGAGCTTGGGGACGAGCATGATACCGCACTTCTTGAGGAGCCTTTCCAACTCCTCGAGTCTCACGCTCCACGTGATAGTTTTCCGGGGAGGGGACGCGCACCACCTGTCTGAGGCAGTGTTTAAGGCGCTGGGGCTTGCCCTCAAGCAGGCTGTTTCGATAACCGGCTTAGGAGTGCCGAGCGAGAAGGGGGTATTGTGAAAATGGGGCTTGCAAAGAGGATAATACCCTGCTTGGATGTTTACGACGGGGTTGTGGTGAAGGGCGTCAAGTTCTCAAACCTCCAGAGAATAGGCGACCCCGCGGAGCTCGCCGTTGAGTACATGAACCAGTCTGCCGACGAGATCGTCTTCCTAGATATTTCTGCAACGCCGAAGGGCAGGGAGACGATGGTTGAGGCTGTTAAGAGGACTGCTGAAAACCTGTTCATCCCCCTGACCGTGGGTGGGGGCGTTAGGACGGTAGAGGATTTCGGAAGACTGTTGAGGGCTGGTGCGGACAAGGTTTCAGTGAACACTGCAGCAGTAAGGGACAGGAGCCTCGTGAAGAAGGCTAGCAGCATATTCGGCAGCCAATGCGTCGTCGTCGCCGTTGACGCTAAGAGGATAAGCGGGGGGTGGGAGGTCTACGTTAACGCTGGGAGGGAGCCGACTGGCCTCGACGCAATAGAGTGGATTAAGACATGCGCGCGGGAGGGTGCTGGGGAAATACTGTTGACGAGCATCGACGCCGACGGCACTAGGCTCGGGTACGACGTTGAGCTTCTCCAAGCGGCGAGGAGGGCAGTAGACATACCGATAATAGCCTCGGGCGGAGCCGGGTCGCTGCAGCACGTTTATGAGGCTTTGACGGAGGGCGGTGCGGACGCAGCCCTACTGGCCTCCCTGTTGCACTACAAGCAGTACACTGTGCTGGAGATTAAGAAGTGGCTTAGGGAGAAGGGGGTTGAAGTAAGGCTTTGACGATACAGTACTTGGAGGAGCTTTTCCAAGTTGTTAAGAAGAGGGTCGGCGAGAAGCCTGAGGGGTCCTACGTTGCCAGCATCGTCAAAGAGGGCTTGGACAGGGTCCTCGGCAAATTCGGCGAAGAGGCTTTCGAATTCGCTTCAGCAGTATGCGGCTCAGGCGACAAGGTTTCTGAAGCGGCTGACTTGTTGTTCCACTACCTGATTGTCCTCGCAGCCTCAGGCGTCGAGCTGGAGGACGTTGTGAGAGAGCTGGAGGGCAGACGTAGACACTGACAACGATACTAGTACTTGACTGCGGAGTGGGGAATCTAGCGAGCATAAGTGCCTCACTGAGGAGGGTTGGCGCAACCCCCAAGATAGTTTCCGAAATCCCTGACGGGGGCTTCGACGGCCTGGTTATCCCAGGAGTGGGAAGCTACTCCGCAGCCTACGTAAAGGTTAGAGCTGAGAGGGGCCGGATTAAAAGACTCGTTGAAGAAGGCTGTCCAATACTTGGAATATGCTTGGGATTACAGATTATGTTCAGCTGGAGCGAGGAGGGTAATCCCGGCGAGGAGGGTCTGAGCCTTTTCAAAGGGGTCGTCAGGAGAATCCCCTGCAGGCGCCTGCCGCACATAGGTTGGAGCAGCATAGAGGTTGAAAACGGTTCAACGGTTCTAAGGGGCGTGGAGAACGGTAGCAGGATGTACTTCGCGCACTCTTACGCTCCCTTCGAGTACGATCCTGAAGAGGCCTTTGCCTTCACAAGCTACGGGGGCTGCAGGTTCCCCGTGGTCTTCGAGAAGGGGAATGTTTTCGGAACACAGTTCCACCCTGAGAAGAGCTGGCTCCCCGGGCTGAGGGTAGTCGGCAACTTCGTCGACTACTGCAGGAGGTAACTCGTCTTGACTAGGGTTTTTAAGATGAGCGTTGGAAGCGCTAGGCGGCTTGCTTCAAAACTAGGCTTCGACAGGGGTCTTATACCGGTTGTCGCGAAGACAAGGAACGGCGTTGTCCTCATGGTGGGCTTCATGAACCGGGAGTCTTTGGTGAAGACTCTCACCACAGGGTTCATGCACTACTATTCTAGAAGCAGGAGAAGAATATGGATGAAGGGCGAGGAATCAGGCTTCAGACAGAGGGTTTTAGAGATAAGGGTTAACTGCGAGAACAACTCGCTGCTCTTCACCGTGGAACAGGAGGGGCCCGGCGCATGCCACATGGGCTATGAGACCTGCTTCTACAGGAGGGTTACTTTCCGCGGGGGTTTGAGGAAGGTGTTCAAAAGGGTTTTCAACCCCTCCACCGTGTACGGTAAGGGTAGAAGATGATTTTTTACTAGCATGATTCTGAAATAAGGTTTAAGTATCGGCTATAGTTTAAATCTGACTCGACTATGGGCGATGAGCTGACTCCCTACCTCGACGAGCTCCTATCAATGGCTAAGCAATCCTCAATGAAGAGGATTATAAGCGACGTCGTCTTGGCGGACGAGCCTTTCATTATTTTGAGAAACTGGCGTGAGAAATTCGGAATATCGCAGAAGACGCTGGCGAGCAAGATGGGTATTTCAGCATCAGTCATAAGCGACTACGAGACGGGTAGGAGGAGGAACCCAGGCATAAACTTCCTTAAGAACTATGTTCAAAGCCTCGTCGAGAGCGATGCTGAGAGAGGCGGGACACACATCATGGAGCTTCTCAAGATGGAGCCTATTCTCAAAGGCATAATCCTAGACATAAAGGAGTATTCCAAACCCGTCCCCATATCCAAGGTTGTCGACGCCATAGAGGGTAGGGTTGAAACCTTCCCCGAGCTTCTCAACGAATTCGTCTTCGGCCACACCGTGCTGGACAGCGTTAAGACGATACTTTACTTCAAATGGTACGACATGGTTAACGTATTCGGCTACACCAATATTAGGGCGCTGGTCTTCACGAACGTTCAGCACGGAAGGAGCCCGCTGGTGGGGGTACACTTGTTTCCCTTCAAGCCGAGGATGATTGTTCTCCACGGCCCTAAGAACCTTGATCCTGTTGCCGCGGAGATAGCTAAGGTCGATGGTATAGTCGTAGCGTTGTCGAACTTAAGTTCGACGAAAGAACTAATAGAAAAGCTTTCCACACTGGTTTAGGAGAGCGGGCGAAGAGGTTAAATAAGGCTCGTCATTTCTAACACGTCGTATTTGACAAGTGACGTACTGGCCAAGGCTACCGTCTTGGTGGCGCTTGCAGCAGCCATGCACTTCTCCAAGTCCCTAACCTTCTCGGGAATACTGGCCTCGGTAATCGTGGGCGTGGTGACGCTTTTCCTGGGCGGCTGGGACTGTTTCATAGTGCTCCTGACCTTCCTCGTTCTCAGCGTTGTTTTCACGAAGTACAAGCATGTTGAGAAGGCTCCCGGCACGCTGGCTCAGGAGAAGGGGGGTGTCCGAACGTGGGTTAACGTTTTCGCAAACGGCGGGCCTGCAGTAATACCAGTGGTCTTAGAGTACTTGTGCGGAATGGAGGTTTTCACAGTATTCTTCCTCTCAGCAGTATGCTCAGCTGCTTCAGACACTTTATCGACTGAAATAGGCTTGCTCAGCAATTCTAAGCCTCGGCTGATTACCGATTTGAGGAAGAGGGTTGAGAAGGGTGTTTCCGGCGGAGTAACCCTCTTAGGCACTTTAGCAGGCCTATTGGGCTCCCTGGCAATCGCCCTCGTGCCGTTGGCAACTGGCGTGGCGGGGGTTGGGGGGATTTTTCTCAACTTTAAGGATTATACTCGTCTGGTTGTTGCCAGCGCCTCCGCAGGCTTCCTAGGGATGATTATAGACAGCCTCTTGGGGGCTACTGTCCAAGCACTCTACGTTTCTAAAGAGACAGGCTTGTTCTACGAGGACCCGCGTAAGTGCGGTGGCGAATGCGTCTTGATCAGGGGTTTCAAGCTTTTCGACAATAATGCTGTAAACTTCTCCTCATGCCTACTAGCAGGATTGCTAGGCGCAGCAATATACCTGCTGTAAAGATTTTTATCCACCTGGCAGTAGACTAGCGGGGGAATGATTACGCTTCTCTACCTAGCCAGATATGCGCTGAGAGACCTGTGGGGTAAGAAGGTTAGGACGGGCCTCACAGCCCTCGGCATAGCGATAGGAATAGCCTCGCTAGTCTCGCTCTTCATAGTCTCGCTAGGATTGCGTGCGAAAGTGGGGGAGAGCATAAACACGCTCCTAGGCTCCTCAATAATAGTTAGGATGAGGAATAGCGAGCCGATCTCAGTATACGTCGTACACTTGCTGAATAACATACCCGGTGTGAAGAAGGCCGTCCCAGTGATAGTGGGCTCGGGCCTAGTGGAGTCTAACAATGCTTTCATACTAGCCGTCCCAGTTGACGAGATACAGTCTTTCCAAACAATCCTGAACGGGTCAAGCATATCGTCGCCCAATGCTCTGGAGTGCTTAATGCCAAAGGAGTCTGCGACGAGAATGGGTATTTCAATAGGTTCTACCGTCAGGCTTGTTACGCCATACGCGCAGGAGGGTGTTTCTTTCAAAGTGGTGGGCTTATCTGAGGTCGGTGGGCTCCTCCAGGCTGCTCTAGCCGGGCCAGCGTCCGTGGTTGCAGTAAGCCTGGAGCAGGGTGAGAAGCTCTTGAACAAGAGGGGGGTTGCCGACATGATACTGGTGAGGGTTAACGACCCCAGTAACGTTAGCTCCGTCGTAAACGCTATAAAGATTACCTACCCCAACCTCGCTGTCTCAACCGAGGAGGATGTTCTCGACCAGGCCCAGTCCATACTGAACACGATAGACGCTGTAATATTCACGATAAGCGCGATAAGCATAGTTGTAGCAGGCGTTGGCACGATGAACTCTGTGACGATGAGCATAAGGGAGAAGATAAGGGAGATAGGTGTTTTAAAGTCGATAGGCACCTCCCCAGCGCAGATACTCTACGTCTTCCTAATGGAGGGTCTTATACTTGGCTTACTGGGCGGGCTCATAGGCTCTGTTTTGGGAATAGGCTTAGGCTACGTTGTTATTAAACAGGTTCTCCCCAGGATGTTCAGGTTCGAGATAAGCCTGCCGTTCATCCTGTCTCCAGAACCATTCGTAAACGGCTTGGCGATCGCTATCACAGCCAGCTTCCTGAGCAGCCTCCTGCCTTCTCTCAACGCTTCGAGAATAAGGCCTGTGGAGGCGTTGAGGTATGAGTAGTCCAGCGTTAGAATGCGTAAGCGTTTCGAAAACATACCTGTTGGGTAAGGACATTGAAGTTAAAGCACTGAAGAACGTTTCGCTCAGGGTTGAAAAGGGAGATTTCATATCGATCATAGGTCCCTCGGGCTCGGGGAAGTCTACTCTCCTACACATAGCTGGAACCCTGGATAGGCCTACTTCTGGGAGGGTTTTGATAGACGGTGTTGACGTTACTGAGCTCAGCGAGAGCAGTCTCACAGCGTTCAGGAAGAACAAGATAGGCTTCGTCTTCCAATTCTTCAACCTCATAACCAACCTTTCAGCCCTAGAGAACGTTATGCTGCCGATGCTGCTCTCTAGAAGGTACACGCTGAAAGAGGCTAGGCTTAAGGCCCTCCACCTCCTGAGGCTAGTCGGCTTCCCGGAGGATAGGTTGAGGAACCCTCCTAACAGGCTTAGCGGAGGACAGCAGCAGAAGGTTGCTATAGCGAGAGCACTCGCCAACAACCCTACTTACATACTGGCTGACGAGCCCACCGGGAACCTGGACGTCTCGTCCTCCGCAGAGATAATTGCTACCCTCAAGCTGTTAAACAGCTTCGGCAACACTATAATAATCGTCACACACAACGTTGAGCTCGCGAGAATAACTAACAAGATATTCTTCATGAGGGACGGCCAGCTGTACGAAGAGGCGCCGAGGAGCTTCCTTGAGCGCATGCCCATGGGCGAGGAGGCTCTGGAGTCTAAGAGGAGGATTCAACTAGACATTTTGAAGCTTGAGAGAGAGAATATTGAGAGGCTTTTCAAGAGCAGAATGATATCGGGCGAGGCCTATGAGAGGGCTTTGAAAAACCTTGAGGATAAGGAGGCGAGGGTTAAGCATTGAAACACCTGCTTCCACTCCTGCTCGCCGCGATCCTGGTAGCTCCAAATACGCTGTTAGCACTGCCGAATGGGAAGAAGATAAGCGTGAGCGAATTATCCACGTACACTGCTGAAGTAAACCCCTTAACCGAAGGCTACACCCTAGAGTATAAGTCCACTATAACTGTTAAGAACGACGGCGAATCGGTTGCAGAGCATCGCTTCACACAAAGGTTATTCAGGATTAATGCTTCAACACTGGAGCTTCCTAAGGAGGCGAGGCTAATAGGCTACTCCGGGGACTTCTGTCTCGTCGAATGGGTTGTCCAAGCCAATCCTGGCGTGAACATTTTTGAAATACGAGGCAAGCCTCTCTGGACTCCTCTCAGCATCGATGTGGAGACAAGGGTTAATGGAGTGAAACCTGCTTACTCCTCTGCCTACGGCGTCTTCTTCGTGGAGTCTAAGGAGAACGATACTGTAGAGTGGAGGATAAGGCTTAGGAACAATTATCGTATTCTCCTCGACCCCGAGACGAACATTTCCTCAAGGCCTCCCGTCTTCGTATCTGTTTCAATAACGCTTCCAGAGAAATACTTTAGAGACATTGCTTACGACTCCCCGTTCAACATGACCAGCATGCTTGAGAAGGATACTGTTTCATGGATGTTCATACTTAAAGACGATGCTGAAATCAACGTTAAGGCTGTTATAGGGGCTTTCGACGACTGGGGCACTATCCCGTTGACGCCGATATCAGTATCTTTCTCGCCGATGGGGGATTCGGTCAGGGAGTCGCTGGCTTCCCAGTTGAAATCTTTAAACATGTCTATAAGCATGATGGAAATGTTCCTTGCTCCTATGAGCAATTTCACGGAATTCGTAGACCTTATGAAGAGCATGCTTGGAAACCTAAGCTCTACTCTGGAATTCACTGGAAATCAGGCTGTTGCAATGAGCGATATTCTAGGAACAATAGGCTCCGAGCTCGGTTATGCGGCTTCTCAACTATCCAAGGCTACTTCAATGCTGTCCACGATCATCGAGAACATTTCTAAGGTGGATTTCAACCAAATCCGTACGTTTCTCGAATCGTCTAGGAGTATTGCTTCAAACGCTTTAAACATGACGCTTAGAATGATTACTGATGCGGAGAACGGTCTGCTAGAGATTAGAGAGATCCTAGTGGATTTGAGAAGCAATTTAACAGACCCGGATCAAATAGCTCTTATCGACCGTGCTATTGAGAGAATAGACTCTCTGTATAATCGTTTAAAAAACTTCGAGCTTCAATTGGAATCAGCTAGGTCTCAAATAGGCCCATTGTTCAACAGCCTCTTGCACTTCGTCAACGTGCTTGAAGAATACCATTCGGAAATGGTGAGCATGGGCTCTGGGCTAAGCACTGGGCTCTCTGGGCTTCGCTACGTTTCTTCAGCGCTCTCAGAGATTAGTTCAGCGTTGAGGCTAATCGGGGAGGCTAACATCATGATTGGTGCGAACATGTCGAGCATGATGCCGCTCCTTGAAAACGCTTCTTCAAGCATGGCGAGCATTGGAGAGATTTTAGAAAGCAATATGACTTCTCTTAGAAAAGCCTACGACGAGCTTTCCACATTCCTCAGGCTCATGGATTACAGCGAGAATCTGATAAGGCTCTCAGCCCCTGAGGCTGAGAGTGGAGGAAGCATCGTCTTTAAGCCGGTTTTCAAGGAGGAAGAGGACTGTCTGAGGCTCTGCTCCATACTGTTCGACAACGACACTAGGATTGGGGTAAGGACAGTCAGGGTTTACTACAACGGTACTTTTAAAGGAGTCTTGCTGAAGAATTCTACGATTACACAGAACTTGGTGGATCTAGGCATAGAGGTTTCAAACGGTAGCATAACCATCACCCAGTTCCGCACCCACAGCAAGGGAAATATCTTAAAGCTCTGGAACGGACAGGAGCTTAGCCTACTGTTCTCGAACAACTCTGAGATAATAGTAGTCGTAGACTACTCCATACTTGATAATCTAGGGGAGAAATCGGAGGCGCTTAGCTATTCTGTCGTCCAACCCACTCTGGGTAAGGGACTAAGCATTATTGTGAAGCCCGGCGGGGAGACGCAGCCTTTGAAAACCGGCTTGAACATGCTTACGATCATCCTCCTCGCCGTCAGCGCGGCCATTATCATAGTTTTGCTCTACGCCTTCAGCAGGAAGAGGGAGATAATAATAGTCTGAATAATCTAGCATAAGGATCTAGGAAAGTTTATATCCTGTTTTCTAATGAATGCTAACGCTAGCGTGTATTAGCCATGCCGATACAGGAGGTTAGCAAAATATGGTTCAACGGCAAGCTGGTGGACTGGCACGACGCTAAGATACATGTTCTCACACACGGCCTACACTATGGCACAGGCGTTTTCGAAGGCATAAGAGCCTATGAAACCAGGAGGGGCACGGCAGTATTCAGGCTAACAGACCATTTGAAAAGATTCTATCGCTCAGCAAAAATATACTTCATGGAGATGCCTTATTCTCTAGAAGAGCTTAGGGAAGCCTGTAAAGCGGTTGTGAGGGAGAACGGTCTCAAGAGCGCTTACATAAGGCCGATAGCCTTCAGGGGCTACGGCGAGATGGGCCTCTACCCTTTGAACTCGCCTGTTGACGTCGTTGTGGCAGCATGGTCCTGGGGAACCTATCTGGGCGACGAAGGCATAAGGAACGGGATAAGAGTGAAAACCTCTTCCTTCAGGAGGATAGATGTCAACACTATTCCCGCGGGCGTTAAGGCCACTGGACAGTATATTAACAGCGTGCTCGCCAAGGTTGAGGCTAAGATGGCTGGCTACGACGAGGCGGTTATGCTCGACTCGCGCGGCATGGTTTCAGAAGGAAGCGGCGAAAACATTTTCATGGTGAGGAACGGCGTGATATACACTCCATCGACAGCATCCGGAATACTCGAGGGAATAACTAGGGACTCTGTCTTCCAAATAGCAAGGGACCTGGGCATCCAGGTTGTTGAGAGAGACTTGACGAGAATAGACTTCTACTATGCTGACGAAGCCTTCATGACGGGTACAGCAGCTGAAGTAGTGCCTGTGGTCGAGATGGATAATTATAAGATTGGAGACGGAAAGCCTGGCCCAATCACCAGAAGGATACAGGAAGAGTTCTTTAAGATAGTTAGGGGAGAGTCAGAAAAGTATTCGCACTGGCTAGAGCCAGTTTAATATTAAAGAGTATAACACCTTCAAGTTTCTATAAAGACTAATTTCTAAGAAAATATTGTTGGAACTATTCATACGAATATGTGTTATTAAAAAGCAGCGACGATGCTAAGTTTTGTGTGCCAGTCCAATTATCTCCCTAATGTTGCTGAATCCCTTAGCCGCTAAATAATTAACGATCCCCCCCATTATCTTACTGAAGACACTTAAACTATTATCGCCATATGCTATAGCTGATCCTATTTGGACTGCTGTTGCACCTGCTAGAATAAATTCTACAGCATCCTTCCAATCGTTGACCCCGCCGCATCCTACTATCGGTATTTTAAGGGCTTCGTACAGCTCGTAGACTATTCTGACGGAGACTGGGTGTATAGCTCTACCGGAGAGCCCGCCGTAAACGTTTGAGAGAACAGGCTTCATAGCGTTAACATCTATCACCATGCTTTTCAAAGTGTTTACTGCAGTTATCGCGTCAGCACCGGCTTTTACAGCAGCTCTAGCTATCTCCACGACGTCAGTCACGTTGGGGCTTATCTTGACGAAAAGTGGTTTCGAAGTGTATCGCTTGGCTGAGGCCACGATGCTCCTAACCTTCTCAGAGTCTGAACCGACTTCTAAGCCTAGTTTCTCAGCATGAGGGCATGAGAGATTAAGCTCGAAACCGTCTGAAACATGGTTGAGAGCTCTAACCATTTCAGCAGCCTCCTCACTGTTAGAAGGGCCTATGCTTACTATCAAGGGTATTTCAAGGCCTTCTTTAACCTCACCCAGCTCTCTTCCATACTCTAAGTATCCAGGATTCGGGAGGCCCATCGCGTTCAAAAAGCCGAATCCCAGGTCTAAGGCAGTAGGGTTCTCGTAGCCGGGCCTCGGAGTATAAGTCACTGTCTTGGTTACTATCGCGCCGACGCTACGGTTCTCAGAGGCTTTCTTAATCAGGCTTGTTGAAGACCCCAATACTCCAGACGCCACCATAAGCGGTGTCCTGAGAAATAAGCCAGCAAGCTCGATGCTTAAATCCGGATCCAATGCTTGTTTTCCCAATGATTATCGAAACATTATTATCTTTTTAACCTTTAGGCTATCGTTAAGACTTTTCCACACCGTATACTTTTCCAAATCCTTTTCGCACTCTTACCTCTCCCTCTTGGAAGACGATTACTCCTCTTAAGATGGTTGCCTTAATCCTGCCTCTGAGAACCCTGCCGGCGAAGGGGGAGTGTTTAGCCTTACTGTAGAATTCTTCGGGATTGACTTTCCACTCTTCCCTCGGGTCGAAAACTGTTAGGTTTGCAAGTTTCCCCTCTACTATGGATCCAAGCTTCTCGTCGCCAAGGAACGTGGCCGGCCCCCGTGTGAATGCTTCAATGACGCTGTGGAGGCTTATCCCAGTCTTGCTAACCATGTCTAAGAGTGATGAGAAAGCTGTTTCGAAACAGGCTATCCCAGAAGGTATTTCATCGTAATACGTGAGGCTCTTCTCCTCCAGCGTGTGAGGAGCATGGTCTGTGGCGAGCATCCGGATCCTCCCCCTCTCCAGGTTTTCAACTAGCCTCTGCCTCTCTTCAGGGCTTCTAAGAGGCGGGTTCACCTTGCATATCCCGCCTAGGGCTAGGAGGTCATTATCAGTCAAAACCAGGTGGTTGACGCTAACGTCGTAGGTAAAACCGTTCGCCTCAGCTTTCAGAATGCTCCCTACTGTTGTGAGATGTGCTGCATGCGAACCCGGCCCAAAGTGTTTGCGGAAGACGTCTAGCGCTGAGAGCTCCGCCTCCACGGGCCTTATGAAAGAATGCTTCTCAACCCCTTTAAGCATCTCGGGATACGCCCTCCTATTCTGCTCTATGATCGAAAGGTCCTCGGGGTGGAAAACCACCTTCTTACTGCTTCTCCTAACAGTATTGACTATTTCAACAAGGCTAGACCCAGCTTCCTTACAATAGTCCTCAGGGTAAAGCTTGAGGCCTACGGCGATGGTCTTAACGAGCTTCTCAGCCTCAGAAACATCCTCAGGCCTACCGAAGTAGAAGCCTGTGTCGACAACTATCTCCGTCTCAGCCTCTTCCAGCTTCTCCATCATTCTTAGACGTGTATTCGTAGGGGGATCAGTATTAGGCATGTCCAGAATTAGAGTGAATCCTCCAGCCGCGGCGGCTGAGGTCCCCGAGAGAAAATCCTCCTTGTGCTTAAGCCCCATACCCCTCAGGTGCGCATGCACGTCTATCAGGCCTGGGATGATAAGGAACCTGTTGAAATCAACCTTCTCATCGTAAGAGGGTGCATTAGCCTCCTTCCCTATGAAGGAGATTACTCCATCCTCGACGCCGATGCATGCTTCTTTAAACTCCCCCCTGTGGTATACTCTGCCGGTGAAAAGCGTATCAACGTGCGTCAAAGAGTCACCTCAACCCTCTTACCAGTCTCATCCCTCATGTATGACCCGAAGTCTGTTCCAAGTATTTCCTCAGCGTTGAAGACAGGCCCGTCTACGCATACTCTCAAGCCCACAGGGTCTAAGACGCAGGACCCGCAGAAGCCTATTCCACACTTCACGATCCTGACTAACGATACTTGACACCTCATCCCTCTTCTGAAGCATTCCTCAGCTATCTTAACCATCATTTTCTCAGGCCCTATTGTCAAAACGTTTTCGAAAAACTCCCCGGCAACAACCTTCTTAAAGAAGTCTGGGAGAGTGCCGTGGAACCCCTCGCTACCGTCGTCCGTCGCTATCCTAATGTTTGCCTTAAGCTCCCTGAGCTTGTTGACATAGACAAGATTATCACTATTCCTACCCCCTACTAGGAAGAGCGTTTGAACACCTTTCTCAGCGAGCTTCAAGTAAGCAGGTGTCAGCGAGGCTGTGCCTGTTCCTCCGCCTACGAGCAGATACTTCCCCGGGTATTCAAGGTTGAAACCGTTTCCATAGGGCCCTCTCAAGAAGACCTTTTCCCCAGCGTTTAGGCTCGCCAGCCTGTTTGAAGTATAGCCTACCCTCTCTATCGTGAGGCAGACAGTATCCCCCTGGGTCAGCGAGGGGGTTATCGGTATCTCCCCGTCCCCAGGCCTCCAAACCATTATGAATTGACCGGGCTTTATTTCCATGCTTTCTTCCAGCTTGAGCACTAGAGTATTTACTCTACTCGTTTCCCTCATGTTTGATAATACTTTCGCCTCAACATAGTAGTGGGTTCTCCCCGTCATGCTCATATCAACCCTTCTTGAACCCTCTCGATATCTGTGAGTATCAGGCTTAGAATAGCCATCCTAACCGGTATGCTGTAGAAAACCTGTTTGAAATATGCTGCGTAAGGAGTGTTGTCAATCTCGCTCGGTAATTCCCAGGTTCTGGGTAGCGGGTGCAGTATCTTAAGGTCCTTCCTAGCAGACTCTAATGTTTTCAATGTTAATGCGTAACTCCCCCTCAACTCCTCAGCCTCACGAAGGTCGGTGAACCTCTCAACCTGGAGCCTAACGAGATAGAGCACGTCAAGCCTGCTCACAACCTCCTCAACCCTCTCGTAATGGTTTATTTTAACGCCTCTCTGCTCCATGATTTTAACGAAACCTTCTTCTGGAGCAAGCCCCTTCGGCGAAACCACGTTCACCTCCTTTACCCCAAAAATACTTAGTCCTTTTACGAAGTCCTTCGCAGTCCTCGCGTGCCTTACATCACCCATAACACCGTATTCCAGCCCTTCTATCCTGCCCTTCTCCTTCAGAATAGTGTAGAGGTCTACGAGAGCTTGGGTAGGGTGTCTGCTCTGGCCTTCTCCAGCGTTTATAACCGGGTGCTCAGCCAGTCGGGCAAACCCCTCCATAACGTTTCCCCCAGGGTGTCTGATTACTATCGCGTCGCTGTAGGTGTCGAGCATTCTTATAGTGTCCTCAGGGCTCTCCCCCTTCTCCATAGACGTTCCTTCTGCGGATGAGAAGCCTATTACTGAGCCCCCGAGCCTATGCATCGCAGCCTCGAAGCTGAGCCTCGTCCTAGTGCTCGGCTCGAAGAAGGCTGCTGCCATTATCTTGCCCTCTAGGATCCTAAGGGGGGCCAGCTTAGCCTCTAGGAAAATATCCGCCTGCTTGAAAAGCCTCTCAATATCCTTTCTCGTGAAATCAGTTATCTCTACAAGGTCTCTATTCTTCCACACTGCTAAACCCCTCCAAGTACCTTATTATCTTCTCGTACTCGGGGCTCCGTATAAGCATGTTTTCAAGCAGTATTTTTAGGAAGCCCTTAACGTCTATTACGGAGTATGCTGTTATCCCCGCCTCCCTCAGCCTCCTAGCACCGTTCTGAAGCCTGTCTAGGAATACTAGGGCGTACTGGACCCGTCCCCCCGCAACGCCTATGGTTTTCACAGCGTTCTCTATACTCCTCCCCGTTGTCAGAACATCGTCGATAACGACGACCCTGCTCCCCTCCTCAAGCTCTCCCTCGATCATTCTCCCGGTGCCGTGCTCTCTCTCAACGCTCCTCACGTAAACCATTGGGAGGCCAGTCTTGTGAGATATCAACGTTGCTATTGGTATTCCCGCTGTCTCGACGCCTGCGACGACGTCGAAGTCTTCTCTTATGGTCCTCATCCTACTTATGTAGGAGTCTACAAGCCTTTCGAAGAGCCTTGGCCTGGATACTAGTATTCTCAGGTCAACGTAATAGGGGCTCAGCCCCCCTGAGGTGAGCTTGAACTCTCCGATTCTGAACACGCCTGCTAGGTAGATATCTTTAACAAGCTCCTCCAGCCAGGATTCTGTCATGCTCCTTCTTCACCTCCAGAACGGTTTCAAGAGGATCCTGGGAGCCGGTTATGCTCCTACCGATTATTTCGAAATCAGCCCCGGCTGAGAGACCCGCTCCATAAGGTGCTCCCTGCATCCCAACTCCCGGGGTGAATATTAGCAACCCGTTGCCAGCGATTTCTCTTACTCTTCTCACAACCCGTGTCCTCGTTGCCGGGGCGACAGCCCCATCGGCGCCGTGTTCCAAAGCTGTTTGAACCAGTTTTTCCACATGCGGGTCTATAAACTCCGTTGAGCCCGCGTGGCTCATGCTCACCACGATAACAACACCCCGGTTAAGCTTCTCAGCCTCTTTGAAAACCCCTTCCAAGCCACCTTCATATCCTATGAAGCCGTGCGCTATTATTGCGTCGAAACCCGTTTCATACAATATTCTGGCAATAAGGCTGTTGGTGAAAGATATGTCTGCAACCTTCACATCGGCTATGAACACGTTTTCACCGCTAAACTTGCTTAGGAGCTTCTTCAACAGGGGGAGGCCTGTAGATAGTATCGTTGGATAACCTATCTTAACGCCTGCTAAATGCTCCCCAAGCTGCTCGCAGAATTGATGGAGCCTGTTTAAAACGGTATCGCTATCGCCATACTCGTCGAAGGCCAGGACAATCCTGCTCTTCTTGAAAAAAGCATTTTCCAGGATTCTCCTCTTAAACAGGCTCTCCAACATTGTTTCCCATTTCAGATAGTGGCTTATTTCTTTTACTTACTCTCATGAAGAGGGTTTTAGATAACCTTAAATAGCCAGCACCTCCTTCTAAAATCCCCGATAACACTAGTGGAGAAAAACCTGTATGGGAGGAATGCAAAAAGGGCTGTTATAGTTCTCGCAGACGGGACCATTGTCCACGGCGAGGGCTTCGGCGCTGTCGCCGAGGTTGACGGCGAGTTCGTATTCAACACGGGCATGGTTGGCTACGTCGAGTCGATAACAGACCCCTCCTACTGGGGGCAGATACTTATTCAAACATATCCTTTGATAGGAAATTACGGAGTGAACCCTGAGGACTTCGAGTCCGACAGGCCTAAGATAAGGGGGTTCGTCGTCAGGGAGTGCATCGACACTCCTAGCCATAAGACCTCAGTAATGTCTCTCCCAGAATGGCTTGAGAAAGAATCCGTCCCGGGTATTTCGAGAGTAGACACCCGCATGCTGACTCAGAAGATAAGGGTGAAGGGCACTCAGCTGGGGATTCTGAAAGTATACTACGAGGGTGAGAAGATAGATGTTGAAGAACTATTCGACAAGGCTAAGAAGGTCGAAGACCCCAATAAGAGGAATCTTGCTGCAGAAGTCTCCACGAGGAAGGTTGTTGAACACTCTCCGGTTAAGGAAAACGGGTTCACAATAGTCTTAATGGACTTCGGCGTTAAGAAGTCGATAATACTAAACCTTTTGGAGCTGGGCTTCAGGGTAATCCAGGTGCCGCACGACACTCCGCTGGATAAGATAATGAGCTTCGAGCCTGATGGCGTGCTTGTTTCAAACGGGCCCGGGGACCCTGCTATACTGACTTATGCTTTCAAAACTGTTAGGGGGCTCATCGAGTACGGCTTACCGGTCTTCGGAATTTGCTTGGGGAACCAGCTTATCTCACTAGCGCTGGGGGCGAGCACGTACAAGCTGAAATTCGGCCACAGGGGTCAGAACCATCCTTGCATAGACCTTGAAACAGACAGGGTTTACATAACGAGCCAGAACCATGGTTTCGCCGTTAGAAAGGAGAGCCTTGAAAACTCTGGGCTGAAGGTTACTCACCTCAACGTGAACGACGGCACGGTTGAGGGGGTTAAAATGGAGGGCAAGCCTGTCTTTGGTGTGCAATTCCATCCCGAAGCCTCGCCAGGACCCTACGATGCGAAAATATACTTTGAGAAATTCCTTAAGCTCGTCGAGAAAAATAAGAACTGAAAACCACATGCCTCAGACTGAACCCCTTAGAAATTCTTAAAAAGATTTTATGTATGTTGGAAATCCACGGACTATGGTGATAGAAATAGTAAACATAATAGCTGGACTAATACTTGCGACAAGTATTCTGCCTAACATACCAATAGTGGGGAGAGATTTAACCAGACTTGCTAAAGTGCTGGGGGAGTTTCAGACAATTATTGGAATCGTAGCCGTAATACTTGGCATCCTACACTGGGGGTTGCAGGGAATAGTTGCAGTAATTGCAGGCTTAGTACTGGTCTTGGGCATTTTACCCAGCGTGCCGCTCGTGGGGGAAGATTTAGCGAAACTCGCAAAATGGCTAAGAGGATTTCAGACTCTAATCGGCGTGGTCGCAATAGTATTGGGAGTCATGGGGTTGCTTTTTTAGACTTCGCTGCTTTCAATCAAACGCTTAGTCAAGCGAATAGTGATCGGGAAACCGGCCCTATCATCCCTTCCTTGCTCAGAGGCTGAACTAACTATAGATGGGTTTGTGGCACTTCAACACTTTTTCAACAAAAGGAAACGAGAAAAAATAAATATAGGCTATAGTTATAGCTATAATTATGACTACTACTATTCAAGTCAGTAGAAAAACCAGACAGCTCCTAGATGCTTTAAAGAAAAAGTTGTCTGCGAAAAGCTACGATGAGGCTTTGCAAAAACTCTTAGCTGAAAAGATGGAAATCCCTACATCCATGTTTGGTTCAAATCCTAAGCTATCTCGGTTTAAAGAAGAGGAGGAAGCAGAATTTCATGAGCTATGAATATGTGATCGACGCATATGCGTGGATAGAGTACTTCAGGGGTTCAAAGCCTGGGGAGGCGGCGAAGCACTATATCGAGGAGGAGGATTCGGCAACCCCGACGGTAGTAATCGCAGAGCTGAGCAGAAAACTGCTTAAGGAAATTGAGAGAGGAGTGGAATCGGTTGAAGGCAGGAGGATAAAGCTAGAGTTTATTGGAACCATTACGGAGATCGTAGACTTGTCACGTGATATTGCTGAGCTCTCAGGTGAGATAGATGTTGAGAGAAAGAACAAAGTGGACGGTTGGGGCTTAGCCGATTCAATAATACTGGCGACAGCGCGAAGAGCAAACGCTAAAGTAGTTACGGGAGACAAGCATTTTGCCGACTTGAAGAATGAAGTAGTGATGATAAGCAGGTGAATAACGTGCTGGTTTAAGATAAAAAATAAGACAATCTTCGTGTTCAGCTAATTCCATTAAAGCCTTTTGAGTGAAGCGGTTTCAGAATAATGCTAATGGTCTTTTTGTTGAATTAACTGGCTTATTAAAAAATATTGTATTTGGCCGGTATGCCTGTTTTCTCAGATAATCTCCTTATTCTAATCAAGTTTGGCAGAAATTCTTGACTCGCTTGATTGCATTGTTTAAAGAAGGATGAGACGGCCACGATAGCGTCTACTATATACTGTCGTATGCGATCTTAGTGCTCTAACATAACATTTTTACCATTTTTCAATGCAAAACTCCTTAGAAACGTTTAAATAGAATAGAATCCTATTTTTTCTCCTCAGATACTTCAGTGGCTGAAACAGTAGGGAATGGCAGAGAAAGCGGCAGAAGCCTTCTAGCAATCTGTATTCATCTTCGCTATACGTCTAAATTTTTCGATAATTGCTTGAACGAGAGGTGTTGCGAATGCCCAGAAGGAGCGACATAAGGAAGGCACTAGTCATAGGAAGCGGGGGAATCGTGATAGCGCAGGCAGCTGAATTCGATTACTCTGGCTCGCAAGCTCTTAAGGCTTTAAAGGAAGAGGGTATTGAAACTGTTATCGTTAATCCGAATATCGCTACTATTCAGACTAGCCGGAGGATGGCTGACAAGGTTTACCTCGAGCCCTTAACCGTCGACTCCGTCTCCAAGATAATCGAGAAAGAAGGGGTTGACGGTATTCTGCTGGGCTTCGGTGGTCAAACAGCACTTAACCTAGGCTTGGCTCTTCACGACTCCGGTGTCTTGGACAAGTATGGTGTTAAAGTGCTGGGGTGCTCTATTGAAACCATCAGGACTGCTGAGGACAGGGATCTTTTCAGGAGAGCCATGTGGGATATTGGTTTGAAGGTTCCTCCAAGCGGCGTCGCAAGGTCCCCTGAGGATGCTATCAGGATTTCAGACGAGCTGGGCTTTCCACTCCTCGTGAGGACTTCCTTCACGCTAGGCGGTCAGAGCTCCGACATAGTTAGGAATAGGGATGAGCTTCGCAACGCTGTCTCCAAGGCCTTGAGATGGAGCCTTAACGGTGAGGTTTTGATCGAAAGGTCTTACTTCGGCTGGAAGGAGCTTGAGTACGAGTACATGAGGGACTATTACGGTAATGCTGTTGCAGTCGCCACTATGGAGGGCTTCGACCCGTTGGGTGTGCACACTGGTGAGAAGATTGTTGTCGTACCTATTCAGACGCTTACTAATAAGGAGTATCATAGGCTCAGGACTGCTGGGCTGAGGATCGTCGAGAAACTCGGTATCGTCGGAGAGTGCAACATACAGTTCGGCCTCGACCCTGAGAGCGGGGAGCTGATAGTTGTAGAGGTTAACCCCAGGCTCTCAAGGTCCAGTGCCTTAGCCTCTAAGGCGACTGGCTACCCTCTTGCCTACTTGGCTGCGAAGCTGGCGGTCGGCTATAGGATAGACGAGATAACGAACAAGGTTACTGGGATCACTAAGGCTAGTTTCGAGCCTGCTCTAGACTACGTTGTCGTAAAGTACCCCAGGTGGGACTTCAGGAAGTTCCCCGGCGACGTTGATAGGACGATAGGAACTATGATGAAGTCTGTGGGAGAGGTCATGGCGATAGGTAGGACTTTCGAAGAGGCTTTGCAGAAGGCTGTGAGGATGCTTCAAATAGGCAGGGTGGGGGTTGTCGGCAACGAGGAAGAGGATAATGGAGTGCCGTCGAACCTGCGCGAGTTTCTAAAGCCGACTGACGAGAGGCTTTTCAACATCGTCAGGGCGTTGAAGAGCGGTGTCAGCGTAGAAGAGGCAAGCAGGGTAACTGGAATAGACAAATGGTTCCTCTACAGGATATTGAATATTATCCGGGTGGATAACGAGCTTAAATCCATAAGGGACGAGTACGACGAGGAGAAGATCGCTGAGAAGATAAGGGAGGCTAAGAGGCTCGGCTTCTCGGATGTTCAGATAGCTAAGAGGCTCGGGTGGAGCGAGGACGAGGTTAGGAGCTTCAGGGTCAAGCACGGCATCAAGCCTGTTTTCAAACTCATAGACACGATGGCTGCGGAATGGGAGTCTGTTACAAACTATCTCTACGCCACCTACGGCGACGAGGCCAGTGATGTTTCAGAGAGCCCTGGTAAGAGGAAGGTTATTATCTTGGGCGCGGGCACTAACAGGATTGGTAGTAGTGTTGAATTCGACTACTGCACTATGCACACAGTGTGGTCGATGAAGGAAGAGGGTTTCGACGAGGTTATCGTTGTGAACAATAATCCTGAAACAGTCTCGACGGACTACGATATGTCTGACAAGCTTTACTTCGAAGAACTCTCCTTCGAGAGGGTTATGGACATTGTGGAGGCTGAGAAGCCTGAGGGCGTTGTCGTAAGCGTTGGAGGCCAGGACCCTATCAACATTACTCCGAAGCTTCACGAGTACGGTGTTAGGATACTGGGGACCTCGCCGGTCAGCATAGACCGTGCTGAAGACAGGGCTAAGTTCAGCCTCCTTCTGGATAAATTGGGCATCAAGCAGCCGCCTTGGGCTAGGGTTTCCAGCATTGAGGAGGCTGTTTCCAAAGCCGGGGATTTGGGCTACCCGGTCTTAGTGAGGCCCTCCTACGTATTGTCCGGTGCAGCCATGAATGTTGCTGCGAACGAGGAGGAGCTCGTGGAGTATATTCGGAACGCTACCAGGATCTCGCCTGAGCACTCTGTGGTTATCAGCAAGTTTTTCGAACAGGCTTACGAGGCTGAGGTCGACGCGGTTAGCGACGGCGAGGACGTTCTAATAGGAGGCGTTATGGAGCATGTTGAGTACGCTGGTACTCACAGCGGCGACGCCACAATAATCATCCCGCCACAGAGGCTTCCTGAAAAAGTTGTGGAGAAGATTAAGGATTATACTGTGAGGATTGCGAGGGAGCTCAGGATTGTCGGCCCGTTTAACATCCAGTATCTCGTCAAGAATTCTGAGGTCTACGTTATAGAGGCTAACGTGAGGGCGAGCAGGACGATGCCTTTCGTCAGCAAGGTTACTGGAGTACCGTTGATATGGCTTGCCGGAAAAGTGATGGCCGGCCGCAGGCTCAGAGAGTTTTCCCTGATTAAGCGTAATGAGAAGACCATGGGGGTCAAAGTCCCTGTCTTCTCCTTCGTCAGGCTTAAGGGCGTTGACCCTGTTCTAGGTGTTGAAATGAGGTCCACCGGGGAGGTTGCCTGCATAGGCTACGATTTCATCAACACCTTTGTAAGGGCTTGGGTCTCCTCTGGTCTCAGCCTCCCCTCAAGGAACAGCATCATATTCATAACGGTTAGAGATGAAGATAAGCCTGCGGCTGCGGAGCTCGCTAACAGGCTGGTGGAAATGGGCTTTACAATAGCTGCTACAAGAGGCACTAGGAGCTTCCTGTCTTCCAGGGGGCTTATTAACGTGATACTCGTCAACAGACTTAGTGAGAGGGCTGAGGAGGGCGTGGATTCGATGAGCTTCCTCACGAGCGGCAGGATCGGGCTGGTCATAAACACGCCGGACCTGAGGGATAAGGAGACTCTTAGAGACATGTATGCTATAAGGAGGACTGCCGTAGAGTTCGCGATACCGGTGGTCACGAGCCTTGAGGTGGCTGAGAGAATAATCGAAGCGATGCGCTTCAAGAACAATGATCATGAGTCAGCCTACACACCCTGCTCGCTGGACGAGTTACACAAGGATATCCCCCTGTCCAAGTATGTTTAAGGCTGTTTCAAGTACGTAAGGATCCTCCTTAGGAGCCTCATCTTCTCAAGCGAGTCGGTAAAGTTGATGAGTAAGCTGGCTAGCGGCGAAACTACCCCGGGGGAGGCGGGTACTCCTTTTTCAAAACGTGCTCTACAGCCTGCCAGCGCATTCCATACGGTGGCGAACCTCTTCTCCACATCGCTTCTGTCGGAGGAAACCATTACTGTAGAAAGATCGGCCATAAGCTCCTGAGTCTCAACGATTTTCTCGAGCAACGGTGGCAGTGCTTTCCTAGCTTTGCCAACTACGTAGCTCCATTCCGCAAGGCTGTTTGAGAGTATTTCTATTTGAGTATTCGCAAAGCCTTTCCTCCTCAATTCTTGGAGCACTGTAACAGCCTTAAGAGCCTCCTCCATTGATTCCAGTACAACACTCTCTCTCGCCACGATCCTGTTAATAGCCTGCTTAAGCATTCTCAATTGAGCTGCTTCTTGAACAAGCTGGCTGGCGTACAGTCCGGGTATCACATTTTCAACCTGTTCAACAACCTTGCTAGCAGCATCTTTAACAAGCTTTAAAACCCTGCAGGACTCGGATGCTGCCGTAAAATCCTCAGTCTTAATTTCTTCAACGTGTTGCGAAAACCTCTTCTCTCCATCGCCGTAAGTTTTCAGAAATAGAGCGTTCCCCAGTAAACCGTGCACCGCAGGGGTTTCAATACTCTCTACGTGCGAGGTGAAGAGAACTATTTTCCCAGAGCCGTGTTCAACCATGATGATGCTGCTCGCCCCTTGGGCTTTTTCAACAGCGTTCTCACAGGGCAGCCCGTACTCAGCGCTCTCTGAAACTGACCCTATTACTCCGAATACTTGCTTGGGATCTTTAGCTTTTATCAACGGGCCTGTGTGCAACATCGTAACCTCTTCCCTGTACCCTAGGGTTAGAAGCCCCCTTTTCACAATCTTCGACTTAACAAGCCCCTTGACAGGGTATGTTCTCAAAACCTCGCCCAACCTCCTGCTCGAGAAAACTGGCCACCGGGGTTCTGAAACGCTGTCGCTAAGTATCTCACACTCTACGACCTGTAATTCCTCCCATGCTTCGAGGAGACCGTATGCCGCTCCGAGAATGTTAACCGGCTTGACTGGGAGCATTGCACCTGCGCAGACACCTATGTAGACCCCCCCAGACTCTACGAATTGCCTGATAAGCCTGGCCTCCTCAGGCTTCATAGAGCTGAGTATTTGGAAACTGTCTCCTCCGCCGAAGATTAACGCGTCGAGGCTGCTTAAATCGCCCGGGGTCAAAGGCCCAGTTAGCAAAGATACTTTCCTGAAACCCATCTCCTCCAAGGCCTCTACCATGTCTTGGGTGTAGTATGGTCCTGCCCCCTCGCCGCTGTAAACCCCTATCAGCGGGCTCCTCACTGTAACTACGGTCTCCGGGTCAAATGTTTTCAAAGGCTTTAGTTCAACACCGTATTCCTCGCCGAGGTTGTTAATCAAGCGTTCAGAGTAATGGTCTTCAACGCCTATGACGAAGTCTCCGGGCTGTAGCCCGGTTCCTTTAGAGCCCCTTGGTCCCACGAGTCTTCCGACTTTGAAACCGGCTTCGGAAAGATTGTTCACAAGCCTGAGAGTATTAGAGCATGATTCCCCGTCTACTGCTTTAAACGGTGCTCTCCACCACTTCAACAGCCTATTTGGATAACTGGAAGTATATTAATCTCTCTGGAAAATTTAGGAGCCTAGGCTCACTCTAATAGGTATTCTCCCGGGGGGTGGTGTTTTGCTTCTTAAAACCTTAAGGACTGCCTTGACTGCGGTAACGCTGGGCGTGAAGGCTGCTACACATATTTTCGCGCCGCTGAAGAGTTTAAGGTCCTCAGGAGACCCAAGCGATATTACAACATTCTCCCTGAAGAGCTCGATTAGTTTCTTAAAAACGGAAGTCTCCTTACCGTCTTCATGCATATTGTAGGTTAGCACCACTAGCAGAGTATTGCTCGGAGTATTCCTGTAAAGCTCGTTCAGCCTCCTCCCCGGCATTTCATCAACATGTTCCAGGAGCTCGAAGCCGTTGAATTCCTCTTCTAGGGTCTGCAGAAGCCTCTTCTTCTCATCGTCTTCGAAAAGGTTGTTAAGCCTGTTGGCGAGAACAACCAGGGGTTTTCCGAAGAACCTTAAGGGGAGCTCGCCAGCCCCCTTCACTACAGCTATGCTATTGACGAAGATCTTCCAAGCCCTGCTCCTGTTTATGAGGCTTCCCCGGGTCTTCTCAGGAGTCTTCTTAAACTTTTCTAGTTTCCTCAGCTTGAAGCTTAGAACCTCCAGCGCACTGTTCCTAACCTTATTGTAGAACTCTTTGTCTCTACCAGCTTCCTCCACGATTCTTTCCAGCGCGTTCTTAACATCCTCCTCATCCGTGGATGGCACTACGATATGGTTTCCAGCCTTCAACGCTGTTACAGCAGCCTTCTCAGGGTCTATGTGGACTGAATTGTCTTCGCCGTTTAGACAGTCTGTTACAAGCATGTTCTTGAACCCAAGCCCCCTCTTAACCACTTTCTCAACAACCTTGGCCGAGAGCGAGGACGGGGTGTTAGCACTGTCGACAGCCGGGAGCGGAGTATGCCCTATTACAACACCCTCCACACCCATTTTGAAAGCTGTTTGGAAAGGCTTGAAATCCCTCTTGTAGAGCTCGCCAAGGGCCTCCAGGTTCCTGTCACGCTGGTCGAAAAACCTCCTCGGAAAATACTTGACGAAAGACATTAGGCCCCCATTTCTCAGCCCTCTAACGTAGCTTGCGACGTAATCAGATACTTCATCAGGATCTTCGCCGAAACTGTTCTCTCTAAAGCTCCGCATAGTCTCGTAGGGGTAGAGATTGGCCACTGGCGCCAGATTTACGTTGATGCTGAGTGTCCTAAGCTCTAGAGCAGTTATGTACCCCGCTATGTAGGCTGACTTCGTGTCTCCCGTGGCGCTTATGCCCATTAGGCTCGGGAGCTCCGTAGAAGGTTGTGGAAGCTTCTCCAACCTACCGCCATCCTGCTCCGTTGCGAGAATAATCGAGAAGCCATACGTCTTCTTGTAAAGCTCCGCCAGCTCCTTAAGCTCCCTCCCAATATTGCGAATGCTTGAAAGCACTTCCCTCCCTATTATTAACCCGCCTAAAGCATTCTCCAACGCTATCTTTTTAAAACACTCGATGCTCCTACTGTCCTTAACATAACCCATTACTGTTTGCCCAATAATTTTTTCAAACGGAAGCTTCTGAATAATCTTCTCCAGTGTCGTCATTTCCTCCAAGCTAATTTTCTTTCTTCAGAATTATCTGAGGCACTGCCTTGCTCCCATGCTTTATTGCAACAATGCTTACCTCGATGCTCCATCGCCCTCTTTCTCTTTCTACAAAGAGGCTCTATAAGGATTTCGTACTCGCGTTTATGCTGAGTTGACGGCTGTTTTGAATGTTTTCAAAAATTTGCTTAAAGGGACTCCTCCGCTCTCTGTCGCTTTCTCTCCCGGTTTAAAAACCCTGATGTTTCCATACCCGAAATCCACTACGACGTAAAGCGGAAAACCCTGAATTTCCTTAGGAATACGACTGGTGTAGAGAGCACTCTTACTAGTAGATTTAACCTGAATCAGTATGCACCTTCCTCTCCACAAGCATACGAGGTCAGCGGACCCAAGGCTCCCCCCTGACCTTACTGTCGTCCAACCATGCTTATTGAGTATCATCCTCACTTTTCGCTCAGCCAGATACCCTTTCCTCTTAGAGTATTTCATCATCTAGACCTCTTTAAGCAGTTTGATGAAATCCATCCCGTCGACAAGCCCTAATGATCCTTTCCTCCCAGAATCCTCGTCAAAAGGGTTTCCATCACCATTCAAACCAGGCTTCATTACAGAGAAAGGCACGGGATCGGTTGTGTGTTTCCTCACTGCCAGCGGCGTCGGATGGTCTGGGAGAATGCTTATGGAAGTATTGTCGACGTTGATGCTATCAAGTATTTTGCCGAAGAGCCTCCTATCCATCTCCTCGATAACCTTGATTTTTGTTTCTAAAACCCCCTCGTGACCCGCTTCGTCAGGAGCCTCAACGTGAAGGTAGACGAAATCGGAATCCTCCAGCGCTCTTAAAGCGTAGAGAGCCTTATTCTCGTAACTAGTATCGTAATACCCGGTTGCACCAGGTACGTCTGGCACATTCATGCCTGCAAGCTCCCCTATGCCTTTTATCAAGTCCACTGCGCATATCACCGTGCCCCTTAGACCGTGTTTCTCCAAGAAAGGTTGAAGCCTCGGAGTCTTCCCCTGCCCCCAGATCCAAACCATGTTCGCAGGCTTCTCACCTAGGCTTACCCTACGGGTGTTGACAGGGTTCTCGGAGAGTATGCTTATCGATTTGAGCATCATTTCGTTAAGCCTCCTAGCCTCCTCGTTGTCAGGCTTCAGCAAGTATTTCTCGTAGGGTTCCCCCATTATTTCATGCGGGGGAGTTGACTCAAGCCTCTCCCCAATCTTGGAGACGAATATGTTCCGGTAGCTTACTCCACCGTAGAATCTTCCGTATTCGCCGAGCCTATTGTTCAACTCGGATACGAGAAGCCTAGCCTCCTCCGTAGTAATATGCCCCCCGGAATAATCTATTATCTTACCCTCCTCAACTGTTATCAAGTTGCATCTGAAAACAACTTCATCGTCTCCGACTCTTATCTTCCTCGCAGCGGCCTCTATCGGCCCCCTGCCGGTATAGCACGCGTACGGGTCGTATCCAAGTATGACGAGATTTGCAACATCGCTTCCCTTCGGGAGGTCTGGGCGCAGGGTTTTAAGCAGCCCCATCTTGCTCCTCCTAGCTATGAAATCCATGTTGGGCTTGTAGGCGAGTTGAAGAGGAGTCTTCCATCCTGCTTCGCTAACGGGATAATCAGCCATCCCGTCTCCAACTACGACTAGGTATTTCAAAGCCCGAGCGCTCTAACAGGCTAAACAATATTTTTAAAACTTTCCAAATCCCCATTCCTCGGATAAACCTTATTATACGCTTATTGTTTGGAGTCTGCAGGGTTTGGGAAAGAGCACGGATAGTTTGAGCAGGATTCTGACGATGATTGTCCGCAGGAATCTGGATGAGGCTGAGAAGCAGATAGAGAGCTTCAGGCCTAGGGACGAGTATGAAGTTGGCTATTTGAAAGGCTTGAGGGGAATAGTCCATGCTTTACGGAAGCCTGTTGAAGGCAGTGTAATAGATTCCGGAGACCCTAGGATCCACTTAAAGAGCATGAAGGAGTCTGTAGAGACCCATTACCTGAGCAGGGAGGAAGAGGGTTTTTTTAACGCGTGGATGGATTTCCTGAGGAAACTACCCGCTGGGAAAAAGAGTGTTGTAGAGAAGAAACCAGGTGAACAACCAGGATAGGAAGAAGCTTCCAACCCCCTCCTTCCACGCAGCGTCCTTGTCGCTTAAAACATCGCCGTAAAGCTTCTTAAAGAAGTGATACGTTATGAGGTATACTATCAACATTAGGGAGAAAGACGAAATTATCGACAATGGGGGTCTCCAGAACAGGGCGTGAACAATACCCATCAGGGCTCCGATTCCAACTCTCGTCCAGTAAATCACGGTTTCAGGTTTAAATCCCATGTCATCTATTCGTCATAGGGTTGAGCAATCGGAAAATAAGTCTTTCCAGCGTCGACTACCTCGTACTTGCTAGGGAGCTCTCAAGCCAGTTACGCGGCGCCTGGGTTGACAACGTCTACGAGAACCCGGACTACGGCTATTACGTTTTTAAGTTCAGGGCGGAGGGGGTTGTTAAGAAGCTTATAGCCATACCTGGTGAAGCAGTTTTCTTAACAAGGTATGATCATCCTGTTGTAAGTAGGCCGAGCCCCTCCTTGACGAGGCTCAGGAAGCTAATCAGGAACCTAAGGGTTGAGGATGTTGCTCAACACGATTTCGACAGGATAATTGTGATAAGCCTTTCGAGAAGCAGTTTAAACGCCAAGCTTATAATAGAGGGGTTGAAAAAGGGTGTTATAGTACTCGTCTCCGGAGACTGGACTATTCTCTTCACGTCGCAGAAAATGGAGACTGGAGCGAGGACCCTCAGGGAGGGTGAGAAATATGCTTTTCCCCCTTCCAATATAATCGATCCCCGTGATGTGACTGACGCTGGGGCTTTCGAGGAGTTCGCGTCAGAGAGGGTTGATCGCTTCATAGCCGGCAAGCTGGGCTTCGGCTCGAAGATTATGAGCGAGATATGTTGCAGGGCAGGATTAGATCCTGGTTCTAGGGTTGAGAATAAGATGCAGACCATAATCGATGTTGCGAGAATGCTTGTTAAAGAGGCTGAGGAGAACCCTAAGCCGAAGCTCTACTACTCCAACGGGTCCCCAGTAGACGCTTCAGGAGTATTCTTGGTTTCGATGAAGGAGTTTGAGCAGAAGAGTTTCGAAACCATGTCGGAAGCCTTGGATGAATACTATGCTGCGATGGGTTTTGAAGCGAGGAAGGGGGTTGAAAGGGCTTCGAGAGAATTAGAGAAGCTGCTCAAGGCTAGGGAGAGAATGGTCTCGGAAGCAAGCATGCTGAAGCTGAAGGCTAGGACGCTGATGGATAATCTCCACCTCTTTCAAACAGTTTTGGACAGTGTTAAGAGCGGGAAAGAGCCTCCTGAAGGTGTTAAGATTGTTGAAAAGAATTATGACAAGAGGATCGTCAGAGTCTTGTTCAACGACATCGAGTACGCTTTAGAAATGGATTCTTCAGCAGCATCCAATGCTTCAAAAATGTTTGAGGAAGCTAAGAAGATAGAGAAACATCTTTCGGAGATGGATGCGAAGATACTGGCGCTTAAGGAGGCTGCTCCAAGCAAGATATTGCCCAAGAAAAAGGTTGAGGAGAAGAAATGGTACGAGAAATTCCGTTGGAACATTTCTGCGAACGGGAGCCTGATACTGGCCGGGAAAGACGCCGGGACTAATGAGCTTCTCGTCAAGAAGTACGTTGGAGAAAACGGTATTGTACTTCATGCTGACTTCGTCGGCGCACCCTTCGTAACCATACACGATGTTGAAAACCCTTCGCAGGAGGAATTGGAGGAGGCTGCGTTAATGGCTGCTTGCTACACTACTAAGGCTTGGGAGGGCAAATATGCTTCCCTCGACGTCTACTGGGTCAAGGGAAGTCAGCTCAGCAAGCAGGCTCCCCCAGGCCAGTACCTTCCGAAGGGTGCTTTCATGGTTCACGGTGAGAAGAACTTCATAAGAAACGTGGAGTTGAAACTATGGGTTGGCATCACTGACGGTGGCGAAATAGTCTACGGGAGCCTTGGGAAAGTCAAGGCGAAATGTAAAAGGTATGCTTATGTAGTCCCGGGGAATAGGGATAAGAATAAGGAGGCAGCTAGACTAGTTGATAAGCTCTTAGAGGGCAGAACGCTTCCACGTAAGGAGGTTGCTAGGCTGCGGGAGATTGTTCGCAGCATAATCCCCGGGAAGCATTGTGAAATACATTACGCCTCTCCTTCTCATTGAAAAATTTATCCTTCGGAATAATTCCAGTAGACGAACAGATTAATGTTTAAAAAGCATCGTTCCTGTAGCCCCCGGGGTTGAAACACGCTTCCAGGATTAACAGGCTCGTCGAGCCGCCGCACAGGAAGATACTGAAGGAGGCTAAGGCTGGGGGGAGGGCTGTGATGAACCTCAGCGTCGGAGACATTTTCATAGATCCTCATCCGCTTGTTGAGGAGACGCTGAGGAAAACATGCGGCGAAACGAGCGTAACCTATCCTCCGGTAGAGGGCTTTAACGAGCTTAGAAGCAGCATCGCCGAGTACTTGAGGAATAGCCGTGGGATGGAGGTTGGCTTTGAAAACATCTTGGTTACTGCGGGAGCGTCTGAAGCATTCCTCGTAGCCCTAATGGCTATCCTAGACGTTGGGGACAGGATTATCCTGCCCGACCCCACCTACCCCCAGCACTTTCTCGCTGCGAACCTCTTCGACAACGTTAGAGTCAGCTATTATAGTCAGAACAGGAATATTAGCGAACAGGTTCCTGAGGAGCGGAGCATCGTTCTGATCTGCTCGCCTAACAACCCCACTGGCAAAGTGGTTTCCGCGAAAGACGTGGAGAACCTTGTCGAGCATGCTCGTGAAACCGATTCGATAATAGTCTCAGACGAGACCTATTTCGAAATATTCTTCAAAAACAATAAGCCCGCAAGCCCCGGGAGCTTCGACACCAAGCTTGAAAACACGATGATCGTGGGGAGCTTCTCTAAGAACATGGGTGTGACCGGGCTTAGAGTAGGATTCTTAGCTTCGGAGCAGAACATTATTAGTAAGGCTTCAACCGTCAGGTACGCGACCTCCCTAACCTCTAACGTCGTGGGTCAACACGTGGTTTTGAAAACGCTGCCGTTCATCAACGAGATATCCAGCTACGTTAGGATGAGCATTGAGAAACGGCTGAAGATCTTCCTGAACGGGTTTAAGAGAAGCGACTTGATGAAAGTATATGCGCCAGAAGGCTCTCTCTACATATTCCCATCCATACCGTTCAAATCATTCGATTTCTGTCTTGAACTGGCTAAGAAAACCGGAGTTGTCCTCGCCCCGGGCCAGGGCTTCGGCCCCTCCGGAGAGAACCATGTTAGGATAAGCTTCGGAGCGAGGGAAGAAGATATAAGGAATTCAATACCATTGCTAAACCAGTTTGAACCAGGGTCTTGACAGCGTGTTTAAAGAGGGCGATGACGTTCTACTAGTATCCTCCAAGGGTAAGAAACGCGTGGTGAAGATACGGGGTGATAGAATCCATACTCACAAGGGCTATCTGGCTGTTAAGGACATCGTCGGCAAACAGCCCGGGATAGTTGTTAAGACGCACGTAGGGGAGGAAATGCTTGCGTTAAAACCCCTCGTAGCAGAATACATCCCCAAGCTCGCTAGGAGGACTCAAGTAATGTATCCTAAGGACATTGGCTACATGGTTCTTAATCTAGGAGTGTCGCCGGGCTACAGGGTTCTCGAAGCCGGCACTGGGAGCGGTGCAGCCACGATGGTTGTTGCAAGCATCGTCAAGCCCGATGGCAGGGTTTTCTCCTGCGACGTGAACGAGGAATCCATAAGAATCGCACGTAAGAATCTTGAGAGAGCCGGGTTGGCTGAATACGTTGAGCTGATTCACGGCGATATCAAGAAAATTGCTCTAGAAGGTTTTTTCGACGCGGCGATAATGGATATCCCAGACCCTTGGGACGCGTTGAGCAAGGTGGTTAGCCTCCTAAAACCGTCTGCGAGAATATGCATAGTCGTGCCGACTATGAACCAGCTTGAAAAAGTTTACCGTGCGATGATGGAAACGAACGTGACCCACTTGGAGACTGTGGAGATAATGCTAAGGAGGATAAGGCCTTTCGAGGGCAGAGTTAGGCCGGAATCCATCATGGTCGGCCATACGGCGTACCTCATGTTCGGAGCTAAAGTCACTAGGGAAAACATTTAAAAAAGAAACTTGCAGTAGGCATCTGGCTTGCAGAAAAGAGAAGCAGTCTATTCAGTCGGGAACCTCCTAGTCTTCATCGGTATTGTGATACTGGTTGCCTTCACCCTCCTCTCAGCAATGGAGGTTTCAGGATTCCTGAGGACGGGAATCAACCTGTTAAGCTCCCTTCTCATATCAGCCGGGTCAGGAATGCCCATCATCCTTAAAGAGATGGAGATCAGCCAGAGGCTTAGGAGCGTGGGAGTCAGATGCTTCACTTCTAGCTTCACAATATCCATAATCATGGTGCTCCAGATGCTCACCAGAGGCTGGGCCTCTACGGTGCCCGTTTTAGCCTCAGTCCTCTTAGCATCCATAGGAATAGTGGCATACCTGCTTTCGGCAAAAGGCGGTAAACTAATGCTACCATCCCCGAGAGAAGTTCTCCTCGTAATCTCAGCAGTAGTGGTCTTCGCAACCCCCATGATACAGCTCTCGCTCCCACGCTTAGGAATTAGCGTAGAGGCTTCCCGAACAATATCCATAAGCCTGCTCATAGCCTTCGCAGTAGTGCTCTACCTCTCTATTAAAGCACCCTTCAGGAGAGAGAAAGCCCAGGGAGTGAAAGAAGGGAAAAACTGAAGCGCAACCCTTAATTACTTTCTCAACCAACTATTCGCATGGGTAGACCAGGCTCCTGCTGGGGTACTCGGCAGGCCTCAGCACCCTTCGGAGGGGACAAGCCGCCTCAACTATGGGGATTGGGCTTGAAACCCGTAGGGAGGTTGAAGCACCTTCCAAGGGTGTTGCGGAGTAAAAGCACCCTTCCCAGGCTTGTTGAAAAGCGGATTGGGGAGGGTGAGCCTACTAGCCTGGGCCCAAAACTTTTTGAAAAACCTTAAAAGTTTAAAAGCGTAGTTCTGTTAAACTGTTTGATAAAAAGATGGATGTTCTGATAATCGCGGCTATGCTTATCTGCGTGGTTATTGCGATAGGCGTTGCACTATACGTTATCTCCATATACAACAGGTTTTTCAGCCTCAAGAATTCTGCTGAAGCTACGCTTAGCCAGATAAGGGTTGCGATGAAGAAGAGGCTCGACATGATTGAGCAACTCCTCGAATCAGTTAAGAGCTACGCAAGGTTTGAAAGAGAAACATTGGAGAAGATAATCGGCCTTAGAACAGCCGTTTTAAAAGCCGAGCCTGGCACACTCAGTGAAATAGACAGGGAGACGAGAAGGCTCTTCGGAAACATTGTTGCGGTTGCTGAAAACTATCCTGACCTGAAGACATCCAACACGGTCACAAACCTCATGGAGTCTGTTAAAAGCGTTGAGGACGAGATCGCTAGGCAAAGGTACACGTACAACAATATCGTGCAGGAGTTCAACATAATGATGGACACCGTTCCCTCTAAGTTTGTAGCGGGCTTAACAGGCTTAGGTAAGCTGGAGTACCTTAGGTTCGAGGAAGAAGTTGAGAGGCGTCCCAGGATAGAGTTCTAGGCCTTGACTGAGAGGAGAGAACTGTTTAAGCTGTTTTCCATCGTTCTCATAGTAAGCATTATTGGTCTAGTTTTAATAAACTACGTTCCTCATCTTCTCGAAGAAAACGGGGTTGAGGTTGAACGATACGATGCCACGCTCTACGCCAACGGCACGCTGATAGAAGAGTACGTGTACAACATTAAGGCTTCACGCAAGTACACTATGCTCTACAGGTTCTGGGATGCTTCTCTATCACTCGAGAACCTGAATAAGCCCTTCGTGAAATTAGTTTCCATACATGTTCCCGAAGGCACAGTAGGCTACGTGAAGGATCATAGAGGCACTGTTTGGACGACGCAGCCGTACGACGAGAATCCTGGAGTCTTCATAAGCATATCGTGGATGGCTGAGCTGAATGAGGCTGGCTGCTACAACCCTAACCATTTTCAAACAGGCAGGTATACCGTAAAATACGTGTTCGAAATCCACCCGCCGGTCCAGTATGACAATAGCACGGTCCACTTTAACCTGAAGCTGGCGGAGGCAGGAGAACACCTGCCTTATAGAAGAGTTACGATAATCGTTGAGGACGCTGGCTACGTTTCATCACTGTATCCTCACCCGCCCCTCATGGATGTGACTCATACAGGTAACAGGATTGAAATACGGGGCAGCGCTGCTGAAAACGAGCTGCTTGAACTGGAAATGCTTTTGAAGAAAGATGTTCTCAACGTTTTAAAGGCTTTCCCAAAAGAGATGGGTGACGTAACCACTCCCACCATTACAGCCAACACTCTATACTTCATCCAGTATTGCTCTGCGTTAGCCTTGAAGTATTGTGCTCAAACACTCGTATTCGCATACCCCCTCCTATTCATTCTGATATACTTCTTATACGGCAGGGAGCGAGAGTTCACGGTTCCCAGCTACCTCAGCACGGTTCCGAACAGGAATAGGAAGCCCTGGTTGGTTAACCTTGTTTTTAAAGGCGACGCAATAGACTTTGATGAGAACGGTTTCTACGCAACGCTGCTCGACCTTCATTTGAAAGGAAAGATAAGGATCAGCGAGGAGCAGGGCGAGCTCACGATCAAAATAATTGACGATAATTACGGCGACAAGTATGAGAAGAACGTCATAAGCTTCCTGAAGTCTCTGGCTGAAGACGGGTCTTTCAGCACGAAGACGGTGAGGGAGAAGGTGGAGCGTTTGACCAGTGAGAAAAAATACTCCTCGCTCCTGCGCCTAAAACGCATGTTTTACAGGCTTACACACTGGGTTGACAAGCAGGCTGCTCGCGAATTCATTGTTAAAGGCAGGTGGAAGTTAAGCATGCTGCTGACACCGCCCGCCCTGATTTTCATAATATCAATAATACTGGGTGATTTGGCTCCAACGGTTTCCCATATAACTTACGTAGCCTTGTTAACCTCCCCAATCCCATTCGTACAAGCACTTATTGCAAACGCTATGCCTACAACGCTATTCGGAAGGTGGAGGGGCTCATACTACAGGGAGAAGCTTGAATGGGATGCTTTCAGGAAATTCCTTTCAGACCTAGCCCTAATAAGAAAATACGCTCCGCAGGACATCTCAATGTGGGGCGAGTGGCTTGTCTACGGCACAGCACTGGGGGTAGGGAACAAGGTTGCTGAAGCAATGAGAGAGCTAAGCATCCCGCTTGAAGAGTTAAAGATAGTTCAATCAATGCCTACCGTCTTTATGCCGATAACCGCTTGGAGTCCCCCCAGCAGCCATGGCGTGATAACGGGTGGGGGAGTAGGCGGAGGAGGTGGAGGAGGCTTCGGCGGCGGCGGAGGATTCGGAGGCGGAGGAGCTGGAGCAAGGTGAAAGAACCCAGGAAAGCAATTCGGCTAAAGTCGAATAAAAATTGATATTTTGACGCTACATTTAAACAAAACATATCTTTAAGAATTATTTCAGAATTGTTTCTGAAACGTCATAAAACGCAATATATATAGGTGTCATAGACGGAAGGCCGCGAGGTGGTGGCATATGAGAGTTGGAGAACACTGGGGTCTAATGGTCTCCGGCGTCATCGCAATAGTTTTCCTGCTTGTAGCAGGCGGACTCATCATCTCCACGTTAGCTTGGGGTACACCAGGTGAATGGACATCATTGACGGGTAATGCCGTAAAGGAAAATAGTTATGGATGGCCATCTCCTACTGCAGTGATTGGATCTATTGCGCGAGGAAGGTATGGTCCAACTGGCTATTATTTTGACATAGCTTTTCACTCTGCTTCCAGAGCTTGCGGTGGTGTAGTAACAACGACATGGATGGAGGTTGCGATGGCACGGCACATTAGCCCGGATATACTGGTAATAGATCCTCCTGTGAGATTCGATAACCCCAATGTATGGGGTTATGCTAAGTCATACTATGGAAAGTTTCTTAGCTCACAGACACAGGCAAGAGCCCAGTTTAAAAGCCTAGTTCATACTTTTACGTTAGATTCAGGTACTGCATATGTTTTTCCATGAGTGGCATAAAATTGTCCTTCACTTTTAAAAAAATCTCTCTTTCTATTTTCTCTTTTTTAATACTACTTTTAGTAAGCAATACATTGATTATTTGTACCCCAATTCATCCTTGGGCAAGACCTGAAGCTCAATTCGAATATGAAGGTAGAACATCCCTTATCGTTTTCTACGATAAGTCAATGATTCCTGAAATATTGCTGAATTTATCTGAATTAGGCAGTGATAGTAATGCAAGTTTTTTATCTTTTAATGATAAAATAAATGTTCGTCTGTCAATATTGATCGAGGATATAAATAACTCACTCGGCTTCTTCAAGGTAACTTTAAGGATAGGCTCATACTCTTCAACTAGGGAACTGTTTATCAACTTAACAACAAGAAAGGTTACACTGCCTGACGGAACCTTGCTGGGCCAAACGATAATTTGGATTCCACCTTGTGGTTTGGGGGACAGAATTCCATATGTTGGGCAGGGAAACTTAACAGTATTCGCCAAAGCCGAAGATGTCTTTCCTGCAGATACGATCCAAGGAGTACAAGATGTGCTTGCCTTGCGTACTGAAAACGAAACAGAAGTCGAGAGCCTTTCTACCAACAATATACCTGCTCCATTAGAAGTTCAATCGGTTAAACACTTTTTTCCGAGAAAAAACTATTATGATGCTGACACATTTATAATGATCGATGGGAATATCGATGAGGATGCTTTTCTCTCTGCCTTCAACATAGTAGGATTTTTTATGGGAGAAAGATTCGTGCTGAAATCTACAAACGTCGACCTTGGTCCCCCGAACTTGCTGATTACTTTACTCAGATTACTGCCATACATAATCCCAGTTTTAATAATTCTTACTGTAATATTTTACTTTGTCTTTGTTAGGAAAAGAAGGGATAGAAAACAATGATAGTGATACTTTCTCGACGGGGTTGGTCCGTGAATACTGCAACATTAAATTTGAAACTACTTGTTTCCTCCTCTATTATGCTCTTTATTCTTACTTTCAGCCTAATGTCCTTCTTGATCGTTGGAGGTAAGCCTGCTTGGGTAAGAGAGGATGCTCGTTTTGAATATTGGACATTGCTATTATTTCTCCTACCTCTGGGGGTTATAGCTGGCGTTATTGCTTATTACCTGCGTTTAAGAGGGAGGAGGAAGCGGGAGGAGCCTAGATGATAAGCGTGGAAGGACTTTCAAAGCTCTTCGGCAGGATTAGGGCGTTAGACAGGGTAAGCGTAGAGATTCCTAAGGGTATAGGCGGCCTGATAGGTCCGAATGGCGCTGGCAAGACCACGTTTATCCACATACTTGCGGGATTGATAAAAGCTGATTCTGGAAGGGTGGAAGTCTTGGGCATGGATCCTTGGTCTCACAGATACGAGTTGACGAGGAGGATGGGCTTCCTTCTCGAGAGACCTGTTTTCCCCATGAATATTACTGCTATGCGTTACATTCTTCACGTGGCTAGGGTTAAGGGTCTTCCAGATAGTGAGGCTGTTGAAACGCTTCGTGAAGTCAATCTTCTCGATCATGCTGAGAGAAAGATCTCAGGCTACTCTGCTGGCATGAAGGTTCGCTTGGGTCTTGCTAAAGCCATGATTGGTAGGCCTGAGCTTGTGGTTCTCGACGAACCTACTGCTAATCTGGACCCGAGGGGCCGTATTGAGCTTTTAAAGCTGATTAAAAAGATGCATAGAGATAAGGATGTTAGTTTCCTGATATCTAGCCATGTTCTGCCGGAGCTACAGAAAGTATGCTCATGGGTTTGTCTGATGAATGAGGGGAGAGTTATTGAGCAGGGTTTCGTAGGAGACCTGTTGGACAAGTATGCTTCGAAGACGTATGCGATAAGGGTCTCTAAGCCTAGGGAGCTTGCGGAAGCCTTAAACGGTTTAAACGGTTTGAAAGTTAAGTTGAGCGGGGACACCGTGTATGTTAAGGACGATGCTTCCATTATTCGCCGGGCATTACCCAATCTAATACTTCAAACAGGTAATGAGATAATTGGTTTCCGACAGCTGGGGAGGAGCTTGGAGAACGTTTTCATAAATGCTTTAAGGGTGAAGAAGCATGGTGGTTAAATCCGCCAGATATTCTTCAATGCTTGAAACTGTCAGGTTTGAGCTTGAGAGAGTCTGGACTGCCCCATACTTGGGGCTAATACTCATGCTGTTCATCATAGGAGGCCCTGGGAGCGCAACCCCGATGGTGACTCAGGAATCCGTTTTCGAAGTAGCTCTTTCCACCATAGGGGGCTTTAAATCATTACTTCTATACTTGGTAACAATCTTAACTTTCGCTAACGCTTTCGGCAGGGATATTGAGCAGGATGTCTTAATGGGAGAATTAACTCTCCCGTTGAGGAAGGAGATTATTTTCGCTGTAAAGTTTATAACTAATTTCTCAATAATACTGTTAATAGATTTCGCTTCTACACTGCTCTTCATGTGGATCATAACTGCATCAATACTCCCTATTACAGTCTTGTCAATAGTTATAGTAGATGCACTATCTCTTCTTCTATTCGCTTCGATAACTATTCTTATGAGCATTGTTCTTAAAAGCAGGTTTGGAGCCGTGATTATAGCGATAACAATATACTTTCTAGAAAACATCATGCTGATGAACGTTTCTATAATGATAAGCAATGTAAATCCTCCAAACCTCGACCCTATGTATATATTGTTGAAGCTTATTCTCTGCGGGGAGGTAACTGTCTACACCTGGAGTATAATACTCCTACACTTTTTCCTCCCCCTTGCTCTTCTCTCTTTTGCATTCTTCTTCATGAAGGAGGTGTTGCAGCTTGACTAGCTATTCGAAACTGAGTTACATAGGGACGGTGATTGTGATGATTGGCTTAGGGGTTTCGATTTTAACAGTTATGCGTGGCCTCTCCACCCCAATTTTCACCTACCGTTTTGGCCTTCCAAGCAATTATACTTCTTTCCTACATTTTCCTCCAATGTGGCCTCCTAGAAACGTTAGGATAGCCGTTTACTTAATCAGTGGGGAAATAGATCTTCTGATCTTCGACAGGTCCAATTACGATTTGTTCATGAGTTCTGGGGATGCGACTCCTTTAAGGGAGTTTAAAGGATTAGGGGGCGGGACGTTTAATTTCGAAATACCGGTCAGGGGAGAATACTATATTGTTGTGAGGAATAGGGGTGAATCAACAGTGGATGGGGAAGTAGTCTTAACCTTTTGGGGTTTCGAAAGCGATTTAACGCATCTCTCAATAATACTGCTCATTCTCGGAACGGTGCTTTGGATTTGGGGAAGATTTTTTGGAAGAAGACTGAAGCCTAGATGGCTTATTCTTTTTCAATGATACGCATAAGCTTAGAGCGTGTGCTGCTTTTAGAATTAAAGAATCGATCAGAGGTTGACTTGCAGAAACTTAAAATCCGGTAAACCTTATTAGGCTGATGGCTAAAATATAGGTTATTGTCCTCGTATTTGAAAATGAATAATCTCTCCACCGAGTCTTCGGAGCTCCTCTCAGCCTCAACCCGGGTTGACCAACTCCTCAGGGAGTTGAGGGACAAACCGTCCTACTACGTCGACATGCATATCCACTCCAAATATAGCAGGGCTACTAGCGCGGACATGACTCTGGAAAACGTTGCTTTCTGCGCTAAGATGAAGGGTTTGAACATTGTTGGAACCGGAGACTGTACCCATCCAAAATGGTTGAGAGAGCTTAAGAAAAAGCTTGTCGAATCCCACCCTGGCCTCTACAGGCTTAAGAGCGAGAAGAACCCGGATCAGGCTACGCTCTTCCTGATTCAAGGAGAGGTTAACACTGTCTACCGAGAAAAGGATGCTGTTAAGAGGATACATCACGTAGTGCTTTTCCCAGACTTCGAGGCTGTCGAACAGGCTTGCGACGCTCTGAAACACATGGGGGACTTGAGTGCCGACGGTAGGCCTTTGCTCGAATGCAGCTCCCCCGAGCTCGTCGAAATATTGAAGAGCGTTTCGAAAGACATCGAGGTCTTCCCGGCTCACGTCTGGACTCCGCACTTCAGCATCTTCGGAGCACACGGCTACACTAGCGTAAAGGATTGCTATAAGGATAAGCATGGCGAGATACATGCTCTCGAAACGGGGTTGTCGTCAGATCCTCCGATGAACTGGAGGGTTTCAGGCAATGATCGCTACGTATTGGTTTCGAACAGCGATTCTCACTCCTACTATCCTTGGAGGCTCGGCAGGGAGGCTAACCTCATGCTCTTGGAGGATTTGAGCTATAAGAGCATACTAAATGCGATCCGTAAGCAGGGCAGGTCTAGAATAATACTCACTATTGAAACCCACCCGGAGTACGGTAAGTACCATTACCCTGGGCACAGGGGTTGCTCTTTCTCCGCTGACCCAGCTAAGTACTTTGAGCTGAAAGGTATCTGCCCAGTGTGTGGAAAGAAGCTTACATCGGGTGTTGAAACACATATCGAGGAGCTTGCAGACCGCTCTAAGGGGGTGAGGCCTAGGGATGCTTCGGATTACGTCCACCTCATACCGCTCTCCGAGATAATAGGATACGTATACTCTGTTAATCCTGATTCTAAGAAGGCCTGGAACATGTATTATGATTTGATAAGAAGGTTTGGAAGCGAATACCGTATACTCCTCGAGGCCCGGCTAGAAGAGGTTGAGAAGCATGATAGGAAGCTGGCTTACGCGATAAGGATGGTTAGGGAGGATAAGATTAGGATTAGGCCGGGTTACGATGGCGTATACGGGGAGATAGAAGGTTTCTTAGAAAAGGGTAGCATGGCTGGATTCCTAAGCTGAGCCTTTAATAATTTTAAAATTGCAAAGTGTCTCAGAGCGTCAAGAAATATAGGTTTTCACTATAAAAATATTTTCGTAACAACTGTTGTCTCATGTAGCCATTTTCATTCTTAATCCAAATACTTCCATAAAGTTTAAAATCAGATTCTTAATCTTCTATATATTATGCTGGGGGTGTCGGGGGGTTGACATATGGTTAGAGGGAAACATTTTCGCACTCTTATAAAGACTCCTTTTTTGAGAGAAGGATTCAGCCTGAAAAAATTCTGGGGCAGAATATTCGGAAGGAAAATAGTGTCCAAAAAGCCTATGGTGTTTGAGAAAGAGGCTCCAAGGCTTTCTAAAGTAGCAACCCCAGTAGTATGGCCTTCTGGAGAGAATAATTGGGAAGCGGTGGCGACTTTTAACCCTGCTGCGATAAATCTCGGTGGAAAAATCCATTTGCTTTACAGAGCCATAGGTAGGGATTCTGTTTCAAGAATTGGGTATGCAGTTAGTGATGACGGTATCCGTTTTAAAAAGTATCATAGGCCTGTTTACGAGGTTTCTCTAGACTATGTGCCTGATGATTGTGTTCTGGAGAAAAGGTTTGTCTCAAGCTACTGGTGTTACAGCTTCGGATGCGAAGACCCTAGGGTGACGAAGATAGAGGATGATTCTAAGATATACATGTGCTACGTCTTTTTCAGCGGTAGGAGTAACCCGAGGATAGCTTTAACATCCATATCCACTCAGGACTTTGCGAAGAAATGGAATTGGGAAGAGCCTAGAATAGTATCGCCTCCCGGAATAACCGTCAAGAGTGCGTGCATACTCCCCGAGAAGATAGACGGCAATTATGTTGTTTTCTTCAGAATATTCCCCTCGATCTTCATAGACTTCGTCAAGGATTTGAAGGACTTGGATGGAAGTACGAGGTTTCTACAACCAGAGTACGAGATTCCGCCTAGGAAGGGTACTTGGGACAGTTTGAAAATAGGCATGGGAGCTCCTCCAATTAAGACGAGGGAGGGATGGCTTGGAATATACTACGGGGTTGATGAAAAGGATCCTTATTATAGGTATAGGATCGGCGCAATGCTCCTAGACCTTAAGGATCCGACTAGAGTGGTATGCAGGTCTAAAACACCCATCCTCGAACCAGAATCCCCTTATGAGGGTAGGATCGCATATCCCTGCGGCGCAGTCTTGCGTAACGATAAGCTGTACGTGTACTACGGTGCTAACGACATGTTCGTCTGCGTGGCAACCGCCTACATCGACGAGTTTCTAGACGGGCTTTTAAACCATTCTAAAACAATCTTTTGAACACTCATAGTAGTATCGACATTATTTTTTTCAACGATGCTGTCGCGACGCATACAGAGTAGTCTGCAGCACCGTAGTATAAGTATACTTTATCGCTCCTGACAACCGCGCCACATGGGAAGACAACGTTCCTAGTATACCCCTCCTTCTCGTAGACTGTTGAGGGCTCCAGGATCGCTTGTGAAGTCCTAGCTATAACGTTCTCCGGATTCTTCAAATCCAAGAGCATTGCGCCAACCCTGTAAACATTGTCGTGGGAAACCCCGTGGTAGAAAACCAGCCAGCCCTTGAGTGTTTTAATCGGCGGAGCTGCCAAGCCAACCTTCTTACCGTCCCACATCCCAGCCCTTGGCCTCAAGAGCTTAAAGGACACAAGCTTGTTAGGATCGATATCGTCGAGCGAATCCACGTAATCGAAGACGATGTTTATGCCTCCAGCCCTGTGAATAAACATATACTTGCCGTTAATCTTCTCAGGTATCACGCACGCATCCTTGTCGTCCATGCCGGGGGGCGAAATTATTTTCGGCTTAGTCCAATTCCAATCCCTCTTGAGAAAATCCTTGACGCTTATTGACGTCAAGGCTACCTTAGGCGGGTTAACGTTATCGTAAGCAGTGTAGAACATGTATAGCCTGTCTCCAATCCTTACTACACGCGGATCCTCACAGCCCGAGTGCCCTGGGGTCAGCTTCATTTCAAACCCCTCCCGCGGCGAATACACCGGCTCCTCCAGTCTCTCGATTATTCTGAAGCCGTCTTCGGTGACGGCGAGCCCTATGTAAGAGGTCTTATCCTTGGATAACGCTCTGTAGAAAATGTAGATCTTGTCGTTGAGCTCTATCGCGGCAGGGTTGAAAGTGGCAAGTGCCTCCCAGTCATGCCTTCCATCGGGCCTTATTATCGGGTTCTCGGAAAACCTTTCGAAAACCTGTTCAGTCCTAGAGCGGATTATTTCAATTAGCTCCTTAACTCCGATCGTCGCTAAGCAGCACACAGTATCGGCAGCACCGTAGTAAAGCATTATCTCATCCTTCTCACGGAGGGCGGATGTTGGAAAAACTACTTTCGACACATGCCCCCAGTACTCGTAATACTCTTCAGCCACGAGGAAGGGATACTCAGTTTTAGCAATAATCTTCCTCGGATCATCATGGTCAAGTATTAGAGCCTCGACCCCGAAGATTCTGTCTCCGGGATTTGGGGAAAAGTAGTTCTGAATATACGAGTATATCAGCAGCCAACCCTCATCTATCCTGATTGGTGGTGCTCCGACTTCAATATGGTCCATCGTCGACCTCCTTGGGTCCGGGGTTAGAACATGATCCTTCAACTCCCTATACCACTTTTCAAACTCGCCATACCATGTTGAACAATCGTCTCCAAGCTGGGCAATCCCTATGTATGCTGGAGGCCTGTCAGTATTCACCGTCAATACCATCGTCAGCTTGCCCTTAATCCTCTCAGGAAAGAGCGCCGCAGCCTTAGCGTTAAAAGGCGTGACTAAGTGTTTCTCATCAATCTTCTCCAAATCCCTGCTTACTGCAAGCCCGACTCTTATCCCTTCCGGAGTAGGCGGCAGCGTAGATATGGCCGTATACAGAATATAGTATTTTCCGTCGATGAAAGTTACCCGCGGGTCTTCGCATCCGAACCTCTCCCACCATTCCTCAGGCGTTATGAACCTCCTCCTGTCAGTGAAATGTATACCGTCCTTGCTCTTCGCTATCCCTATGGAACTGAAGCTGGACCCTTGTTTTCTCAAAAGATCTGAGGAAGAGATTGCTCTGTAAAGCATGTAGTAGAAGCCTCCTCTCTTTATTACGCAGGGATTGAAAACAGCAAACGTTTCCCAGGCATGCTCTCTAATAGGCACTAGGATAGGGTTGTCATCATGCCTCACTACATACTTCGCCACTTCCATCTCCTCCTGCTTTCGAAATGCTGAACACTGTATTGTTGAAAACGTTTATTATTTTTTGTTTCTAACCATTTGTAGAATAATCTGTTTTTAAAATCTCGTTATGCTGAGATACATTAGCCTCTTAGGCATGTAGTTTACTCTCCTCGGTGAGGGTCTCGTTCCGTATTCTACGGTTTTCTCTATGGAGTCCAGTAGGATGGGCATAACGTCACACCCCCTGATTCTCCCAAGCCCACCGTAAGCAGCTTCTCTTTCTGAGAAAACCTTGGTCGCATCGCTCCTTAAGCCTTTTGAAGCGATGAGTATGGGGACTGGTTCTCCAGTGTGCATTCCTCTATCACAGGGGGTCGTGTGGTCTCCGGTGACGACTATCGTAGTACTGTTTAAAACGAAGTCGTCGATAAGCCTCAGGCTGTCGTAGAACCGTTTGATAAACTTGTATTTCGCAACAGGGTTCTTGCTGTGGCTTGCGACATCAGTGCCCTTGAAATGAAGGTAGACAAAGTCATAAGAATTCAGTAGCTCCAGCGCCTTAGAAACCTTCCCCTCAATATTAGTGTTGAGAAGCCCGTTGGCGCCCTCGACATCGTAAACATCCATCCCAACTGCTTTCGCAACACCCCTGTAGAGCGGCCCCGCGGCGACGCATGCTGCTTTCAAATCCCACTTCTCCTCAAAGCTCCTCATCCTCCTCATTGTCCCAGCGCTCCTTACAAGTATGGCATTGGCTTCGGGAAGCTTGCTACCCCTCCTCTTCCTATTCAATTCATGCTTACTGAGTTTTTCAATAGCCTGGATAGTCACATCGTTAACTATTTTCGCAAGCTTCTCAGCACCCTTCTTATCCTTAGCTTCCTCCAGTGGCTGGCATAGGAGTATAGGCTTCCCCTCTGCATGGGGGTCGTTGTCCGTGACCTCGTGCGACAACCCTTCTCCGGAGACGATCATCACGAATCTGTGCTCCGATAAAGGTTTGAAGACAACCTTGCAGTCTTCTGAGCATTTCACTTCATCGTTCAAATACTCCACGAGCTCCCTAGTCTGTTCACCGCTTATTCTCCCAGCCCTCCTGTCAACTACAATTGGGTGATTGTTCTCAATCCTTACTGTTGCAAGATTCCCCCTGAAAGCTACCTCGCCCTCCCTCAATTCAACACCTTCCCCGAGGGCTTCTATCGGTCCCCTTCCGAAGTATTCCTCCTCAACATCGTATCCGAACATGATCAGATGGGAAACGTCGCTGCTCGGAGGCACTCCCGGAGATATCACGTTCATAAGACCTTGAGAACCATTCTCCTTTAGCCTCCTGGCTCCGCTAGAGTATGCTTTCTCAAGCGGTGTGAACCCTTCTAATTCTTTGCAAGCATGGTCTCCCAGACCGTCGAGCACTGTTAACAATATTCTCTCAGGCTTCAATTCTCGCATCATCCGTTTAAAACCAGTGTTTAAACTTTACCCTGATTACTGCAGTTAGCTCCAATAATATAAGAGTATGGGCAGGAACCACGTAAACCAGAGCGTAGCTGTGAGAATTACGTAGGCTGCGAACAGTAGTGGAGCATTAGGATACCCGTAGGCAATAAGAAGGATGAGTGCTGAAATGATGAAGAGTACTGGAAGCGTTTTAAGCATGGTCTTGCCGTGCATAGCAACCAGCCCTACTTTAGAAAAGACCTCGATAATCAGGAAGAGCGGAAACACATACACCATTCCGGTTAGAAAGCCCGAGGCGAACACTACTCCCAGCAGACCTGTCTGCGGATAAAGCGGGAGACAGGAAGATATTACGAGGGCTGCTGGAAGGAGAACCAGCTTGAGGGGCCATAGGGGGGATTCCAATACTGCTCTAGAGAATTCTCTGTAATAAGGGAGAAGCCATTGTAAAAACTCGTTGTCAAGCCCGCTACTGTAAATAACCTTGGTTCTAAACGAATACAGGTTTTCGACAAGACCGTGCAGCCCAATTGTATCCAAAACGTCTCCGAGTATCCCGCGCGAAGAAGCATCGGACTCGGCTTGGGCATAAGCCCTTTGACAAGCAACTTTCTCTAGGGGAATAGCCAGTAGTATTGCAACAATCACTGTCCAAACTAGTCTTTCGTCCATTAGGAGGGAATATCTCCTCCGCACAGTCTTTTTAGCTTTTCTAACAATCTTTAAAATAAAAACTTAAAAATAGTTTGAACAAATGCAGTTGAGGCTTTGCATGGTGTAGAGGCTGTTTCCCTAGATGTTACTGGGACGCTCGTAGACGGAAGGTCTGTTAAATACTTCTGGGATGTGCTTATACCTACAGCATACGCTAGGAAGCACAGAGTACCTTTTGAAAAAGCTCTTTCTCACGTTAAACAGACGTATGGAACAATAAGCCCGGATGATGTAAGGTGGTATCTGCCAGAGTACTGGATGAAGAGGCTTGGTGTCGAAGGAAGCGTTGAAGAGCTTCTCAAAGAATTGAAGCCGTTTATAACGGTATTTCCCGATGTCGAGCCAGTAATCGCTGAACTGTCTTCTAGCCATAGTCTGATAGTCTCGTCAAACCTTCCCATGCTGCTCTTGGAAGCAGTGTTAGACGATTTCAAAAAATATTTTTCAAAAATATTCTCATCGGTTTCAACATACTCGTTGCCCCGCAAGACTGCTGAATTCTACGTTAAGGTCTGTTCTGACACTGGCTTTAAACCCCAAGAAGTCTTGCATGTAGGGGATAACTTCATGTACGATTTCTTAATACCCAGATTCGTGGGGATGAAGAGCCTCGTTATAAAACGTTTTAAGCCTCCAAGGCGAGAGCATGAAGTCAACAGCTTAAAACAGGTTCTCGATAAAATAAGGCTTGGAGACCTTCGAACCAGAGTTTTTCGCTTAAAACAGAATAGTAATAGAAGGACTTGAGAAAGCTTAAGGAAAAGCTTCTGGAACAAGAGTATAAGGTTTTTCTCTATTCTGCTTCAGGAAAGCCTCTACTCTTTTTCAAGGGATTTTATGAGCCATTCTAAGTCTCCTCTCATCCTTAAGCCTCTCGACGAGGAAAAACACCTTATCCCCATCAGCCCTGGAAAACTTAAACTCGCCTCTGTAAGGGCAATAGTCATCTAGAGTCACAATACCATAATCCTCATCGTACACAATAGGATATAGCCTGCACCCTAGAGGCCTGTTCTCGTAGATCGAGCATTTCTTACCGTCGTTGAAAACACACCTGCCGTTAACATTCCTTAAGTAAAGCCAACCATCCCTGTCTACAACAAAATACTCCGTTTTAAAACCCAGACTACCTATACGTTCAACATCCTCTTCTAAGAGGAGCATCTCCGTTTCTAAACAGCACTTAACACACTTGTATCTTAAGCATGGAGCATCCATTTCCTCGCGAATTCTCCAAACAGTGTTATAAATATATTATTGATGTTTATGCAGCTTCTTCTCTGGGACGCTTCTGCAATCCAAATCCTAGAGTGTCTTCAAGCATCTTGGTTGCTTCAGCAGCTGCTCGGTTAGTAGAGATTTATTGAAGTGTAAAGGTTTAAGAAAGGGTCGCTTGAATTACTTTGGGTTTAATGACTCTTCAAAGTCAAGGTGCGTCTAGCGTTAGCGAATCCTTAAACTGGACTCTGCCAAGCACCGAGGAAGTTTTAACCCTTCCTGTTGAAGAGCTTTTCTCGCGTTTTAAGACTTCTCCAAATGGACTCTCGTCTGAAGAAGCAGAAAAACGTCTCGAAGTCTTTGGCTATAATGAGCTAGTAAAGAGAAAGAAGAGAGCAGTAGTAATCGATTTCCTCTCGTATTTTAAAAGCCCTTTGGTAATTATTCTCTTTTTTGCCGGAATAGTTTCAGGATTTTTCGGCGAAATCGTAAACACTACCATCATATTCTCGATAGTGATTTTCAGCATTGTGTTAGACTTTTACCAAGAGCATAAGGCTGAAAGGGCTGCTGAGATGCTTAAACAGAGAGTAGCAACCACAGCTACCGTGTTGAGAGACGGTGTTAAAAAGGAGGTGAGGCTTGCGGAAATCGTTCCAGGAGACATAATATATCTTTCTGCTGGTGATATCGTTCCCGCGGATGCTAGAGTATTAAGCGCCAAAGACTTGTTCGTAGACCAGTCCGCATTGACTGGCGAATCACTGCCTGTGGAGAAAGTCGCCGAGCCGCTTAAAGCCTATGATCCAACTATTACCGAGTGGAACAACTATCTTTTCATGGGTACATCGATTGTCGGCGGGTCTTCAACAGCACTCGTGGTCAAGACCGGAAGCTTAACCGAATACGGGAGAATTTCAAGAAGGCTTGTTGCGAAAGAGCCTGAAACAGAATTCCAGAGGAGTATTAGAAGCTTCGGCTACATGATGATGCAGGTGACGTTTCTTCTAGTTGTCTTCGTATTTTTCATCAACGCCCTCTACATGCGTAGCATCTTGGATTCGCTTCTTTTCGCCGTAGCTCTAGCCGTCGGCTTAACACCTGAGCTACTGCC
>Ga0105158_1000040_pt1 | contig 57405 bp, 53 predicted proteins | sample LHCtaG_FD_81567 | JGI IMG/M metagenome (GOLD analysis project Ga0105158, IMG submission 81567) | Hot spring microbial communities from Little Hot Creek, USA to study Microbial Dark Matter (Phase II) - LHC4sed_matched | ecosystem: Environmental > Aquatic > Thermal springs > Hot (42-90C) >...
ACTTCTCGAAGAACCTGACTCCATCTAGGCTGTGTGTCGTCGTCTGGGTGCTAGCGACAAGCTTCAACCCTCGCGGACGCTTACCAAGCTCTAGAATTGCTAGGTCTTGAAATATGACCGCGTCAACCTTCATATTGTGAAGCGCCTCGAGGTAGCCTGCAGCCTCTTCCATTTCTTCGTCGAAGACCAGCGTGTTAACGGCGACGTAGACCTCAACCCCGCGCCGATGTGCCAGCTTTACAGCTTCACCTATTTCTTCTAATGTGAAGTTTTCAGCGTACTGCCTGGCGTTAAAGTGCTTCCCTCCAAGGTAAACAATGTCGGCTCCGCACTCCACAGCAACAAGAAGAGACTTCCAGTCCCCAGCTGGGGCAAGGATCTTCGGACGCATAGAACCACCAGTCTCCGTGAAAAGAAAGAGGAAGAAGACGCCTAATTTGCTTAACTCCATGCAACCATGCGGTTCTGCCACGTCTTTGTTGTCGGCGAAGCCGTTGTTGCGCCAGCAAACCTTATAAGTGTTTACATATGCTTCTTCTTTTAAGCCTTGTCAAGTGGTGGTGTGTTTGGACAAGTATCTTAGCCCGCCGAGTAAGTCTGACCTCGAGCTTTTTGAGAAGATGTTGAAGAACGTTGGAGTTGACGAGTTCTTGGACGCCGCAAGGAGCGCGGCTGACTTCGTAAGCGCGAGGCTTAAGGAGGGAGACTTGAAGAGAGCAGCGGAATACGTGTTTGACATGGTTGTCCAGTCGGTCATAGTGAACCAGCTTGAAGCTCCGAGGAAAGTCATAGACTTGCTTAAGAAGAGAGGTGAGAAGTTTAAGGGCCTGCTCGACAGCCCTGTTTTCAAGGTGAGCGACAAGCTATTGGAGTCTTTTGAGAAAGGCGACGCTAAGCTCTTCGCTGACGCTATGATCGGCGTGGAAAACGATGTGCTGGGGAAAACAAGCCTAGACATAAGGTTCTCGATAGTGAAGGACATACACTGCGCCTTCTACAAGTACACTCAGTAGCTGTATCCGGGAAACGTTTCTCTTCCACTCCTACCGCGCAGCCGCATTATAGCGTTGTCCCCCTCCTTGTTCATTTTCGTACCATGGAAAACTGGTTTTCGTCTCATCGTCTTCCCCCCGTGAAGCTCTTGCACTGGTTTCACGTCTGTTTCGTCCGCGTCTTCGTGTTGGGTTACCGCGTATTTCTGAGTTACTCGTTTTTCCAGAAATTTTTAAACATCTGGGAGTTACGGGGTGTCGTGGTTTGGTAATGCTAGATGTTAAGGTGAGGGTGAGCAAAAAGAAACACCTTGTACATTCCTAAGCCCATTTGAAGTTCTCGGGACACGTGAAGGCTCTATTCTCAGAATGAGGATTGAGGAAGGATAGGCTTGTAACCGAGGTTGTTCCCGACCCGTTCTGGCTGGCGTTTAGAGGAGCTAAGTTCGGGTCAACAACGTTCGAAGAGTTTGAGAAAGTCTGAGGAGGAACTACCACGTGGAAAAGGTGCTCCTTGACTCAACCTATCTCCTTCCATTGGTTGGAATATCAGTTAAAGACGCTGAAAACCTCTAAGTTGCTCTGGTAAAGCTTTACAAGTCTACGCGGTCGAAGCGTACTAGGCGCCCCTCAGCCTCCTCGAAATAATAATGGAAGCTAAGCAAGATTGGGTACGACGAGAAAAGGGTTGGCGTTGGGCTCAGCTCCATAACGGAAAACTTCCAACCAGCGGAGACGAAGCCGCAGTCATACCTGAACTCAGCCTCGGATCCAAGGGATTCAGAGGCCTAATAGACCCTGTGCTGTACGTGACGGTGAAAGACAATGGGCTCAAACTACTCACAAGAGACGAGGAGCTACGGGGTTCGTAGAGGACGCTGAGAGAGAAACAGAAACAATAATGTTAGAAGGAGACTTCCTAAACCCACCAGCGCCTGAGTCAAAGAGCTTGAGCAAGGAGCTACAAGCCACGAACGTAGCCCAACAGCTGTTTACGAAGCAGGCTTATCGAACGTTTCAGTCTCCTTTCGTTTCTCGGCCTCCGCTTTCTTCTTCAGCTGACGAAGGGCAACGAGAAAAGCGTTGTGTAGGAGTATCAGTGTCAGTATTAAACCAACTCCAACCACGTTCTGAATGTTGACTGGGACAGGATACATTTCTGGGGGGATTAGCCTAGCCCACCAGTTGGACAGGAAAAGCATGTTAACAGTGACGGCGCTTATCACGACGAAGTACAGTATGTAGCTTATAGCCAGTTGAAGCTTGAGAAGTCTGCTTGCCAGACTAGCCCGCTTACCCTGAACCAACATTTGACACCCGAGTATAAAGGGAAAACCAGTGCCTATTAAAAATTGACGTAGCCCCAACTCACAGTAAAGCGTCTCTCACCTTTGGGTTCTAGATAAAATTTATTTCAGCGTTGACAAGCCCCGACCGTTTTTAATCGATTTCGAGCCCCAAACAACATAACAGCTCCGGCACAGTATCTTCCCAAAAGAAACGCGGAAATGATAAAAGACTTAAAGGATAAAAAATAAGTGACAGCGGCCGCGTCTCACGTCTCTTTTTAGATTTCCTCTAGAAGCGTTGTGAAGGTGTCGTGATGCTCTTCTTCATCCTTTAGAATTCCCTCGAACAAGAAGGCTGTTGTTTCGTCCTTTTCTTCACGCGCCTGAGCTATTATTTGCTTGTATAGGCTGATGGCGTTCTCCTCGTCTTTCACGTCACGCTGTATCATTTCCTTAAGAGTTTTTCCCACAAATATCTCCGTAGGCTTAGTCGTGGGGATTCCTCCCAGGTAGTAGAGCCTCTCAGCAATAGCCTCCGCGTGCTTCATCTCCGTTATAGCTATGCTTTTCAGTTCTTCTTTAACGGCAAAGCCCTTAACTCCGCTCCACTGGACATGCTGCCACATGTACTGAATGGAGACCTGAATCTCTCTCGCTATAGCATCGTTTAACATGTCTAATAGTTTTTTGGAAACCATCTTTCTCCCCTCATTCTCTAATTCCGCGGATCAACTTAAAAATATTTATGTTAAACATTAGTTTAATGAAAAATTACGTGGACATGACGATATCCCTTAGGTTTCATTGGTAGAACGTTTTCCCGGGGCCCCAGCGACATTTTCATTATATTGGGGTGTAACTGTCCTCCTCTAGCGGAGGGCGGACATTTATGTTTCTAAGTGCACGGTGCATATCGGCTGCCTTTCGAGGGTTTCCGAATTTACTCGCTCCGCCACGAGTAGCGCTTTGCTTATCGTTAATATGTTGAATGACGGGGGAGTATGGGCTTTCAGGCGGAGGGTGGTGGCTGTCCCTGCGTTGATGATAAACATTTTGTTGAGTCTCCATGTCCATGGGACGTGCTTGTGCCCGCATAGAACTAGGTGGACGCCAATCTCTGAAAGGACTTTCAGGAAGTCGCCTGAGTCTGACGGTATGTTTCTCTCCCTACCAGTTCCGGGGACTGGTACGAGGTGGTGGTGGAGGGCTACGACTCTGACTCCGCTGAACTCTTTAAGCTCGTTCTCAACTATCCGGTAGGCGAGGCGCCCGACGTGCCCGTCGTCTAGGTCGGGCTCTGTTGAGTCGACTCCAACCACCTTGACGTGTCCTACTTCGACGCTCGGATACCGTGTGCCGAAGAGCTCCTCGAAGAGGACGTAGCCCGCATTGCGAGAGTCGTGGTTTCCCGGCACGACGACCAAGCGTTCAGCCTTGAACTGGTCGAGGAAGTCCTTTGCCTCCTTGTACTCGTAAGGGTACCCGTTGTCTGTGATGTCGCCTGTAACCACTAGCAGGTCGGGCCTCAACCTGTTCACTTCGCCCACAACGTTTTCACTTAGCTTTTTCGAGAAGTAATTAGAGGTGACGTGTACGTCTGAGATGTGGACTAACATAACTTCCTCCTTCACGACAAACACCCACCTACCCGTCATACTTATTTCAGGTGATTTTTGGACGCTTTGTGCACATGCCCCGACAGGATGAAGCCGACTCCTATCCCGTTGTGGACCAGCGACGGTAGCCCTGTAGCTGAGCAGTAGGCTAGCCGAGCCACGTGGTCCAGTAATGCGACCGCTAGCCCTATGTTTAAGGGAAGCCCTGTTATGCTTATGGTCATTGCGACGATGAGCTCGTAGAATCCAAACCCTCCGGGGACAACCGGGAAGAACTTCGAGGCGAAGCCTAGGAGGGCAGCCATCATGCACACACCAACAGAGACCGACGAGAAAGGTGACAGGTATAGGTTGAGCGTGGCGGCGTCTGTAAGCCAGACGCCGGGATAAACCCCCGCCAGTACTGCGAGCAGAAGCGTCTGGGAGAGCTCAGGGATGCCGACGGCGTTGATGAATATGTAAATGGAGAGAGCGTCGGAAACCCATATCGGAGGCGAGAGTAGCGCTGTTATGGCTAGAGCTTTAGGCTTCCTAGAGAGCTTCTGAACTCCGTCCCTCATTCCTACAGCTAACCCGTAGGTTAAGTTGTGCAGCCTTACCGAAATCATGTGCAGTCTGAGCACGTTGATTATCCTTGGCCCAGCCACGCAGAAGGCTAACGTTAATATTAGGATTAATGCGAGTATCGCGAATATCACTAACGCTATGAGCTTTATGTGGAAAGGGATGTATGAGCTGAAGCCGGCGGCGAAGAGCAGCGCTGAAGAGACCAGCGCTATGGAGAGGACGTCGAACGCGCGCTCGACAGCTATCGTCGACGTGCTCTCCCCAAAGGACACACCGCCCTGTGACGCTAGGAGTGATATTCTGAGTATGTCTCCCACTTTTGCCGGCGTCACCTCGTTTACGAACCAGCCTGAGAAGTTTATGGTCACAAGCTTGGAAAAGCCGACGCTACCCCCGCTAGCGGCTTCAGCAATAACCTTCCACCTAGCGGCCCTCAGGGCGAAGGAGAGTGTGTAGAGGGCGGCAAACAAAGCGACCCAAGCCGGGTGAAGCCTCGACACCAAGCTCAGGAAGAGGTCAACCCCTATCAGCCATAGGACAACGAATATGAAGGCGACCGAAAGTGAAAGAGCTACAGCCTTAAGCATGGCTCCTCTGTTAACCAACGGCAACACCCTTGCTACAAGAAGCAACAGCCCTCTTTTCAATTTTTCTTCGTGCAGTCCCTCTTTGTCTGTTTGGAAAAGCTTTTATCTTCCCCAGCCGAGGGCTTAATGAATTGCCTTTAAAGGGTGGAGGTGGCGTTGAGAGGCAAGGTGTCCATAATAATTCCCTGCTTCAACGAGGAGGAAACCATCTCTGACGTTATAGAGAAAGTTAAGCAGGTAGACCTCGGACTGGAGAAAGAGATAATTGTGGTTGACGACGGGTCGACGGATTCATCATTTGAGAAAGCTAAAAGCCACGACGGCGTAACGGTCATCAGGCACGAGGAGAACATGGGGAAGGGGGCGGCGGTCAAGACCGGAATAGCGCACTCTACGGGAGACATCATAGTGATACAGGACGCAGACCTAGAGTACATTCCAGAAGACATACCCGGGCTCCTGGCTCCACTGCTGCGTGGAGATGCTGACGCAGTCTTTGGCTCGCGCTTCGTGGGAAGCATAGAGGGGATGTCGATGAGTCACAGGCTGGGCAACAAGGTTCTCTCGTGGGCTACACGAGTGCTCTTCGGCTCCAAGATAACTGACATGATGACGGGTTACAAGGCTTTCAAGAGAGAGGCGGTTGAAGGCTTGGAGCTGAGGGCGAGAAGGTTCGAGTTCGAGCCTGAGGTGACGGCGAAGCTCCTCAAAAGAAAGATGAAGGTCGTCGAAGTACCGATAACGTACAGTGTGAGAAAGAAGGGAGAAGCAAAGATAAGCTGGAAAGACGGATTAGTCTGCCTGTTGTGGCTACTAAAAGAGAAGCTCGGAGGAAGAAGAAGTGGAGGGAAAAGCTAGAAAGGTTGTGGGGCGAGCGGGCAGCCTGCTGGCGCTAAAAGCCTCACTTCTCTTAAAGGAGTGCCGCAGGGATTGGGCCGCTGCTTTCACTGTAGCGACGATCCTAGTTAGGGGCTTACTTTCGTTGCTCCCTGTTCCAGTCACGTGGGACGAAGCCGTATACGTCAACCTTGCAAGAGACTACTACTACTTCGGGTTCCATTTCTACTTCCCCCAGCAGGTCATCCTAGACTTCTCAAGAGCCCCGTTGATCTCCCTCTCGGTCTACGCCGCGTATCTTTTAACGGGGCCAAACCACACAGTTGCCCAGCTTGTGGCTTACGCCTACTCGGTTGCCTCAATATACATGGTCTACCTGCTGAGCAGAGATATGTACGGCGAGAGGATCGGGAGGCTCTCAGCCCTAGCCCTTGCCTGCAGCCCGTTCCTCTTCGTTTCTTCCTGGGGAATTCTAAGCGAGCCGCCGTGCATTTTCTTCTCAACACTCTTCATGCTACTAGTCTACAGGGCGCAGAAGAACCCACGCTACTACGTCCCCGCAGGCGTGGCGCTAACCCTCACAATGCTTGCAAGATACCCCAGCTTCATCATGCTCATAGTCGGCCTCTTTCTCGTGGTAGCCTCGGGGAACACGAGGAAAGCCTTCAAGTCCCCCTGGCTCTACGCCGGGCTAGGGGCGGCGCTCGCCACAGCCGCCCCGTGGCTTGCCTTCAGCAAAAGCCTGACAGGATCCTACACCGGATTCCTCCAAGTGTTCTTCGCTTCAACGCAACAGTGGATGCGCGACCCATACATGATGCTTCTCGGCACTACCCCTCTAGACTACCTCGTCAGTGCATCCTACGACGCCTTAGCAGTAGTAGCTCTCCCAGGCGCCCTCGTATCCTACTTCGTCTGGGGAGCTAGAGCCGGGAGGGGAAGCGTAGAAGGGAGGACGCTTGTGTTCTGGCTACTCTCCCATGCCGTGGCATACGGGCTCCTAATGAGGACGGCGCGCCTAATAGACTACTTAAGGTACAACGAGACGTCCTTACCAGCAGTCGCAGTCCTGTCAGCCGTGGGGTTAGCGGTCATGCTGGGAGAGGGAGATGCAACATTCATGGGCGTCCGGTCAGCTTTAGCTGGAAAGAAAAAGGTCGCCCTGCTCCTTGTAGCAATCAACTTCGCCGCCGGATTCGCCGGGGCCTACGTGATCAGGAGCGAAGCTGCGACAAGCGAATCGGGAATAGCAGTTCCCTTCCCAGTATACGAGGTGCTGGCAGCTGCGACGCCTCCCGACGGCTCAATCCTATCAAACATATACCCCATAATAAGTTACTACACGGACAGGGTGTGCATGTGGTTCCCTCAAATAGACTGGCTCAGGGAATACACGTTCACATACCTCAACGTCAAGTACGTCCTCTTCAACCTCAATCGGTACTGCCCGTTCGACACGGTGATATACGTGGAGTCGCACCCCGAAACCTTCGAGAGGATACTGGTGTACGGCGGAATAATCCTCTACAGGGTCAAGTAGCCGCGACGCCTCTCTCACTTCCTTTTTCTAGCCTTAACTATGATTACGTCGCTCAGCGTCGGCAGTAGGCTTCCAAGTGGGCTTAGGACGAGACGTTTAAGGACCTCTCTCACAAGCGGCTTGGGTGCGGGCAGAAAGTTTCCCGTCAGCTTCTCGACGTTGAAGCCGTGGTGGACGAGCTGCGACACCAGCACGCTAGCCGTGTAGTAGCGGACGTGTCCTACCCCGTCATTGCTGTACTGCAGGTAATCAGGGTACCTTCCAAGGAGGAGCTTGAACCTGTTTGTGAGAGAGGCTATATTCGGGGTTGAAAGTATTAGAACTCCGCCCGGCTTCAGCACCCTGTACACCTCGCTGAGAAGGAAGTCGGTGTCGAGCACGTGCTCTAGTATTTCTTCAGCCCAGACGGCGTCGAAGAAACAGTCTTCGAAGGGAAGACCCTCCTCCACGTTGTGGCGCATGCACTTGACCCCGCGCTCCAACGCCACCTTGTATGACTCTGAGAGCTCAACGCCATAGCACTCCCATCCAGCCCTCATCAGCGGGATCATGGCACCCCCGGCGAGGCAACCGACGTCGAGAATCTTTCCTGGAGCCTCTCCTTCAAGGAGCTTGTAGGATTTCAGGAGACGGTATTTGTCGCGTTCCCATGTTAGAAGCTCGACGAGGAGCCAGCCCTCTCCGTAAAAATCAAGTGAACGGTGGTCGCTACCCACCTAAACCACCAAGCTAAATGATCCTCGGAGAAGCTATAAAAGTATGTCCACCTCGTTAGTTGAGGCGGGGGCTGCACGCCTCGTAGTGGAGAGTGTTATATTGTGGCGTGATTTTTTTGGCAGGCTTGAGAGGGCTCAGCTGGGCTCGGAGGTAAGGGACAATTTCTTGGGGGGTTTGGCTGTGGCCTCAGCCATTTATGGTGACGCTGAAAAAGCGGTGGGGTTCCTTGACAGAGTTAGGAACGCACGCGTTTACGTGGATGCCGCCCTAGGTGTTGCCGCCGAGCTCTGCTTGAAGGGTTTCACAGAGAAGGCGGAGGAGCTGGTCAGAGAGTGTTTAAGGAGGGAGAGCGAGCTGAGCCCAGGTGAGGTTGGAGCGTTGGCTCCGAGGTTTGCGTATATTAAGACGCTAACCGAGGGGGTCGCCGAGGGGTTAAGGGTGGCAGAAGGGGAGGGGGGATTGTGGCGTTGCCGCGCAATATTAGCCGTTGCCTCGGCCATAATAGATGGGGGTATGAGTGGCCTTGACGATGTTCTTGACGAGTTTAACGCAGGTGTAAGGTGGGTTTTTGATGAGGAGAGGGCGGGTATCCTACTGGAGGCGGGAAGACTACTGCTTGAAGCGGGGAAAGCTGAGGCGGCCAGAGGAATGCTTAGGAAGGCGGCTGAGGATGCTGTGAACCTCTATGATGACTTCTTGAAGAGGATGATCTTGTCGAGTTTGGTTCCCGTGATGATTGATGCCGGGATGTTCGGGGACGCCGTGGTTCTCTCCGGTGTCTTAGGCCTAGCAGGGCTAAAGTACCTAGAAAGAATCGGCGAGGCGGCTGGTGCAAGCGTCGTTGACATGCCATTTTATGCTCTAGACGCTTATGGTAAGGCAGTTCTGGCCCTTAAGGGGGCTGAGGTGAGCCTCAGCAGCGGAGCCATTGCTAGGGCAGCCGAGTTCATTGGGGGGCTTTCAGGGCGTTCGTGGTATCCTGAGCTCCTAGCGAGGCTCGCCGCCGTGCAAGCGAAAACAGGAGAGAAAAGGGAGGGGGAGGTTAACGTCAGGGTAGCCTTGGAGTTGGCGAGGGGGGCACAGCTTGTGAGGGTTGCCGAGGTTGTTGCTGAGGAATACGCTGGCCACGCTGAAGGGGCGCTTGAGAGGGCGTGCAGGGAAGCTGAGGGGGTGAGAAAAGATGAGAGGGTCTTGGTGTTGATGAGGGCTGCAGCGGCATGGTCAAGAATTGGAAGGGAGGAGAAGGCTGCAGAGTGCTTTGAGGAGGCGGCTAAGCTGACGGCTGAGCTTGGCTCGGGAGAACTTTTCGTTGAGCTTTCGAGAAGCTTGGCTTCGTCTAGAAGCCCAGAAGAAGCGCTTAGGCTTTTAAGGTGGCTGGACGAGGAAAGCAGGCTAGCTCTCTTAGCTCAAACCGCCTCCTTCCTAGTGGAGGAGGGTAGAGTGGAGGAGGGGGTGAAGCTGGCTGAGGCGGCGCGTCTCATGGCGGAGCGGGGAGCGGCGGCGCTTCCTTCAATGATACAGCTGGCAGCTGCCTTCTCGAGGAAGGGGATGGTTGGAGAGGCACAAAAAATCGCACCGGTAATAGCTGAGGGAATAGTGAAGACCGCTGCAAGAGGCGGCGTAGAGGCTCTGAGGCTTCTTAACTTAGCACTGGGACTTGCTCCACGCCTGAGGCTCCTAGCTAGGAGGGAGGAGGGAAAAGTCTCCCTTGTCCTGCTCAACAAGGGAGGCGGGTGCGTCAACGTCCGCGTTGAGACAGGCGGGCTTACGGCATCATTGGAAGAGCTGGGATCGAAGGGGGTTGCCCGCCTAGAGCTGGCGTGCTCCTCTATTTCGCCTTTCGACGGAAGGGTTAAAGTAAAGTTTGAGGACGCTTTTGGTGTTGAGGAGTGCGTTTTTAGGCTTAGGGCTTTGACGTAAAGTAACTTTCTAGCCTGCCTGCAGATGCGGCCCTCGCAATTCTGTCCGTGACTTTCACTGCTTCCTCAAGGAGGCTCACCGGGACTCCAGGGACGCCGTAGGCAACGAGTATGGCTTCCCTCGTATCCTCGGTTATCTTCGTCCTTTCAGAGTCCCTGTAGGGGTATATTGATACTATCCCTTCCTCGTCTGATACCACTATTTCGTTACCGTTTAAGGGCTTCGGCGACGGCATGCCTATACCCTGAAAGAGCTCTCCCAGCCCAGCGAATCTAACCATGAGGCTTCCCCTGATCCTGTTGATGTCGTATGCTCCCAAGGTGACGCCTGTTATAGCTGACGCTAAGTTGTAGGAGTTCACGAACTTGTTGATGCGCCAGATGCTTCCGTCTCCCAGCACTCTTCTTATAAGCGCTTCCGAAGCGGGTCTTTGCTTCGTGGGGTCTATTGACAGGCGCCAGTAGAAGTCCCTGTAGGCTCTCACCACCGGGTCATGCTTGAGCGATTCAAGCGTGTACTTTCCTTTTATTTCCTCGAAGGCCTCAGCCTCCAAGCGCCCAATTTCGTCGAACCGCTTCTCAGCATTAATGCCGGTGAACTTTGCGATGACCATCACAAGCTGCGGGTAGGCGGACTTAACTCTAGGATGCCATTCGACCCTGATGAAAGGAGGTGGGGCTGACAACGAAATCACCATAAGGCGGTTGGCAAGGTAAGAGTAATATGCCTTTGGTTTTATAGAAACCCGGTGGAGGGGTGAAATTGAAGGTCGTCTACCATGAAAAGTATAGGACTGTCTACTCCGGCGACCCGGCTTCAGCTCCGGGGAGGATCGAGGCGATATACGAGGCGTTAAAGGACGAGTTCGAGTTCGTTGAGGCGAGGCCGGCCAGCGAGGATGATGTGAGGCTAATACATGACCGGCACCACGTGGACTATGTTAAACGAGACAGCGTTCTATTTGAGGTGGCGTTGCTCGCCGTCGGCGGAGCCGTGATGGCATCCGACATGGCTATGAGCGGCGAGCCCGCCTTCGGCCTCATAAGGCCACCAGGGCACCATGCAAGTCCCGGGTCAAGCTGGGGGTTCTGCTACTTCAACAACATAGCGATAGCCGTGGAGAGACTCGTAAGAAGGGGTGAAGTGAAGAGTGCGCTCATAGTTGACTTCGACCTCCACTACGGTGACGGGACGGCTAACGCCTTCTCCGGGCGAACAGACGTCAAATACATACACCCTGAGGGGGACAGCGGTGAGACTTACATGGAGAACACTAAGATGTCCCTTTCACTACTAAGAGGAGACTTCGACTTGTTGGGCGTGTCGGCTGGGTTTGACAGGCATGTGGAAGATTGGGGCGGGCTCCTCACCACAGATGATTATAGAGAGCTGGGCTCCCTTCTGAAGGAATTCTCGGAGAAGAAGTGTGGAGGCAGGAGGTTCGCCGTCCTAGAGGGTGGGTACAACCACAATGTTCTGGGAAGAAACGTGAAAGCTTTCCTCGAGGGGTTCAAATAAGTCACCACAGCATAAAGGCAACTTGCACGTATTCATTAAAGGCGAGGCGCTGAAGAGAAATGTTTAAAAAAATTAATATAGAGGAGTGTGTAGAGAGCGGGTGCTGATTTGGGGGAGAGGTGGTTGTGTCTTTAAGGGAGAAAGTCGTCGGGTTCCTTCGTGATAACATGAAGTTGTCCATGCTTATGAAGGAAAGCCTGCATGTTTTTTCAAGGTTCACTGAGGAGCCTTACAGGAATTTTATGATGGGGCATTTACATGACCGCTTGATGAGATACTGTGAAATTACTCGTTCTCTGCTGGGCTTCTTAGAGGAGTATATTTCCCTGTGCTTCACTGCTAAAAGGTTTTTCTTGGACCTGCTTTACGCCATAAGGCTGGAGAGAGTTTACCGCAACGTTCTGCAGGAAGATGGTTTTCTCTCTGGAGCTAAGGTAAACGCTGTTGACGCTTCTTTTCTGAGGTTACATGTGAAGTTGACCATAAACGTTCTCGCCCCCTCCATAGATATGACGCTTAAGGGGTTCCCTTTAGACGAGCTGGAGGGGGAGGCGGAAGAAGTTGAATCCAAGTTTATACTGGAGCTAATCTCCAAGATCAGGGTGCAGGCTGATTACTGGGATAGATGCGTGGATCACTTAAACATTCTACTGGAAAAAATTGATTTTGGGGGCATCGAGGAGGTCGTTGAAAAGGTGAAGGATTTACTTGGAGCATTAAGACCGTTCTTGAGAATCGGCGAGGAGGCGCTCAGCCAAATAACTTCTAAGCTGGGCGTCGAGGAAGAAGGTGAAATACTCGTACTGATGAAGGATTTGTCGGAGATAACAAAGGAGTTCCTAGAAAAGTGGAGGGAGAGTCACGAGGCGACCATGAACTACTTGAGGTTCGTTTTATTCATGGCTTGGGGCAACGTTAATTATGGATTGGAAAAATGGGGCGAGGTTATTCAAGGAAAAAATATTGAGGAATTGGTTCCTGATTATTTGTCTCCGAAAGATGTATTCTTCGCCGCTTCACGGGCGATGATAGAGCTAAACGAGGCCACTGACGCGAGCAGGATACAAATCGAGAGGCTGCAGCACTTCTCCAGAATTGCGGGGATGCTTGAAAGCAGTGTTCTGACGGCGCTAGCTGAGGAGATGAAAAAGAGGTTTGAAATGTTTAAGGAGTTCCAGCAGAACATCTTCAAGAAACTTGAAGAGATAAGGGTCGTGGCGGAAAAACAAGTCCAACAGTAATCTGATTCAGAAAGCAGCGGTGACGGGCATCAAAACTTTGAGGGATACGCGGATTTTGCGGTTTAACTTCATTTGGAGCTCTTATTTGAGTGGGGGATAATGATGAGTGTGCCCTGATCCTGATCTTTGCCTTGAACTTTTTCATAGGCGTTGCCTGAGATGTTCCGGTTGGAGAAGGCCCCGTCCTAGCTCGGGGTTCGACTCTAGTATGTCTATGTGGATGTCCAAGAAGTTTAGGAGGTCTTCTTTTTCGTCTGGCAGCTTCCCGTTCACTGGTAGGTAGTTGGAGACGTGGTCGCTCAGGAACCAGCTTGAAACGTTGAGCTCCTCTATGAGGAGTCTCGTCTCCTTGAGCACTTCGAGGGGAGACGACGCCTTGAACTCCCCGCTGGCAACCTTCTCGTAGAGTGGTGTTCCGGGTATTGGAACTAGTGTTCGAACCCTTATGAACGTCGGGTTTATCCTGTTCAGCGCCTTAGCCGTCTCAGAAGCGTGTCTTTTCCACCCATCCTTTCCACCTAAGCCTAGTATAACATACTCCGTGAGCTCGAATCCTGCCTCTACAGCCTTTCTTCCAGCCTCCACCATTTCGCCCGCCGTAGCACCCTTACACATATACTTCAGAAGCTGGTCGTCACCCGTCTCGAGCCCAACGTGCAGCCTAGTTAACCCCGCCTCCCTCAGCGCCACAAGGTCATCCAGCGGCTTGTGAAGTATAGTCTTAGCCCTAGCGTAGCTCGTTACCCTCCTCAGCCCCGGAAACACCTTGCGGGCGAACCTCAGAACCTCGACCAACTCTTCAGTTTTCATAACGAGGGAGTTACTGTCCCCGATGAACATCGTTGGGCGAGGGCCAAAAATGCTCATGGCAACCATGATGTCTCTCTTAATTTCCTCAACCGGCCTACGGGAGAAACGCATACCCTTGTACATCACGCAGAAAGCACACCTGTTCCACGGACAACCACGAGTAGCCCTCAAAAGGATGCTCCCAGCTTCAGATGGAGGCCTGAATGGAGGAAAGTCATAGTCTACCCCGGAAACCAAAAAGACCACCAAAGACACATTAGAAAACCCGACTTTAAAGTATTACCACACCATGCTAACACCAAGGGAAAAAATGAGAGGAGAGCCAGCACCGTTTTCTGGTTGGTGATGTAACGTTACGAGTAAACTAGGTATTTCCTCTTCCTTAGTCCTATGGCTACCTCCACAGCGTATATCAGGGCTGTCGCCGCCACGACGTAAGCCAAAAGCATTATGGTGCCCTTCACATCCAAGACCGCCGTGATGCCAATTCCCCGCACGAAAAGCTCCATGGGATAAAAGAGGTTAACTAGCAGTATTCCCGGGAAGGACGAAATCCATAGTGCCGTGATAAGGCTCCTAGCTACACCCGCCATCCCATGCCCTACACATTCTTCTTTAAAAAGCCCCAGCAGGAAGAGCGTGCCCGCAGCAGTAATTCCAAGAAGCACCACTGGAATCGGGCTAAACGGGTAGAATACACCCCACTTCAAAAGGAGCTGACTAACGAAGTCGAGAATCCACAAGGGCACGACCACGTAGCCTAGAATGCCGAAGAACATGAATATAAAACCCTTAACAACAGCTTTAATCGCTCCCACAGTCACCCCCCACTAAACAGTGTATTTTACAGGCCAAACGAAGACGAACGGCTTAGTGAAATTGAAGGCCAAGGTATATTCCCCCGGGAGTAGAGACCCTGTTAAGGTGTAGGTCAGGGTGGTGTTGAAGTCTCCGAGCGGAACAGTTCCAGAGTAAGAGACATCGTTCGTTATTTTGGTGCCATTGGGATTGAGTATGTAGGAAGTGAACTCCAGCTGGTATTCCTGAAACTTGTTAGTGAAGGAGAAGGACGCGTTGACCTGGGAAGGTGGAACCATTTCAAGTTTGGTTATGGTGAAGTTGTACATGGGTGAGCCTATTTCTAGGGGGATTTTGATCGTTCCTGCGAAGCCTACTCTTGAGTTGAGGTATCTGAACATTATGAAGACGTCATACTGGAAGAAGACGCTGCCGCTAATAAACTTCGTGACTGCTTCCTCGGTGATGCGTGAAAAGTTGGCGTAGAACGTGATCTTTAGTGGGATGGCGGATTTGGCGGGGATCATCGTCGATATTTGTGGAACCTCGATCATCGATTCTCCGGCGTCGTTCACCATCCTGAAGTATATTATGATGTTTTCTACAGGAGAGAAGCCCGAGTTAACCACTATTACCGGAAACGTTGCGTTGAAAGCGCCTCCGCTTGTATCTATTAATGGAGGCTCAAATGGGGATGGAGCAACAAGGATGTTAGGCGGCAGGAGGAAGAATGCCCCGAGCAACGAGTAAATGAACACCGACGAGACGGCGATGAAACCGATGAATTTCAGAAAGCGCATAAGCCAAGCCAAGGCTTTCACTCTTCAACCCGTTTTACGGTAAAAAAAAACATTTTAAAATAATATAGTCTTTCAGAGATAAAACTTTCGTAATGGAAACTTTATGGTTGAAGGAGAGTTTAAAATCTGAGAGATCGAAGATGGAACAACAGGAGGAGTTGGCGTGGAGGAGGCGGACACTCTAAAGTTGCTGGAGGAGCTCAGGATTAAAGCTGAAAGGTGTACTAAGTGTCCGCTATCCGCCACCCGGAAAAAGGTCGTCTTCGGGGAGGGCGGAGTTAGGCTACGCGTCATGATGATTGGTGAAGCTCCAGGGAGAGAAGAAGACGCCCAAGGAAAACCGTTCGTCGGGCGTGCTGGCAAATTACTCGACGAGATACTTCACAACCTTGGAGTCGGTAGGGAGAACATATACATAACTAACGTCGTCAAGTGTAGGCCCCCCGGAAACAGGCCTCCGAGGAGAAGCGAGGTTGAGGCATGCGAGGAGTACCTCTTAGGGCAATTTAGCGCAATTAAGCCGAGGCTGGTGATGCTCCTAGGAGGAATTGCACTTAAAGCCATTCTAGGCGAGCACTACTCTATCACTTATATTAGAGGAAGGCATATTGTGAAGGAGGGGGTCGTTTTCCTTCCAACACTACACCCAGCCTCAGCCCTTTACAACCCTAAAAACAGGGAGTTAATCGAGGAGGACATAAGAAAGTTCAAGGCATTGCTCGACGAGTTAAACCAGTAAATCAGGAACCCTGGAGGGTTAAGAAGAAGAGAAAGAGAACCACTACAAATTCTGCCACAACGAATTTTATGGTCGACTGTAGCCGTACGCCCAACCATTCCACCAGGAAACTTTCCATGACACTCAACAGTTTCTTTGACAGTTACTAGGGGGCTTACTAATGTTCGCTCTTTTTTGTTTCGCTTCATAAACACAAAAACGCAAACAGATGTAACGAGAGATTGGCTTGTAAAAACACGTAGAACACCGAAAGGACAAGATAAAAATTCCGCTTTAACTTACTTTAACTTATAAAAGGCAATCACCAAATCCTTGAATAAGTGTTATTTACGTTTTTCATTATATTTTTGGCGAGTGATATGGCATAATCTAGAAGAGCATCCCTGTCGCCTCTCTCCACGGCCCTGATGATATTTAAGATCTCAAAACCGGGGGAATATTTCTTTATTAATTCGCCTATGACGCAGATCATTAAGGCCTTAGCAGTGCTTTTAAACCCTCCGAGCACCTTAACCAGCCAGTCATACGACTTCCTAGGGTTCTCTATGAGGGCTTTCACTACTTCACTTATTTTCTCCGAGCCAAACTCTTCTACTGCTGCCTTGTGTATGATATCAAAGTAAAAACTACCCCGACTTAATCCAAGATTTTTTGTGGTTTCGATTAACTTTTCCGCTATTATTTCATAGATATTTGTTAATTCCATAATTGATCACCGTGGGATATGCGACATTCAATAATGTTAAATTTGATTATAAATGTTTTCGTAAAACAATCATTTTGTTTGTAAATGTGAAGTATTCATGTGCCAATTAATTAATTTTTTATCATTTAACGAATAAAAATACAAAAAATTATGAAAAATTAAGATTAATGAGAAATTCTTGTCAAGGGAAGATGGCTTCTCCATGCCTCAAGCGCCGCTTGTTTTCAGGGAAACTTTTTTCTTTTTGCCGTGTGGTTTTAGTGTTGTAGCTTTTTCTGGCGGGTGATGGAGTGACCGTGGCTTCTAGGCGCGTTAAATTTTCGACGAAGGGGGAGGTTGACATGATTGATGTCACTCGCATGGTTCAGAGGGCTGTTGAGGAGTCCGGCTTGAAGAGGGGGATTGTGACCGTCTTCGTCCCCGGCTCGACGGGCGCTGTGACGACGATAGAGTATGAGCCTGGGCTCCTGAAAGATTTCCCGAAGGTGCTTGAGAGGGTGGCTCCGAAGGGAGAAGAATATGAGCACCATTTGAGGTGGCACGACTGGAATGGGCACAGTCACTGTAGAGCTGCCCTGCTGGGTCCAAGCCTCACCGTCCCCTTTGAGGATGGGAGGCTTCAACTTGGAACATGGCAGCAGATAGTTTTCGTGGAGCTTGACGTCAGGCCTAGGGAGAGGGAGTTGGTGCTCCAAATAATCGGCGAGTAGCGTTTCGCTGCTTGAGGAGGCTGGTTATGAGAGTAGACAGGAAAGTGCTCAGGCGGCTTTTGGAGGAGCTGGAGTTTGAGAGTCTTATTCATTTGATGTCGAGTTGGGGGGTTAGCGTTAGAGGAGTTAAGGGTAGGGAGGAGGCTTTTAGGAGAATTTGGGAGGAGGGTGTGACGCCTGTTAGGCTCGAGGACATCTTGGCTGTTCTCGACCTAGAGCGGAGTCTTCCATTAACTTTTTGGCGCGTCTACACTTTTCAGCGTCCGGGCGGCGTTGTTAGAGTTGGGGTTGTGGAGAGGAGGCTTAACAGGGAGCTGAGTAGGAGATCCGGGGAGGATAGGGGTGCAGGCTACTTTAGGGCTTTGAGCATTGGCGGCGGGGTTATCTATGTCTTCTACAGGTTTGAGAGGGAGGAGCTGGTTGGGGAGAGGGAGAGGGTTAGGATAATTCGCAGGCTCTGTCATCTGAAAGCCATTGTGGGTGACGGCTTGCTCTTGGTTGAGGAGGCTGAGTGGCTTGAGTGGGTCTTAGAGCTGCTTTCGAGAGCTTTGGGGGCTGAACTTGACCCTGTGACACTTCCTCCGTTTCTGCTTAGGGAACTTGCCGAGAGGAGCGTGGTGAGGCGAGCGGTGGTTTTTCTCGACGGGCAGATAACGGGTGCTCCGGGGCTAAGCAGGGTGGTCGTGGAGGGGGAGAACGTTGTTAAGGGGGCCGAGAAGCTCAGGTCGCGTCAAGAGTTGAACTTTTGGTCTGCCGGACCCCTCATTGAAATAGAAACCGATGGGTTCATTTTCTCGTCAAGCGGGCGTGTTAAAGTCAAGGAAAAAAGTGGTGTGCTTGGGGTGAAAGAGATGCTGCAGCTCGTCGGGAACGTATTAAAAATCCGAGATAATACTTAATGTCCAATTTGGATCCTAAGGAGCTAGTTTCGTGATGGATCCAGAATAGGAAATGCTTTATGGTTTAATGTTATTCTGGTGTTTCGGACAGCTGGTGATTTTTGGAATTGCGAGGTCATTTAACCCAAAAATTTTTTACTGGGTATTATGAAATTCAGTATTATGATGAAGCTGGTTGAGATTTCCCTGCTAAGTCATAATAACTTCATAGTAACTTACTTATTATGTGGAGGTTTCGTTTTATGGAAAGAGTTAAGACAGGGATTGAAGGGCTTGACAGGATTCTTGGCGGCGGAGTGCCTAGAGGCTCGAGTGTGCTGGTGACTGGCGGCACGGGCACGGGGAAGACGACGGTTTCAATGCAGTTCCTCATGGAGGGGCTACTGAACGGTGAAGGTTGCCTTTTGGTGACGTGTGAGGAAGAGCCACATAGGCTCTACATGGAGATGAAGCAACTCGGATGGGACTTTGAGAAATTTGAGAAAGAGGGAAAACTTGTCGTGATAGATGCGGCAAGCACTAAGGCTGGCATGCCAACCACTACCACGTACAGGGACTTCCAGCCGAAAAGCGCCAACATAGACATGAACCTGGTTGTGCTAATAGGCAGGGCGATAAGGGAGTACAACGTGAAGAGGGTTGTCCTCGACTCGGTGCCAGCCCTAGCCCTAAGAGTTGGGAAGCCAGAAGCCTTAAGGGAGTTATTGTTCAGGGTTTACTCCATGCTGGAACGGTTTGAGTGTACAAGCTTCGTCGTAACAGAGACACTGGAGGGAGAAGGCTCCCTCAGCAGGTATGGCGTGGAGGAGTTCCTCTCGAGCGGAGTAATAAAGGTCTCCCTACAGAAAGAGGGGGGCAAATGGATTAGGAAGATGCAAGTAGTAAAGATGCGGGGGACAAGGCACGACCTCAACGAACACGTCTTCGAAATAACGGAGGGAGGAATAAAGCTCAAGGATTAAGGCGAAACCCACCCCGTTTCTCAGGTGAACATTAATGGAGACACAGGTAGATGCTGAGGAAACATTGAGGGAGAAGGAAGATGTTAAAAGCGGGATTGATGGCTTAGACGATGTCACCGGTGGAGGACTTGATCCTGGAAGCGTTGTCCTCCTAATTGGCCCCCCTGGTTCTGGTAAAAGCATAATGTCAGCCCAGTTCATCTATAATGGCGCGGTAAACTACGGCGAGGCTGGACTATACGTGAACTTCAGTGAAAGTAGAAGTGACTTTCTAAGGAACATGGCGAAGCTGGGAATGGACTTTAAACGTATCGAAGAGGAGGGGCGTTTCAGGTTCATTGACGCCTACAACGTTTTCAACAGGATGAGCCTAGACCTCATAATGTCCCATATGCTGGACGAGCTCGCGTCTCTCGGAGTCAGAAGAATGGCGATAGATCACGTAAATGCTATTGCGGCAATAATGAATGACGATGAACTTAGAGGATTCATAGCTGCCACCATACTAAGCGTTTGTAAGGTCAGCAAGGTTACATGCGTGCTCGTCGGCAACCAGGCCCAAGGACTGGCAGATAACAAGCTAGCCGAGCTGGCTTTCATGTGTGACACGGTAATCAGGCTTGAAGCCAGAATGATGGGGGATGCTGTTGAAAGGTTTCTTATCATAGAGAAGGCAAGAGGAAGGAAACCTATTACTTCGAGGGCAGAGTACATTATAACTGATAGAGGGGTGAGGGTTTTCGCCCTTCCAACGAGGCATCCTGCAGAGGGAGGGTGGTTAAATGGGAAAGTTGGCGTAGGGCACCCGGAGTTCGACGAGAAGGTGTTGATGGGAGGTGTTAAGAGGGGGACTGTGACGCTTATCTGGGGGATGGGGGGAGCAGAGGAAAAGATTTTGCTAGTCGAGTTTGCAACTTCAGGAGTCCACGGAGGGGAGAAGGTGCTCTATGTGACTTTTAGGGACCTGAAGAGTGTGAAGGAGTCTTTCAGAAGTCAGGGACACTATGTCGATGAGTTTGAGGGGAGAAAACTGAAATTTGTCGAGTTTTCACCTATCAAGGTTACCCCTGGAATAGTCTTGCTTGCGTTGAAGGAAGCTCTGGAAGACTTCCAGCCGAGCAGAGTGGCAGTAGAAGGGATAGCGGCGTTAAGGTGGATCCCAAGGGAGGATTATCATCGGCTGATAAACAAGATGGCGCTCCTCTTTAAGAGTTATGGTGTAACAGCGATGATGAGCTCTGGGAGTGGTATAAGCGTGAGGGAGACTGATGAGTTTAAGGTGGCTGACAACGTTATTTACATTTGGAGTGAAAGAAAGGAGGGGGGCAACGTCGTCAGAAAGGTTTCCACCATTAAAATGGATGGGGTTCATGATGAAAATGCGATGGAGCTCGTTTATGAAGAAAGGAGGATTAGGGTTTTTGATATTTACTAGGTAGATGAGTGCGGGGGGGGTGAAGCTTTGTTTAGAGGGGTGGTTGTAGTAGGTTTCGACTACAGGATTGGGCCAGTTGTCGAGGCAATGTTTCCTGAGGGTGTTGTCCCGAGGGATTCCGTGTGGAACCTAGCTCTGGATGTTTGGATGAGCATATTTTCAAGGGAGATAACAGAGGACTCAAACCAGAAGGCTTACGGTGACTATGGAAGGCTTGCCGTAATTTCCTTCTGTGAGAATGGCGAAAACTATGCTCTTGTTGCCCTGTTCGATGATGACGATGGAGGGGTGGTCTGGCAGATCAAGGATGCGTTGAAGGAGGTTATGGATAGAGCGGTGGAAAAGCTTAAGAAGGGAGGTAGGAGCTTCGACGTCGCCCGAAGCGTTTACGAGGAGATAAATGGACTGGTCGCTGGGCCTAGAAGGTTTCCAGTCGAGGTATACGATGGCTTCAAGAGGATATATGACATGCTGGGGAAGGTCCTGAACGCCTTGAACGAAGTTAAAGATGAGGAAGTTAAGGGTAGACTGGTCGGCGTGGTCTCGGAGCTAGCGGACAGCATATCGGACCTCGCGCTCAACTTGGCCTTAACTTGGGGGGATAGGAACATCATAAGTGCGATCCTCCGTAAGTCAGGGGGATAAAGGCTAAAAGGGGGGAGGACGCTGCGCCCATCGGAGCTTCAATGCTTCCAGAGGAAGGTTGTGCTGAGAGATGGTTCAAGGGTTTTGATCAGGGCTTTGACGCCGGCGGACGCGGCCAAGCTGCTGAGGTTCTACAGTTCCTTGTCGACTGAGACGAGTTACCTGCGCTTCCTCAACTATAGGCCTTCTTCGAGCTGGGTGCTGGAGGGGCTTGCCAACGTCAACTTCGAGGACAACGTTGCTCTTGGAGCCTTCACCGAGGAGGAAGAGTTGATAGGTGACGCGAGGTTCTCACTTGACAGGAAGACGGGGAGGGCTGAGATAGGCATAGTGGTTGCGGATGAGTGGCAGGGGAGAGGGTTAGGGCTGAACATGATCCAAACGCTGGGCTACATAGCTTTGATGATGGGTGTTAAGACGCTCTACGCCACGGTCTCCCCGGTCAACTACCTTGTGGCTGCAGCCTTGAAGAGTGCAGGCTTCAGGAGGGTTAGAACCGAGATATTAGAGGAAAGGATATTTGAGGCGGATCTCTAACTGGTCTTGGATCTTGCAAAGGCTTGAGTAAGCATTCAAAGAATCGCAATTCAGGAAGAAAAAACATAAGAGTTTAAAGATACAAAATTATCTTAAGTAGAGTGGGGAACCCGCTTGAGTTCAGGTGTCGAGGTGAGGTTTCAGGTTCAGTGTCGGGGGGTTATGCTCCTCAAGTTCGATTACGCTTTAGGACCACTAGTGGAAAAAATTTTCCCTCAGGGCATCGTGCATGAGGAGTTACTGTGGAACTTGGCTCTTGACATGTGGATGACCATGGGGTCTAGAAGCATGGAGAGGGGGTACAGCACTATAGTTTTCCTCAGAGATATTGGGATGTTCACCTGCCTAGTCTCAGGAGGCCAAAGCGAAGCGCCATACGCGATGGCGGCTTTCTTTGACCCAGAAGGTATAAATGGGTTCTGGGGAATTAAAGATAAGGTGATTAACATTCTACTTGAATACATCGAAAAAGTTCAGAGGGGTGAGGACGCCGAAAAAGTGGTTAGGGAAGTGTATGACTCGATAGTTAAAGTCACTTTGAGCCCGGTGAAGGCGGGAGTTTCTGGCGATTTCCTGTATGAAACGGCGAGTTTCATCGTTAAGCTGGCGTCCCATGTTCAAATGACAGGTAAATGGAGCGATGAACTGAGGGCTCTCCTGAAAAACTATGTTGAGCGTCTTGCAGAAGAAGCAGGCAGAACGAGTTCAGGTGAAGCTCTTAAAGAGATCCTCAAGTTAAAGCCTATCCCAGAGGCATAAAAACGAGAAAGTAATAGTAAAATTTTACAATTTTAGGTTTTTCTCAGCGGAGCGTTTATGGCATTTCTATGAATTGCTTCATATTTCCATCCTTGTTCAATTTAATTTAACTGATCTGTTTAGAAATTATATTTTTTATTACGATTATTGCGATATCTTTTACATTGAAATCCTCTTTCCAAAAAACTTATATTGATATGGAATTCATAAAGAATTACAGGAACCGCGCGGGGATTAAGATGATACATAATGTTTACATTATGAGGAAGAGTGGCGAGTGTTTGATAAGCCGAAAGTACGGCAGTCTCGAGGCGGATGACGACCTCGTCACAGGGTTTCTCAGCGCCATACTCAACTTCGGCGAGCAGATCGACGGGGAGCGAGTCGAAAGCATAGTAATGGGTAATAAGAAGTTCGTCTACACTAGTATTGACGACTTAATATTCATAGCCTATGCGGACAAGGACGACCTAGTTAAGGAAAGCCTAGAGCACATAGGGCAGAGATTCATGGAAAAATACGGCGAAGCGCTCAGAGACTGGAGAGGAGATAAAAGCATGTTCGAAGATTTTATGAACGTCATGGATACGATACTGGGCGAAAAAGGCGGAGGCGAAGACCTAAAAGCGGACGATGTAATTGAGAAGCTAAAGAAAGGCGTGATATCAGCAACAGAGGCGTCACAGCAGCTCGTTGATTTCTTCCTCAAAAAAGTCAAAGGAAAGTAATAAGGAATAAGAAAAACAGGTGGAGGAATACGAAACTACTCAGGGGTTACTTTAAGAGTTTTTCTTAAACGTTTCGATGTAATATCGGTTATGAATTCATTTAGTTACGTTCTAGAGTATCTTTGAGAGTTTTTCTTTTGTTGTTGTTAATTCTGTTATGATTAATCCCATGTTGGAGTCGGGTCGGGTGACTACGGAGAGGATGTGTTTGTCATCTAACCCCATCATTACTATTATTCCTGCTTTGCCGTTCACCATTATGCGTTGAATGTTTCCTAGGGATAGCTCTTTGATTGCTCTGGATCCTATGTTGTAGATGGCGGCACTCATTGCCGCTATGAGTCCCTCGTCTCCATGCTTTATTGCGGATGCTAGGGCAAGGCCGTCTTTTCTAATGACTGCTGATGCCTCTATATCGGGGTCGGATGCCTCCATTTCCTCCAATGCTGTTACCAGTTTCTCCTTAAGGGCTTTCATATGCATCATCCTTTTGACTGACGTTTAATGAAACTGGGGCTGTCTTATATTTAAATTTTTCGTATCATTATGCGACCTTAACAATAATGTTTTTTATTTATTGCGAATTTCTTATTTACCTGCCTTCAAGCGCCCAACATATGCTCTTACCTTCCCCGGAACATCTTCATTCTGAACGCATATCCTCTGAGCCAAGGCTGTGTAGTTGAGCAGGGTTTCCATGTCCACGTCAAAGCTCAGGTTCAGTATTTTCTTTGAGAGAAGGATGGCGAGGGAGCTGTTCATCGTTATCATCTTAGCCGTAGTAAGAACCTCCTCCTCAAGTTTGTCGAGTGGAACAACCCTGTTAACCAAGCCTATTTTTTCTGCCTCCCGCGCGTCTATTATTCTGGCGGTCATCACTAGCTCCTTGGCTTTTCCTAAGCCCACTATGCGAGGGAGCCTCTGGCACCCTGCTAGATCCGGCACTATTCCCACAGCGACCTCTGGGAGCCCAAAGATGGCGTTTTCAGACGCTATCCTCAGGTCGCATACAAGGGCCAACTCTAAACCGCCTCCCAAGGCTGGCCCGTTAATGGCGGCTATCACAGGCTTCTCCAACGACTCAAGCTGGCTGTATATTCCCTGGGCGAACCTCGTCGCCTCATACAGTTCGTTCAAGCCCATTTTTCCGAGTCCCTCAAGGAGGCTGAAGTCCATTCCCGAGGAAAATGCTTTCCCAGCACCAGTTAAGATGACCACCTTCACGTCCTCGTCGCGTCCGGCGACCCTGAATGCTTCGGCCAGCTCCATTAGCATCTTTGAATTTATGGCGTTCAACACTTCGGGTCTATTGAGAATTATTCTTGCTATGCCTTCACTCTTCTCGTAAAGGACCGTTTCAAACTTCAAGTCGATTCCTCCAATAACAGCTTAAGTTTTTTCCGTGGGAAGTATAAGGCTTTCTAGTAGAACTCCCTATCTGGAGGGTGAAACAACTTGAAGTATGAGAGGGGCTGCCTTGACAGCTTCACGACTTGGCGGGCAAGCTTCTTGATCGGTTTCTTGGAGTGGGAGAGGTATGGAAGAATAGAGCGTGTTCCCTTCACCTTAACGATATATGCAAGGGCATTTATCGCGGCAGCTCTCAAGCGGAGGTTGTCTGAGAAGAGCGCCAGCTTCATGAGGGGTTTAACCGTCGTCTCATTTCCGGTACGGGCCGCTAATCCCAAGTGCTCCAGCGTGAAGTCTCCTTTCTCCAATGCCGAAGATATTACGTCGTTCACTCTTTCATCTCCGAGATCTACGAGGGCCATTAGTGCTGCTGTGGAAAGTTGCCGGTTTTCTGAAACTCTCTGGAAGAAGCTCCACACTAAGTTTACCGCCTTCTCGTCTCTCAGCACGCCGAGAACCACACATGCCTGAGCCTTAACGCTATCCGGAAGCTCATCGAAAATGCTTCTAATTTTCTCGGCTACTGGTAGGCCTTTCTCCAAGCCGAGCTTCCCAAGGGCTACCAGCAGGTCGCCGCTAATCTTCTCGTATGCTGGTTCCTTCATCAATGAGAGGAGCTTGTCCTGTGCTTCACCGTTCTTAGCGAGCTCTGCGAGCTTGGATACCGCCTCGAGCCTAGCGAGGCCTCCAGCCTCAGGAATCAGGGGGAGGAGCTCGTCTATGGAAGACGCCTTCGAAATAGATGATATGAGGGATCCCTCACCTCTTTCGGGAGGCTTGAGTGCTAGAGTGGCCTCCAGCTCCGACTTAAACCATGGAAGAAGAAGACCCCTTAAAGCCACGTAGGGGCTTATGTATAACAGTGACCCGCCGGCATCCACTTAGCGTCACCCTTCAGTCCAGCTTTAGGAATTCGTATCTTGGATTCTAGTTGTTGCCTATTCTTGAAAAAAGGTTTCCTTTATCTTGGGAAGCTACTTGTTCTTCCGCTTCTTTCCTTCAAGCATTGCCATGCCAAGTTCTGCCACCCTGTTGAATGGCTCCTCCCACTTTTCTCTCAGCTTTACTGATATAGCGTTGGCAGGACACGTTGTGGCGCATAAGCCACACCCGAGACATCTCTCCTCGTTAACAACTGCCGTTTCCTCAAGTGTTATCGCTCCGACAGGGCACCTTTCGATGCATGTCCCGCACCCTATGCAGGATTCTTGGTCAATCACGGACCTGAATATGGTGTTAATGTACTTGTGAACTTCGTAACCTCTCTTCGTTATCCCCTTGAGAGAGGCGCAGCAGCAAGGGCAACAGTTACACACGTTTGAAAGGTGCTTCGCGTTCACGGAAGCGTGAACCAGCCCCGCCTCGTCAGCCTCCCTTATTATCTTTACGGCTTCTTCAGGCTTTATCTCCTCCGCCCACCCGTTCTCAATGTAATACTCGGCTGCAACGCCGAAGCTGAGGCATGTTTCAAGCGGGTAGTCGCACCCCTCACCGTTAAGCCTAGCTTCCTTCCTGCAGATGCACTCCGTCACGGCGGCTACGCGGGCGTTCCTCACTAATTCCTCCAGTTTGAGGTAGGGGAGAAGCACGGTGTCGGCAACTATCCTTTCCTCCAATGGAAGAACCTTGAACCCTGGGACGTTGCTTGCCCCCATCTCATCCACATAGGCGGTCTCGTAGTATTCTTTGAATAGACGAGCTAGCTCCTCGTCGATCTTCTTCACGGAGTACTCGTAAAGACCTATCATGAATGGGGCTGCGTTGTAGAATACCTTGCCCTCACGCCTGATGCGGAATACCAACCCCTTCCTCGACATTGACTCGAGCATCTCTGCAAGGTAATTTTCATCCATGCTGGTGCGCCCGGCTATTTGGGAAACATCCTCGGGGAAGGGGGAGAGAAGAACGAAGACGCGCGCCTCCTCCTCACCGAAAAGCCTCCTTAGGATACTCAGCTCCACACCGCTAGGCGTAGCTGGAAAGCCCAAGGGAAACTTGTCTAAGAACTCGCGCAGCCTCACATAAACATCATCAGACATGACGATCACCAAAAATCCCAGAAAAACATTAGGGGGTATTTAACAGTTCTGAGGGGGAATGATCCATCTAGCAACCCGGCTTTGGAGAAAATCTTCCTTCTTATTTACAGGTAGCACCGAAACGAATACGTGCTAATGCAGGGTTACTGCGTTCTCGAATGCTCTCCTCATCCTTATGTCGACATGCCTCCGTTTCCTCAACGGCCATTAAGCGTCTTCAATTCTTCTATTACAGCCTCTTCGTCGTCATTTATGTCAGGGATTGCGTTCGCTGATTATTCCCCCCTCATAGTTCTTCCTGCCTAAGTCGCCACACGTTTAGGGATTAAGATAACGTCTTCTGGTAATTTTCATAGCTCTCCTATTAGGGTATGCGGGTGCCTCACGCAGCTTCTCACCGGGATTTTCTCGCAGCAGGAGTTTTGTGGTCGGGTGGCTTATTAGAGATGGATTTTCGCTGGCTCTCCTGGGGGGGATATCCATCCCCTTGCGGCTCCTGCTTTGAGTCCTGCACCTAATACTGTTTCTGCCCTGTCCCTGTCTACTAGGGCGATTAGGCTTCCCCCCATTCCCGCCCCTGATAGCTTTGCCCCGTAAGCGCCAGCTTCGAGGACGGCGCTTCTTATTTTTTCGAGTTTCGGGTGACTCACCTCGTATAGGTCTCTTAGCAGTTCATGTTGGTAGTTTACGATTTCTCCTAGCGCCTCCATTCTGGGCAACCTCTCAACTTTATCGAGAAGTTCGTCTTCAGCAGGTGGCAGAGTTTCACCTTTGAGTAGTTTCACCGCTACGACCGTGGAGAACTGCATTTTTAGAGTAAAGACGATGCGCTTTGCGGCTGTTTCACTTATCCTTTTAAGGTAAGGTTCAAGTTCGCCTAGTGAAAATTCTTCCCACTTCGGCTCAAAGTACCTGTATCCCATCTTGGCTTTGACCTCTTCTGGGAGGTTCATTTTCATTAGTGCTTCGAGTCCCTCATCTATTTCTCTCTGTCTTTCAGGGTGTATTGATGCCGTGGAGTGTCTTACGCCTGAGTCAAATACTGCAAAGAGTAATTCATTAGAAGGGAGGCGTTCAACCCTGAATGGCGGCCTACACTCAAGCAAGATTACTCCTCCGAAGGCTGAGCCGTACTGGTCTAGGCGGCCACATGGGATCCCCAGTTCGTCGTGCTCCGCAACGTAGGCTAGCTCCGCTACGTCGCGCGTGGAAAGCTTTAGGCTGTAGAGCTCGTTTAGGAGCGTTAGGAATGACACTTCTAGGGCTGCACTGCTCGACAGCCCTGAGCCTACAGGAACCTCGCTCTCAACCCAGACTTCAGCACCCTCAGCGTCTTCCAGGTACCCTTCCTCGGCTAGAACGTTAACAACCGCGCGAAAGTAGTCGCCGAACCATCCTCCCCCCAGAAGAGGACCTCCGGCTTGAAAGGAGTCAACGAATTTTCCGCCAGAGTCCTTCATGTTTAAAGATGCAACCTTAAACTCCCGGTTGCCGCTCAGCCTGCCAGACGCATATGTTCTAAGTTTAATCGCCACGGGAACGACAGGCAACCCCTTGTAGTCTTGATGCGTGTTCAGAAAGTCGGCTCTTCCTGGGGCGGACGCCAGAAGCCACCCTTCACCTCGAGGCAACCTCACAGTGCTCCCCCAAATCAAACTCTTAACAAGTTATTATATGAACATTCTAAAATGTTATAAGGATGTTTTTGGAGATCCTAATGAAGGAGCCCAGCGGTAACATGGCAGCTTCGAGGTGTCAACTGTGCAAGAGTTGAGGTGGAATCCTGTCTTAGACGAGTGGGTCATTGTTGCTTCCCATAGAAAGGAGCGCCCTGTCGACAGCGTTGATAAGGTGAAGCAGTGCCCCTTCTGTCCTACGAGCCCGGAGGTTGAAGGGGAATGGGAGGTTTTAAGCTTGCCTAACAAGTTCCCGTCACTTGTGCCGAACCCGCCAGAACCGACGAAGCATAGGTTCTACAGGACTAAGCAGGCTAGAGGCATGTGCGAGGTCATCTTGGAGACGAAGGAGCATGAAGGTGACCTATGCGACCTCACATTGGAAAGGATGAAGAAGGTTGTTGACCTTTACGCTGAAAGGTACAGCAAGCTTGGAAAGTTAAGGTACGTTAAGTACGTGTTCATATTTAGGAATAAGGGGGAAGTCATAGGTGTAACGCTCCACCACCCGCACTCTCAGCTTTATGCGCTTCCCTTCATACCCCCAGTAGTAGCTAGAGAGTTGAAGTCAAGCAAGCGCTACTATAGAAAAAGGGGGGAGTGTCTATTCTGCAGGATCAGGAGAGTTGAAGAGGAGGACGCAGTGAGAGTTGTCTACGAGAACGTGGACTTCACGTGTTTCCTCCCCTTCTACGCTAAGTGGCCCTATGAGCTTCACGTATACCCGAAGAGGCACATTCAATCGCTTCCGGAGTTGACGGAGAAGGAGAGGATCTCGCTTGCTGACGCTTTAAGAACAGTCACTGCAACTTACAACGCTCTTTTCGGCTTCTCAATGCCCTACATAATGGCGATACACCAAAAACCAACTGACGGAAAAAGCTACGATTACTACCATCTCCACGTCGAGTTCTATCCTCCCTACCGTAGCAGAGACAAGCTCAAATACCCGGCAGGAATAGAGAGAGGAGCGGGGACATGGACCTACGACGCGGCGCCGGAGGAAAAAGCCGAAGAACTGAGAAAGGCTGCACTGATAGCAGTCAAGAAGTCAAGCAGCGCGAGACTATAAAATAGTCATTTATTAAGAGAAAATATTTAAAAACATTAAGTGTGGTGCTGGTATGAGTGATGAGGGGGCTAGGGTGAGTTTGCTTGATGGTGTCTGTCTCGCTGTAGCGGATGAGGTGAGGGGGCCGATTTGCATTCATAGCGTAGGGTTAAGTCCTAAGCTGGCTGATCGAGCTATGATGAAGGCCCTGATAGGGACTATCTCTGTTGGAACCCGAATATCTGAGGAGGAAATATCTATAGTCCCATTACAGGATGAAGGAAAGAGTATTTTCTCTTATGTTTTCCCTTACGAGGATAGGACAGCTAGAGGTGGCGCAAGGATCCTCTCGATCGTGCTGGTCACCGACAAGAAGAACACTGCCTTCCTTTACAGGTTCGCGCCAGTATTATACGACAAGGTTAGGAGGATTGCTGATGAGATCAAGCCGTTCTATAGACCTCCTCTCCACTTCGATGAGGCAGGTCTAAAGAGACTCAACGAGCTAATGGAGATAGACGTGTCCATGGTGACGCCGCTTAAGCTTAAAGAGTACCTCATACAGTTCTACCTTTCACGCTCCGATGAAAAGAGGAGGGGGCTTCTGGCGAGGACGACGAGCATAGCGAGGGGGGTCACGCTTAGCGGCGAAAAAGTGGACTTAGCCGGGCTTGGAAAGGACGGTAAGCCCATATGGGTTCTTATAACGACCAACATCATTACGGGAGGACCCGAAAAGCTTGTCGAGTGCTACAAAACCGTTAAGGAGCTCAGAGAGAGGAATCCATGGGTGGAAGCCTTCTTCCTCCTAGATGAGCTGAGATACTCTGGAGCGTTGGCACTACCCGACATAGAGCTTGACAAGACGGAGAACATCGGTGTAAGTACAGATAGCGAAGGCAAGGCTAGGCTCATAGGGTTAGGCGAGAGGGGAAAGCTCCTCTGGTTTTTCATTCCAGTGAAGCTCATCACGAGCCCGAAAGAGCAGGAGGAGGAAAGAAGGAAGATTTACGAGAAAAAAATAGATAACCCCGACATCGAAGCAATCTTCACACTGTGCGAGGTCTTCTCAGACACCGAAATAAGTGTACCAGAGGAGGAAACAGAACCCGGAGTAAGAATAGCTCTGGTAAAAAGGAAGATTGGGCTAAGAGAGAAGTATAAGAAAGTTATAGAGAAGCTTAGGGGCGGAGATTAGCCTGCTCATCCCAAAACCTGGATGGATGAGGTCTTAAAGGCCATGTAAACGTCCTCTCCTTCCTTTATATTCATGTATTCGACGGATGCTCTTGTCGCCAGCGCCTCAATGCGCAAGCCTCCGATGGACGCGGAGACTCTCACCAATGGACCTTGAAACGACTTCTCGACCACGGTTGCCTTTAAAACGTTGCGTGCGCTCGTCTTAGGCTTAGTCTTAGCTAGGATCACGTCCTCCGGTCTCACCAAGAAGTTAATTGTTCTTCCTGCTTGTATGTTTGGAGTGTAAGGTATTGAGATCCTGTAGCCTTCAACGTTCACGAGTGTGACGCCGTTCTCACCGTCATGTAGTTCAACTTGCCCCGAGAAAACGTTTCCGAGGCTCATGAAGGACGCCACAAATGGGCTTCTGGGGTGTTCCATTAGTTCCTTTAAGCTTCCTACTTGTTCCATTGTTCCTTCTCTCATAATGGCAACCCTGTCAGCTAAGACGCGCGCATCCAATTGGTCATGAGTAACGTAAATCATGGTCACTCCAGTATCCCTATGAACTTTGAGTAGTAGCTCCCTTGCCGAGCTCTTGCTCTGAGGGTCGAGGTTGCTTAGGGGCTCATCCAGCAGGAGGACGCGGGGCTCCATCACCAGAGCCCTAGCAAGTGAAACCCTCTGTTTCTCTCCTCCACTAAGAGAGGACGGCGTTCTGCCTTCAAGTCCCTCAAGGCCAAGTTCCATCACAATTTCGTTCACCTTTTTTTTGGCTTCGCTGGCTCTTACCCCGCGCATCTTTAAACCGTAAATGATATTCTCGAGCACGGTCATGTGGGGAAAGAGAGCAAGGTCTTGGAAGACCATGCTCACGTTTCTCTTTTCTGGCGGAAGATGGTCTATGCATTTCCCGTCAAGAAAAACGTGCCCATTATCTTGCCTCGTTAGCCCAGCGATCACGTTAAGTAGCGTTGTCTTGCCACACCCCGTAGGCCCGAGCACAACGAAGAACTCGCCTTCGTCAACCCCAAGGCTCACGTCCCTAAGAGCCTGAACAGCTCTCCTTTCCCCTCTCAGCAACGACGATAAGGGAGTCGGGAGAGGATAAGATTTACATATTGACTCAAGTCTCAGCGACAACTCTAGCTCACCTCTCAACCAAGAACCTTACAGTAAGAAGGACGGCGAACGACACCGCAAGGAGCATTATGGCTGCAGCGATGCTCGGGTACACTCCTCCAGCCCAGAACTTCCAGTAAATGGCCGTCGTCAACGTGTAGCTCTGACCCGGAACGTTGCTCGAAACCATTATGGTAGCACCGAACTCTCCCATGGCCCTAGCCCACATCATAGCCCAACCAGCAACCAGCCCCCTAGCTGAAAGAGGAAGCGTAACGGATCGGAAAACCTTGAGGGGAGAAGCCCCCAAAGTCCTTGCAGCAAGCTCAAGGCTCACAGGCACCTCCTCGAAGGACATTATAGCTGAACGAATAAAAAAGGGGGAGGCAACGAATGTTTGAGCCAGTATTATCCCGCGCCAAGTGAACACGAGCTCCCACCCGACCTGCTCCAGGAAGGAGCCCAGCGGGGTGTTCGGTCCGAGTAGAAGTATTAGGCTTATTCCAGCCACGACAGGGGGGAGAACCATTGGGAGCTCCACGAGAGTCTTAAACATGTGCCTACCTGGGAAATCGCAACGAGCTAGTACGTAAGCTAAGGGGAGACCGAAGCACATACAAATAATGCTTGACGCTCCGGAGGTTATGAGGCTAACCCTCAACGCATCCAGCAGAACCTCGTCTTGGAAGGCTGCCGGCATAGGGTTCCCAGCGTACACTTGAAGCTCGGCAAAGAATGCCTCGAAGTCGCCGGAGGACAGAGAGTCGTATAGTCTCTGGGGCACAGCGGGGTCTGCATATAGGGGATTAAGCGAGGAGTAGATTAGCGTTCCAAGAGGGGCGAGAAACATGAAGACGAGGAACGACAGTCCCAATACAGCCATGGAGACAGGGAATAGTGAGAAGTTCCCTCTAAAGTGTTTAACTTCATTTTTTTCTGGCGGCTTCAACGTTAACCCTCCACGCATACTTCCCTTATCTGAGGAGGTGTAGACGCGGCGTCACCCATGAGTAGTGGGGGAGAAACAGGCGGCTGACCGTTCCTTTCCATGATGGATGCACCCTTCGTCAGGGTGAAGCGCAGGAAGGCTGTGGCCCAGTACGGGTTCTTGGAGGTAGAAGGGATGGAGGCGGCGTATGATATCGATGATCCACGGTAAGTTTTCCCGCTCTCCGTTGTTATGGTGAAGCGCGAGTACCACTCGTTGAACTCGCTGGACGGGGCGCCTAGACTGACGTTTTCAGGTAACCTTATGTAGGGGAGGCCGAACTCCTCTGCCAAGGAAAGGTACGTCCATCCTGCGTCGAGTTGCCCTGTTTGGAGGGCGACCATCAAGTCGAACTCCTTCGCCGCCACGAACACGTTTCCGGGATTGGCCAGGTATAAGGTGCTCATGATCCCGATTTCAGGGTACCCTGGGAACTCGTTCTTGCGCTCTAGGTAGTAAGTGTCACATATGTTGAACACTATGAGCGTCCTATAGCCGCAAGGGTCACTGTCAGGGTTCGCTCTACCCCACTTCTTCACTTGGCTTGGATCGGCAAGCTTCCAGTACCAGTTTTTCTCGTTGAGCCCAGCCGGGTTTCCAGGCGCGAGCGCTAGCACTATCTCGTTCCTAGCGAAGATGACCCACCAGTCACAGTAACTTTTCGTAGATCCGGGAGCATAGCTTCCAGCTAACTCGTCCTTTATTACTTTGTAGTCCGAGACGAGGATCAAGTCGCATTGTGCTCCAGCCTTAACGAGGCGGGCACACTCTAGGGATCCGTGAGCTGATATGTGTATTTTCACGTATGGGTACTCCATTTCGAAAGCCTCGACGAGCTCACTAACTATCTTGGTTAAGCTCCCCGCGCAGAGCACGTGAACATCTACACGGCCTGATGAAGCTCCCCGATAGTGCTCCTGCATGTAGAAGCCGTATAGGGAGAGAAACGTCAGGGTTATCACTAGGGCTACGAGTGCTATGGTTGGCTTCCGCCAATGTGGAGGCAACACGCCACCTCCGTTATGAACAAGCATACATAACGGGAATTGCGCCTCCATAAAAAACTTATGGTCTCACGAGGCCTTAGCCCCCACGTGATTAATTCTCTCAACAACTCTTCCTTCGATAAGCAGCCTGAAACGATTATTCAGCATTATCTCAAGACGCTCAGTAGCCCCAAGAACAGGTGAATGGAATTTGAGGAGGTTTTAGAGCAACAGGGTGAAGGCTATTGAAACGACAACTAAAACAAGAGAAAGCCCATTGTTTGGAAAACACTTTAGGAGGCTCACTTAGAGTTCATGTACCCTCTCTTCTTCGATTTTATTCAGCAACATATGTAGTTCCTCGCTCTCTTTCCCTCTTAGTCGGCATAGGAAGGTAAGCTCATGGGCTCTGAGTATATCAGACCTAGTTATGATGCCCAACAGCTTAGTCGGGTTGTTTCTGTCAACTACGGGGATTCTGCCGACGCCGTGCTCGACCATCTTGTCAAGCACTTGCCTGACCGACTCGTCGGGGTAGGCAACCGCCAGATTCCTGCTCATGGCGTCCTTTACCCTGTAATCTTCTTTGCCTTCTTCCATCGCCTTGATCACGTCCTTGAATGTTACTACTCCGACCAGTTTACCGTCGCTAGCGACCACGGGGTAACCAGTATGCCCTGTCCGTTCTATTATTTCCAGGGCTTGAAACAGGTAAATGTCCGGGTTTAGCGTGACTACACTGGTGCTCATTATTTCCCCAGCCCTAATGTAGTCGAGGAGGTCTTTTCTCAGCTCGAGGGAAACATCTATTCCCCTCCTGAATAGGCCCATTGTGTATATGCTTTCTTTCATCATGAGGCGACTTATGAAGTAGCTTGTCACGCATCCAGCCGTCAGTGGAAGGATCATCGTGTAGTCCTTCATCATCTCAGCAGACATCATTATCCCTGTTAGGGGTGCTCGGCAGGCTGCAGCCAGCATTGCAGCCATTCCGACTACAGCGTAGAGCGTGGACTCTGAAAATATTGAGGGAGCCAATGTGTTCATTATTAGCCCGAATGCTTCGCCGAACATTGCGCCGATGAACATTGACGGTATGAAGACGCCGCCGCTCCCGCCACTTCCCAGCGTCACTCCACAGGTTAGTATCTTGAGTATTCCTATGATGAGGAGCATCTCAACGGCTATTCTGCCCGAGAGAGCGCTCTTAATGACCCATATGCCTTCTCCTCCAACGTGTGGTAGAAAGTAGATTATGAGTCCTACGAGTGCTCCGCCCAGTAATGGCTTCACGTATCCTGAGAGATTTATGTGATTAAGTATGTCCTCTATGGTGAAGAAGCCCTTAACCCATAGGACGCTTAACAGGCCTATTATGCCGCCTAAGATGAAGCAGAAGAAGACTTCGTGGTAGTGGTATGTGAATGGTGGAGGCTTAAAGAGCGGGTTGTCACCTATTGCTGCGACCGACACAGCTGTAGCTACTACCGAAGATAGGAGGATGGGTATGACCGCCGGGAACTCAAATCCCTGATAAACTACTTCGAGCCCGAAGAGGGCGCCGCCTATAGGAGCGTTGAACATCGCGCTGAGGCCGGCTGCTGCTCCGCAGACGACGAGCAGCTTCTTATGCTCAACGTCGAGCCTGAAAAGCCTTGCAATAGTCGAAGCGAGGCCAGCTGATATTTGGATTATTGGCCCCTCGGTTCCAGCGCTCCCTCCAGAACTTATAGTGAGGGCTGTCGCAAGGGTTGTCGTTAATGGAACCCTGCTTCTTATGTCCCCTGATCCTATGGAGACCGCCTTCATTGTTTCAGCTACACCGTCATGTCCCCTCGACTCAAGTGCAAATTTGTATGTTATGAGCCCCGCCATGAAGCCGCCCATCGCCGGCAGCACCACCACCCAGTATCGGCCAAAGGTCTGAGGTAAAAGCATGAAGATTTCGGTTAAGTAATCAATGGCATAACGCAGTGCTATGGCTCCGATGCCGCCTAGCACGCCGACTATAACTGACAGCAAGAAAATTTTTAGGCGGAGGCGAAAAACCTCGGAGCGAGCTACTTTCCTTAGGGAGCAGATGCTGGAGTAAAGTGCGTGAGCCTCACCTTTAATTCTATTGGCAATTATGGCGCGTAGTGAACCCCCAGATGCATCAGCGTCCCCGCCACTCTGCTCCGCACCACTTTCCAAGGAAAATCGCTCCTTAACCTCTTTATTAAAAGGAGGAAATCCAGCTCTTTAAAAATTTCTCGTGACTTTAAGAGTTAGATTAGCTGGCTCTTTTTTCGTTTCTCATTGACACGCATCTTTCTCGTGGCTCCATGAGAAGGTGTTGGGGTTTTCTTCATACTGCCCATTCGTTGCGGACTGATGATGTGACCTTTGGATTTTGAGAACGAATTTGGACGAACGAAGAATTAAAGTTATAACTTAAATAGAGAAGGATATACGATTAATTGTGGAGGTTTGAGTCTTGCTGACGTTCACTCCTGGACCCACCGAGGTTCCCTTAAGGGTTCTTGGAGCCATGTTGAGGGAGCCACAGAACCCCGACCTAGATGAGAGCTTCGCCGAGTTCTATGAAGGGCTCTGTGAAAAACTGAGGAGGATAATGCGCACTAGGGGGGACATTATTGTCCACTCGGGGGAGGCGATCATGGGACTTGAGGCCGCCGTTCTGAGCCTTGTTGAGCCGGGTGAGAAAGTTTTAACGATGACTTCGGGAGTCTACGGGGATGGCTTCATCGACTTTGTGAAAGCGTATGGCGGCGTGCCCGTCGAGGTGAGAGTTGATTACGACGACGTAGTTTCTCCGGAGGAGGTTGACAGGGCTCTGGGGCGGGAGGGGGACATTAGAGTTGCGACGCTTGTGCACTGTGAAACTCCGAGCGGGACTCTTAACCCGCTTAGGGAGATAGGGAAGGTTTGCAGGGAGAATGATGTGGTATTGGTAGTTGATGCTGTCAGTAGCGTTGGAGGTGTACCCGTTGAAGTTGACGGGTGGGGGGTTGACGTCTGCATAGTTGGCTCCCAGAAGTGTCTAAGCGCGCCGCCCGGGCTTGGAATAATGTCCATAAGTAAGAGAGCTTGGGAGAAAATTGAGGAGCGGAGGGGGAATGGGTTCTACCTGAACCTTTTAACTTGGCGGGACTGGTGGTTTGAGAAGGGAGTTTTCCCCTACACGCACTCTGTTTCCTTGCTTTACGCCCTCGATGAAGCGTGCAGTATGCTCTTGGAGGAGGGGTTGGAAAACGTTTTCAGGAGGCATAGGTTAGTGGCGAAGGCTGCACGTGAATGGGTTAAGGCGATGGGGTTAAAGCTTTTCCCCAGAAAAGAAGAATACTGCTCCGATACGGTTACAGCCGTCGAGGCGCCGAAGGGGTTGAACGAGGAGGAGCTGAGGAGGCGTTTGAAGGAAAAGTACGGCGTCATGATAGCTGGAAGCTGGGGTAAGCTGGCAGGCAGAGTCTTCAGGCTTGGGCACATGGGCTACAACGCGCAACCTGGAAAATTACTGCAAGTACTTCTAGCTCTCTCCCTGTGCTTGTTAGATATGGAATTCCCTTCGAAAACTTGGGAAGCTATGAGCGCCGCCGAGGACGTTCTTTACAGAAGTGAATAGTGCTATTGTGCTATTCTTTATTCGGGCGGTTGAAGCCTCACGTATGTTACCTTTCGGCTTGGCGATAACTCTGCAAGTTTGCGGAGAAGCATTAGCACGTCCTTTGTTTCGAGCGTTACACCTGCAGCCTTGGCGTGTCCTCCCCCGCCGAGGGGCTCAGTTATTTTTCTCGCATCAGTACTGCTGCCTTCACCGACCCTTATTGAGATCTTGAGCTTCCTCGGGCTGTCAGGATCACCGTATGCTACAGCCACCGTGTCGCAGCCACCAGCCAACAGTTTGTGAGCTATGTCTTTCGCCGCATAGTGGGGGACGGCGCCCTCCTCGTCTACGAACACGAATTCTCCCTTAAGGTCGCCTAGGAGCTCTACCACCTTGCTGAGCCGCTCATCCAGCTTCTCTATATCCTTCAACTTCGCGTACTGCTCTTTGAACCACCCGTCATCGATGAAGTCCGCTCCCTTTTCAGCCAAGATCCTAGCAAGCCTCACTCTGCCCTCATCGTCGTTGTGGAGGAGTTTTATCACCCTGTCAAGCTTCAATGTTTCCTCGGTATGTTTGCCCGTGTCTGCGGCAACAGCCATTTCAACCAGTTTGTCGGCGACGCCACCCTTAATATCGAAGTACTCGGCGACCAGCTTAGCGGCAGCTGGAGCGGACGGTGAAACCATGTCTCTCTCCGTGAGGCGCTTCTCCTCACTCAGTCGGCGGTAATTGCTTTCATGATGGTCTATGTTAACCTTACAGTTCGGGGTTTTTGGCAAGTCAACCACGAGATCCAGCGGCTCATCGATAGAGTAGGCTTCCCGGGGATTATTTATGAAGATAATCTCCGCATCAGGGTACTTTATGAGGATTAGAGCTGCTGATATTATTCCGTCGCAGTCAGATCCGTGAACTGCAACCCTCAATACATCACCCTCTTCCTCAAAAGGTCAATAGGATTTTAGAAGACGTGCGAGTAAACGAGGATTTAAAAAATGCTTGAAGTTTACGGGCCACATGGTTCTTCTGATGGATTCGTGCGATGTTTATTGTAACGCAAGAAGGATAATTCTTTGAAGTATCATGTATTTCTCGGATGGCTGGGTGAAGAATGGGTAAAAGGGTTTCAGCCCGAAGTATACTCCGCACGCCAAGATTGCTACGACAGATCCCAGAAAGAACAGGAGTGAGAATGCGTAAAAGGGATTTGAACGAACTTTTTCTTGGTGCCTTTCAGTGAATCTTATTCTTCCCGTCAACAAGGAGTATAACATCACTATAAATGATGAGACTGAGAATAGAAGGATTTCGAAGGCTGCTTGTCCCTCCACGGAACTGGCCCCGATTCCTGCTCCGAAGAGAAGGCCGAGAACACCGTACAAAACGTATTCGGCTTGCTTGAAGTGCCACATGTAGCCGTGGTAGTTCTGGAGAACGGTAACTGATACGATGAAGCCAACCACTCCAAGATAGATGAGCTTGTGTCCTAGCACCTCGTCGAAGAAGTAAACTAGAAGGTAGGTATTTGCTTGTGGTGTGACTGGAAGAAGGATGGAAGGCGGGGATAGGGATATGTAGACGTGGAGCTCGTTCCCAGTATACCTCATTGCCAGCCCGCTCAGGAAGAGGAAGAGGAACATTATGAAGATGATCTCTCCGATGAGCTTGAATCTTGCCGCGGTCTTCGTTTCCGGCGGCTGGCTGACCACGTCACGGAAAACAAGAAATAGCAGTATTGAGCCTGCACTCCCAGTAAGGAAGAAGCTCGTAATTCGGCCCCATGAAAGGAACGCATTGTAGCATATGTAGTCCTCAGAGAAGGGGACGGGGACTATCATGTAGATGCTGGCTAAGACTTCGCCCATTGCTGTGAATGTAAACCAGCTGGCAACGAGGACTACTAAGTATATTAGAAGGCGGTTTCTCCTCACGAAGTTAATGTTTGACATGGAAAAGCCCTTTTTTATGCTGTTTTAGAATAATAGATAAACGAGGTTGTTTAAAAAAATTGTTGAGCCAACTTAAGCCACACTAGCGTTTTCGCATTTAATGTTAAAACGCGCTAAGCCCGTAAACTATATTAGACTTGCAGCGAGAGATGAAGCATGAAGTGTTTCTCATCGCTGGGTTTTCGGAGTTGATTAAGGAGGGATTTATTGAGGGATCCGAAGGAGCTACTTGTCTATCTTCTTCTTCGCTCGATGAAGGAGACCACTCTGGATGAACTTGCAGAAGCCGCAGGAATCCCGCGTAGGAACGCCGTCAGGATTCTCAGGTCGTTTGTCCGGAGGGGGGTTGCTAGGGAGGTTGGGGAAAAAGTGCTTTTTACTCCTCGCTGCTCTGAAGGACTGCGTGTCCCCTTCGGCGGAGAGGTCGTGGAGTTAAGCGTATCCGTGGACAGGGACTTGATGAAAGTTGGGGAGGTCAGAGTTTACAGGGGGGAGGATGTGGTCGCATGTATGCCCTGCATAGCAAGCGGGGAGGACTTCGTCGTCGACCTGAGTAGCTTCCTCGAGTTTTATGGTGAGGCTGCGAGGGAGAGGGGATCGTCCTTCTCAGTTAAGAAAGCATATAATGTTTTTAGAAGGCTGATGGAGGGGAAAGGGGAGGTTAAGAGCGCGGGTCAGTGGGAGATAGATGCCGCCCTTAGTGCTATACTTCTATGCGGAGCCATAGCGGAAGAGCTTGGGCTAGACTACATAATTACCACAATAGACTCGACAAGCATACCCCGCAGAGTTGAGAGGGAGGAGTTCGAATGCATGGGAGAGGAAAGAGGCGTCGAAATAGTTGCTGGATACTCTTTCCCACTAGGAAAAGGAGACGGGTTACTACTTATTGACAGAGCTGGCAGAACATATTTTTCGAAAAGAGGAGGAAAAAACTTAGTGGAGTTAGAGGTCATTGAGGAAGAAGACATCGTTGAAGTAGATTTCTCAGAATTGGTGAACAATTATGTTAGGCTTGCCGAGGAAAAGAGGCACTTCTCCGCTGAGAGGGTGGTGGACTGCTTCTTCATGATGCTGGAAAAGGGGGGTAAGATCGAGGACTACTTGAAGTTGTTAGATTACGATGATGAAAGAGAGCTTTTGGAGGTAATGTATAGGATAAGCATGGTTATCATGAGGCTTAAGGGTAAGGACGTCACGGCGAAAGTAACCTACCCGTCTTTTTCCGGGGAGCTAGCTTGAAAGAACCCTCTCAACGGATATGAGACGCATTTTCCACCTTTCAATTGAAGCCAGAAACTCGTTCTTGAGGACTTCGTAATCTTCAGGAGAGGCCTCTTTGAACAGCCTGTAGTAAGATCTCATCTCGTAGAGTGCAGGGTGAACGTAGCCTATGTTTTCAACCAACCGCTTGACGGATTCATTGAGTTTCTCCGCGGCTTCGCTGGTGCATGAAGACTGTTCAATGCTAGCCTTTAACTTATTTATTATTTCTTCTACGAAGGAAGGCTTTATGGAGGCTCTAGACGAAACAACGGTTTCTCTAACGTTTTCAAGCATATCCAAAAGTTTTTCCGAGTAGTTCTTCATGGAATCTAGTGCGCTTGTAAGGGAAGAGGTTAGCTCGCTGAGCTTAGATATGTCCCGCGAGTAGCTTCCCAGCTGGTCTAGGATTCGCTTGAAGGAGCTTAAGGTCCCTTCAAGGCGCTGCGTAGCGGTAGCAAGCGTGTTGAGGTCGCTCAGCAAAGAGCTTCCCTTCAAGCCGGCCTCTATCTTTGAAACAGCGTCCCTGAAAAGTTTCAGCGCCGTTTCAGCAGTCTCATACGGGTCTCCAGCTCTGCCCGTCAGCAGCATGGTCGGATGCTCTATGGCAGCGGCTTCAACTTGCTCCACGGGCTTACCCTCGATCAAAAATTCGACTTTCTGAAGAGTTAACTCTTCTTCTCTTCCCAGCACGGGGGGAGTGGCAGTTCCATCCAAGACGAAAACCGCGTAGACTTCGCTTCCCATCTGACGGAAAAAGTAGCTGACGCCGCCCAGGGACATCAACATGTTTACATGGCCATCCTTGAGCTTCAGCTCCGACTTGATCCTGTCAAGAGATATCTTCAACCAGTTCGCGACCATGACTGCCTTGTTTATTTCTTCCTTGTCGTCAAAGCTTGTATCGACTAGGAAGCCGCTTTCTCCAACCAGCACGAACCCCTTGAATGGCTCCTTAATCAGTTTGCTGAGTTCCTCATGGACTTCGAAGATGGGAAAAAACGACAACTCAGACCACCATTATAATTTTTTGCAATACAACTATAAAAATTATGTCTTATCCCTAAAAACTCATCGCAAAATTCCCGAAGTAAATAAGTATATATGAATATATTTCTAACTTATTTCTTTTTACTTCAAGATCCCTGTAATCTGGAGGAATACCACTAGGAGTATGAAGACGCCGGCGACCACCTTGAGGGCCAGCAGGAAAATCGTGAGGAGCGCGGCTTCGCCCATGAGAACCACGCTGCACACAAGGGATGACGCGTAGATGCCAGCTATGATCAGCGTGAAAAGCATTTCAGCCTTGGGCATTGTTCTCTGTGAGAATGCAAGGGTTGCAAGTGCTAAGGCTAGCAGGAGAAGGGCTGCACCTTCCACCTGTGGATCGCCGCCGAACAAAGAGTACGGGAGAATAAGGTATCCTGCGTTTAGCTCCCGCCATGTAATTGATAAAGGTGACGTGAACTCTGAGAAGGCTGCCAGAAATGACGCTATGGCTCCCGTTACGTAGAAGACTTTCCTGTCAATGTTCCACCCCTCCAAGAAGATCGAAAGAGAGGAAAGGAATCCCAGAAGGAGAAGGAAGAGTGAGGAGACTAGGAGGAGGTTTCCGCTAATGGACGCAAACTGAAATTCAGCTCTCAACCCGAGCGACACTCCATAGCCTGAGGGAGGATAAAGCTGGAACATTACGGCTATAATTGCCATGTACGGGCCTGATGGGAGGGCTGACGACATAAGTAAAACTTTGATGAGGGTGACGTTTGATGATAGCTCAATCCTCGCTAGTGAAAGGAAAAAGAGGTAGGCTGCTCCGGTCAAGAAGGCGGCTACGAGAACCTTTTTCGTCAATGCTGATGCCTCAATGTAGCTTGTCACCACGTATAGGATCAGTATACATCCCATTGCTCCTAAGAGAGACATGCTTACAACCGTCATTGGGGAAGTTAGAGAAGGAATTAGTATAAGAGCGGGCCAACCCATCGTTATGATGTAGTATGTCAGTGTTGAGGAGCCTGAAATAAGTGCAAGTGAGGCTTCGAAAGCCAGCATAACGCCAACCAAGCTGACGGACAAACGCCAATGCCTACTAATAAACGACATCATCCCAATCCCTCCATTAGGTTAACCTTTAACGAGACCAGCTTTCTCTGCAACCTGATTAAGGTGAAGGTCAACGAGAAGTAGTTCCTCGTACACCTTGTGGAGCCATTTATCTTCCCAGAAAAAGTTGCAGCTCGTCTGGGCCCTGAGGAGATGCTCTTCCGCCACCTGCAACTCCACAGCACAGCTACTTTCACCATTCCCAATTAAAGCTCTAATTTTTTTCAGCCGCAGGCTGGCCTCCCAAACCCTTGCGAGGGCGCGTCTCTGCTCCTCTAAACCCACCCACTGAGTGAAGAACTCTCCGTCATTAGAAAAAGTCCTCCAAGCCCCTGTCCTAACGTTGACGCGATCTTCGGGGGGATTCTCCCGCAGGAAGCTTGAGATGGAGGTTAATGCGATGCCGCCGTCCCCCTCTAGGAGTGAAACATATGACTCGAAGAAGGAGTCCCAGAAGTTGCCTGACGGCGTCCCTCTGATCCAGTCTCCGTTCTCGCCATCAAACCATGTTGTAACGAGCAGATTTCCCCTGAACCTTGACGTCTCAGATTTGAGGGCCTTCACGAATGAGGCTGCATCGATTCCTCCAGCTAATATTCTGCTGAAACGCTCATTACGAGGAATGACGGTGATTTCAGCCCCGGAATATTCGGCGACGTGAGGCCTATAGGCTCCATCAGGCCCACACCCTTCAATGTATCGTCCATCAACCACGACATACTTAAATTTCATCTCTGAGAGGACAGGAATCATCGTCATGGTGAAGCCAAGTTCAGGAGGCCAAAAGCCGTTAAACTTGAAGCCAACCCGCTCAGCAAGCCTAACCCATCTTGTGATGTGAGGCTTCCAGTCATCTTCAGGGATGAGCGGGAACACGGGATGATAAAATCCCGTCGCCAAAACCTCGACGTTCGGAAGGGAAGCGTATTTTTTCAGGACAACATGTAGCTCTTCCTCCAAGCCGTCAACGTGGACGCTGAGCAGTTGATTAATGAGCACGCCAGAAATGCTCATGTTAACCGCAGCAGCACGGTTAGACAGGTGTCTTAGTGGCCTGGTGTAGCAACGAAGAATACTCAGCGCTTCCTCCCGATTAACGGAAAGAAGAAACTTTATGTTTTCGGGTGGCTGATGGAAATGAACTCCTAAAGCGTGATGTATCCTCGGCAAAGAGCAGCCTCCACGCCCTCAAACTAGATTTGATAACTGTAAAGTATTTTAGATATAAATAAGGGTTACTGATCCAGCCAGCTAGAGTAGCTTCACCTCAATCAAACCTTGATTTATGGTTGCAACCGCACCCCCTTCTGAGCACTTGCCTGCATTTACCACTATGGTGGTTCCCAGCTGGCAACTTCCTCGAGCCTCATGAACATGTCCACAGAAAACCAAGTCAGGCATCACTGATTCAACGAACAATCTAAGGTACTTGCTTCCAATGTTCATCCCGCTCCAAGCCTTGTCGCAACAGCCCCTCGGCGGCTCGTGAGAAACCACGACCATCGGGTTTTCGCTCTTCGCTATTGATAAGAGAAGTTTCGGGTCGAAGTTGGCGCTGAGCCCGAAGAAGTCCACTCCTCCAACGCTCACCACTCTACCATGAATACACTCCATGCCTTCTAGTGGAAGCTGTAGGTTGCGGCTCACCGAATCCATGTTGCCCCAAACGTAAAAGACGCGGAGCCCCTCAAGCACCCTCAGCACCTGCAACGCAGCCTCGGCGCCTCCAAGATGAGTTATATCTCCGCATAACACAACGACATCCGGTTCAACCCGGCTAACTATTCGTTCCCTTGCATCCCTCAAAGCTGAAACGTTCCCATGAATATCGGAGAAGGCTACTATTTTCATAATGCACCACCTTAACCGAAAAAACTGAAATAAAATTAATAATCTTTTAGGAAACCGGCGAAGGTTCAAGCGGCATTGTTGCCTCGCTTGGTTTCAGTATGCTCAGCCAGCCGCATAATGGAACTTAGCACACCCTTTATTCCCTTCAATAACGATAAGCTATCCTTCCTACCCTTCTTCCCGCCTGTGTTAACACGTTGTCAGCTATCAGGAGGAGGCTCACTCCCTTGAACCACGCGACATGTAAACCCTCACGAACAGAGTTATTCCTTCCTATTTCACACTAAAACTTAAGAGTATTCCTCGTAGAGTTTAACGCGTTCATCCTTTAAAAGATAGCTATAATTTAGTCGTTGCGGCGGCTCGATCACCCTTAATCAGCCTTCCAAACGCGTTTTCAACACGATGAGATCGGTTCCAGCGCAACTTCAATTACCCACCGATAAATAATCAATCAGCTCAACATTATCAAAATACAGACTGACCTAGCAGGAGACTTGCAAGTAGCCGAAACCACCATTTAGATGCTCAATGTCCCCCCCTCTCCAGCCTTACCTCCTCCGTTTATAAGCCCTCAGATGATCCTTGCTTTCAGATCCTCTAAAACGTTTCTTTCTTCTTTCTCCCTTTGACTCTCGGATCTTAAAGAAGGAGACAAGGCGGTGGAAAAGTAACTTGACGTTATGATGAGATAACGATAAAAGGTGCTAAGCTGCAACAGGAAGTCGCAGATGGCTACATTAATAGAGGCTTGAATGCTACCGTTACCGTCGTGACTCGTGGAACCTGTTGATTTAGATTTAAGAGGAAGACGAGTCCTTGTTTTTAGTGGTGGTCTAATTTGGACGTTTACTCGTCGAGAATACAGGTTAAGAGCGAGAGGAGAGTCGAGGTAAAGGACGTAACTGAAGAGGTTCAAGTTAAGCTTGGAGAGTCGGGCATAGAGGACGGTGTTCTTTTCATTTTCAGCCTCCACACCACCAATACCCTCATACTGAATGAGGGCGAGCCCGGGCTAATGAGGGACGTGGAGAGGTGGGTCGAGGAAGCTTTCGCGAGGCCCGATTACCGGCATGACAGGATAGACAGGAACGCGGCGGCACATATAGCTGCCAGCGTAGCAGGGAACTCGCTTGTCTTGCCAGTTGAGGGGGGAAAGCTCGCGCTGGGAACATGGCAAAGGGTACTTCACCTCGAGCTGGACGGGCCACGGACGAGGACGCTACTCGTAAAGGTAATCGGTAGGAAGAAGGAGAATAAATGAGCGTGGTTAAGCAACCAGTGGAGGTGTGTTATTGGACTTTATGTGTGAGCAGGGGTGGATATGTGAGGGCTGCCTGATGATAGATGCTTATGGATGGGGGATTAAGGGTGCTACGTGCGTTCTGGCGATTAATGGTTCAGGTGGCGCTGTGCTGGTTGAAGCAGCCCACAGGAAGTCGGCTCCCCACGTTTTGAGGGAGTTGAAAAGAGGTGATGTTAAGTGGATTTTGGTGACACATAGACACATCGACCATGCTGGAGGAGTCGCTTCCATGCTTAGAGCTTTTCCAGAAGCGAAGGCGGCAGGGCACCCTGTAACCCTGAAAAACCTTGAGGATCCATCTAAAATTAACGAGGTGACTGGGAGGGTGTGGGGCGAGCTTGCAGACTTCATGGACCCGGTGGAGGACATTGGCAGGTTGGTGGCGCTTGTTGACGGGGATGTCGTTGAAGTTGGTGGTGGGGTGAATGTGGAGGCTGTTCACACGCCTGGACACTCGTCAGACCATTACGCGTATTATTGTTCTGAGCATGAGCTCATCTACCTCGGAGACGCTGGTGGACTTTTATCTTGCAGCACCAGTACAGTTATTCCTGCTTCTTTCCCTTCAAGCTTCAATTTTGGAGAGTATTTAAGGTCACTGGACAAGCTATTGGGCTACGAGCCTAAGGTGGTGGTGTTCGCCCACTTCGGAGCTGTAGTGGGAAACGACGTGTCGAGAATAATTGAGAAGTGCGCTGAAACGCTCGAAGAATGGAGGAGGCTTGCATACGAACTAGACGCTTCAACCCTCGCTGACGAACTAAAGAAAAAATACCTCGAAAAATTCATTCTATTTGATGCAAAAACGAGAAACTTGATGTTCGACATGCTTGCAGCAGGACTCGTTAATGCCGTGAAAAAAGAAAGTTGAAAAAATGAGGAAGTGACGCGTTCGTTACTGAGCATTGACTTGTAGCGCTCACCGTGCCTTAACCGACTTTAGGGCGTTTGATTTTGCGAAAAAGTTTGATTTTGCGAAAAAGATGGGCAGTATCAATCTATTTTTAGTGGTTCCCCCTTTGGTTTTTCTTCTTTCTTCCTTAATGTGACTTCTAGTATGCCATTCTTGTAGGAGGATTTGGATTGCTGTGTGTCAACCTTGCATGGTAGCTTTATCTCCTTGTAATACTTGCGTTGTGGTGTATCAACAGAGACGGTCAGCGTTTCCTCTGTCCCGTAGAGCTTAATGTCGTTCTTCTCGACGCCCGGTAGCTCAACGATAACTTTCACATCACCGTTTGTTTCGATTACGTCGGTCAGCGGTTCCCTGTATTCTTGGAAACCTATGCGGGGACGACCTAGCCCCGTCTCGGGTTTAACGTTGCCGAATTCCTCCACCTGCGGCTTCCCATCCGGCCCTATAGTTATTCTGTAACCATAGACAAACGGACCCCACTCAGTCACCTTGGTTCCGTCAGGCAAGGTTTTCTCTCTCATGAGATCCTTTGGAACCCATTTGGACAGATCCTCGAATTCCTCTCTTATGAAGTCCTCCATGTCCCTCATGAAGTCTTCAATATCCCCGAAAAACCACCTGAAGGGGCTCCTCCTCTTAAACCACCTTGACCACCAATCTTCCGCCAAACACCATCCCCCTCATGCTTTTCTATATGACTTTCATGTGAGAAATTTTCTTCTTGGAGCATTTATTTTTTTGGGTTTAAGTTTCGGTTAATTGACGCTAAAAGAGTGTAAAGACGCCTGATTCCCATTGTAACATGGGAACGATCAGGTTTTTCAATAGAGCAAAGAATGTAATGCTGAGTATTCTGTTAGGGAAGATGAGACAACGTGGTGGGGTTTTGAGTTTGGTTTGGATTCTCTTGCAATTCTTTACTCGAAAAATATAAAATAATTTATATACAGATTTTAAGGTTGCATGTTTCTGGCTTTAAAGGAGGAATTTTCATGGAAAGAGAGATTCTTGAGGAGTTGAGGGAGGCTATTGTGAACCTTGACGTCGAAGGTGTCAAGAAGGCGTGCAAGGAGGCGGTTGACGCCGGTATACCTGCATACAAGTGTGTGAGTGAAGCCGTGGCTAAGGGACTTGAAATGGTAGGTGAGAAGTATGAGAGGGGGGAATACTTTTTAGCAGACCTAGTTGTTGCGGGTGAAGCGGTAAAGGAAGGAATGAAGATTCTCGAACCCTACATGAAAACTAGTGGAGTTGAAGTGTTAGGGAAGGTCGTCATCGGAACAGTTAGGGGGGACATGCACGACATAGGAAAGAATATTGCCGCCACGATGCTTGGCGGAGCGGGCTTCGAGGTTATTGACTTGGGTGTTGACGTGTCACCGGAAGCGTTTGTAGAGGCTGTTAGGAAATACAGGCCCCACATAGTTGGAATGTCCGCGCTGTTTACAACGACTATGATTGAAATGGAGAAGGTTATAAAGGCATTAGAAGACGCAGGGTTGAGGAACAAAGTTAAAGTAATAATCGGCGGGGCTCCTGTATCAAGGGAGTATGCTGAAAAAATAGGGGCTGACGCTTACGCTAGAGACGCCGTTGAAGGTGTATCCATCTGTAAGTCGTGGATTTTAGAGGGAAGGTAGGTCCGCGAGAAAGAGCACTCTCCCTTCCTTTTTTATGGTCTCCACTTTAATCCCTCTTCCAGCATTACCAAGTAGTTTTCTACTGGAACGTAATTTGTGACACTGTTCCCAGATCCAAGGGCGTACCTCCCCCGAGGCATGCACTTGTCTAGTATGCTTTTCACGTATGCTCTAAGCTGACTGGCTTCGTAGCGTGCAAGCTTATCAACGTCCACGCCCCCCAAAGTAGCAACCCTGTCACCGTACTTCTCCTGGAACTTCCATACTGGTATTATTTCATCTTGGAAAGAGTGGAAGGCATCTATCTTGACGTCTTCTATCAAGTCTTCCATTACCGCTTCGACGTTTCCGCATGAATGATACCAGTACATTTTTCCGTGCCGGTGAGCCAGCTGTGCATACTTCTTGAACCAAGGGAATACCATTTCCCTGTAAACGTCGGGGTTCACCATGGTTCCTTTCTTGTAGCCTAGGTCGTCGGAGTGAAATATGGCGCCGACGCAGTCGAACTCGACGACTATTTTGTACTCCTTGTAGAGCCTCTCCGCAACCCAGTCTATGACCGCTTTAACAAGGTCAGGATCCTCGCGAAGCTTTCTGAAGAGGTTGACGTACCCCATGATGCGCTCTAGAGCCATTTCCCATATTGTTCCTCCAGCAACTGACACCTTCATTCCATCTGGGAGGTTCTTCGAAATGAACTCGTAGGTTTCCTTTATGGGAAGCTCAAGAAACTGCTGCGACTTGAACCGTTCGAACTCCTCCCAAGACGAAACAAGTCCTTCCCGTTCCTCCACCCAGACCCTTTTCGACCCGGGCTCCGTGAGGATAGCAGTGTCATCTGCGAGCCTGCGCTTTCCGAAGACTGACAATTGGACAAGGAGTCCGACGCCTGGAGAGCAAACAAAGTTCTGAACATAATCATAGCCCATGTAATAATGAAACTTTATATTTGACTTAGCCATCTCGAAGATGTCTATCGGCTGGCCTCGAAGCTCATCCGGCCTGTAACGAAGCACGTTTGGAATTGGCTTCATGTCCAGCTTCAGCCGCTCAGCCACCGTGTTCATCGCCTCAGGATCGATAGCGTACTCTGCAAAGTGAGCTTTCTTAGGTTTTTCTTCACCCATCAAAACTTCTTTAAACAATTCAAAGTCCGGTTGAGGCTTCTCCAATGGCAACACGGGGAAATACCTCCAAACTTCTAAGGATAAATGAATATTAGTGCGAAAATAAATTATTTTCTTCGGGAAGATGTCGCAGGATTCCATGAGCTTATAAAATGGAGCACTTCTCCTCACAAAACAGGAATTTAAATGAGCATTCATTGCAAGCCACATTTTAATTATAATTTTCCTCTCCTGTTTCTTCAATGCAGCGGCAAATTACAGAAAGTTCGGCGAGGAAGCCTATACCTTAGTTCGGGGGTGAATTGTCGGGGAAGTTAAACGGTTTTCCATGCATTTTATTCTTTGGCAACCTGGAGGGCGTTGCTGTTGAGGGGGAGACATGATCCGCGCCAGTTGAAGACCACGCAACCATTCTCAGTGGAGGAGGGTTTAACAAAATTATGGCACACTTGACAGACTTATCAACGAGGGAAGCCGTGGGGGGAGGCAGCAACCGATAAGCCGCCGAGCCGTAATCACAGCCGAGAGCGGGAATCTCACGGCTAAAGCCGTGAGGGCATCAACGCAATTGTCGAGGAGAGATTGTGGCGAAGCTGTCTGAGTAACTATATCTTGGGGATTATGGAAGGAGACATAATAAGTGTGATGCTGTGGTCGTGGCGTTTGAAGAACCTTTAAGATGTCAAGGGGTTGTTTTGTTTGGCGGGTTTTGCTTCGCGGGGTTGCTGCGGCGGCAGGGTGGTTGGTTCTTTTCGCCTTGAAAATCCTTTGATGAGGCTTGAGGCGGGGAGGCTGCGCTGCACGTGCAGTAAAAGCCATAAAGGGTAGAGGAGAGCCAAAAGTGGGAATTTAGAAGGAAAAGTTAAAAGAGCATTACTTGTCTTTACTCTTCTTAATTGTTTTTAGTTTGGGATGATAGGGGTTGCGAAGCGCTGTCTACCGCTATGCTAACGCTAAGCTCTTAACCATGTACTTTGCCGGGTTTGTAGGCCCTCTTTCCGCTAATACTGTGCTTGCTCTGGTTCCGGTTCTGAAGGAGACCTTCGGAATTGACGTTGGAACCGTTCTTTTGGCAATACCATTTTTGATGTTTCCCTTTGCTTTCTTCCAGCTTTTCAGCGGAACGCTTTCGGACAATTACGGCAGGAGGCTCATGCTGACTGTAGGTTTCCTCATTTATGGGTCGGGACTTTTAGTTATAGGGTTCAGCCCGATGCTCGGCTTCTGGTCTTTTCTCTTAGCAAGGTTCGTATGTGGGGTGGGTTATGCGTTCATAGGGCCAGTTCTGCCCGCAGTCGTAGGTGACTTAACGGAGTTTAGCTACAGAGGTAAGGTTATGGGGATATACTCGTCGGTCAACACGTCCGCCATAGCGCTTGGACCCTTACTCGCAGGCTTCTTCGCCTATTCTTGGTGGAACATATACTTTATGATGGGTATTATGGCATACACTTCCATGCTTCTAGTCTGGTTTGTGTTGAGGGACACCAAGCCCAAGAACAACAACTATAATCTTAGGCAGGCTCTTTCAGACCTCAGGGGGGTTTGTTCTCTGAGAAGCGTTGTTGCGTTGAGTGCCGCTGGCTTCATGGGATTCTTCAGCTTCATGGGCGTCAACTCGTTCCTCTCCGACGCACTTTCCCGTCCACCCTTCAACTTCCAGCCCAGCACTATAGGTATAATTCTCTCAATAGGTGGAGGCATAGGTATATTTCTCTCCCCCATAAGCGGCTACTTGACTGATAGATTTGGACGGGGAAAAATAGCCTACACCGGTTTGTCCGCCTGTATTTTTTCCCTCTTCTTAATGCTGGTTGCGAGGGATTTTGTGGTGCTCGCCATCTCGATGGCGCTGTTCGGGATTGGAGGCAACCTCTTCTGGCTCCCTCTAAACGCTCTCTCCGTTGAACTCAAGCCGGAGAAAAGAGGGGCGGTCTCGTCTATTTTCAACGGTATCAGATTCTTCGGGTACGCCAGTGCCCCCTACCTGTTGACGCCGATCTATGAGGGCTGGGGAACGGTGGTTCTCTCAGGCTTCCAGCTGGTGATTGCGTTGAGCATAGGAGTAGCGCTTGTAAATATACCCATCATCAGGTATCTAGGACGGCAAGAGCTACCAGAAAGCCTTAAAGTCCTCAAAGCGGAGAAGGAGAAAACACCACCCCAGACGCGTGAAGCAGGATCAACCGTTTAGCCTCGAAAAGAAAGGTTTACAATTTAGATGATTTTTAGGTTTTAGAGCTCCGTAGAAGCACCATTTAGCACATTCGAGGCATCCTTTGCATCCAACTGAGAATTCTATGTTAACCTTTGTTCCTTGCCTTGAGACTTTTATCATCGACTTTGAAAGGCTGAAGAAGCCGTAATTTCTAAAGGAACATGCAAGCTGACAGGACAGGCATGCTGTGCATTTTTCAGGGTGGACTTCGACGAGCCTTTCCATCAGCCCACAGCTCCAACCTATTAATAATTTTAACGTCAAATGAGTTTTACGCTGTCGACCCTAAGGCTTCCGGGGGGTATTCGCGGCTTCCTACTGCGAAAATCTAATAATGTCGAGAGGCATATTCAGCTTCAAAGGGTAACATTTACGGCGGGGTCTCGTTTGGACGGGGAACCTGATGGGTCCTTGTGGTTTGCAAGTCTGCAAGGTGAGGGCAGGGTTTTCATGATGAAGGTTAGACCTGTCCATGTTAGGGTTTCGAGATACCAGAGAATAGAAGTTTACGACTCAGATTATTACGGTAGAGTTCTGGCTCTTAACGGAGAGATACAGCTTGCCTCCCGCTTCAATGCCTACATACACGAAAGCATGGTTCACCCGGCTCTTCTCACACATCCCAACCCGAAGAAGGTGCTAATAATCGGTGGAGGAGACGGAGGCTCAACCACGGAGACCTTAAAGCACGGAGTGGAAAACGTGACCGTGGTTGAGATAGACGAGGATGTTGTAAACGTCGCAAAGGAATTCTTAACTGAAGTATCTTCCGGCTTCTCCGACCCAAGGGTTAGGCTGGTCTTCGATGATGGACGCCACTTCCTCGAGGAGTGCAGGGAAAAGTTTGATGTGATCATAAATGACATGTCTGACCCGGTTGGGCCAGCTAAATCCGTCTTTACAGAAGAGTTTTTTAGGCTCGTACACGAACACCTAGAGGAGGACGGATTGTTCGCGACGCATGTTGAGTCGCCGGACACTTGTGAGGAGTTCTTCTACAGGTCGATCGCCACATTGAAATCTGTTTTTCCACTCGTTAGGCCATACAGGGTTTGGACGCCACCTTATGCGGAGTACTGGGGGAGAGCGGTGGCCTCCAAGCTTTACGACCCATTAACGCTGAATGTGAGGGAGCTAGATGACAGAATAAGAAGGAGAGGGGTGGAGTTACGGTGGCTGACTCCTGAACTCTACTTCTCGCTTTTCAACTCTCTCTCAAGGGACATACTGGAAAGAATGAGCTCTGATTGGAAGACATTAACGGACACAGACTTCCCAAAATTCAAGAGGAAGTGATTTAGACTTTCCCGGAAAGCATTTTGGTTACATCCATGATTTTTTTCATCAACTCCTCCCACTTTCCTTTCCTTAAAACCTTAATGGCGTCGGAGGCATTTATTGGAAGCTTAAAGAAATCGATGAACGAGCTGATCAGCAGATACATGTAACTATCAGCAACCACGGAGGAGCCAACGAGTTTCATCAAGGACTCATAAAAATTTTTGGGATCTGAGATGGCTTTCCTAACAATATCTTCTATAGAGTCGGCATTAAGTTCATCTTGAATGGATGAGAGAAGAATGAAAAATCCCGGAATCGTCTTATTTGCCCACTCCGCGTAAACTCGAACGGCCCTTGAAAGAATTTCAATGTTAACATCATCCATCTAGCTCACGCAGCTCACTACGGTTGAACAAAGATAAGGAAGAACGTGTAATAAAAATTTTGGGGGGGGAAGTACTAAAAGGTTCAGCTCCTTTTTGGCTATTTAACAGCTCTAGGTCATCAATCGTTAATGAATTCTCAGCTGTTCCTCCGGCTTAGTTAGCTTCTCCCTGTGATTACGTTGATTTCTCTTCATGAGTGGAGTTTGGAGGGTTTCTAACTGATTTTCCGTAGTCTTAAGAAAGTGGATGGAAGGTTTGCTGGCTGTGGACTGGTTTTTGTTATTTCTCGCGTTATAGGGGACATAACGGGTCTGGAGTGGAGAAAGAATTGTGAGTCAAGTATGCTCTAGCTTTACATCCACCCTTACAGGTTGGTTTAAGAGCGCATTCTTTGCATTTTCCTGTTAGTTTTGAGGCGTCTCTGAACTCTTTGTAGAGCGAGTTGTTCATCATCTTTTTCCAAGCTTGTTTTCCACCGTCCTCCAGAACGTTTCCCAGCTTAAAATCTAAGACGTCGCATAATAGGACGTTTCCGAGGGGGTCTACATCCATTGAAAGCTCGCTGCATCCTCCTGGGTGGACGTAAGGTGAGGATACAAGTGCCCTAGCGAATGGCGTGCACCATAAGCTGACTGGGAACCCGCGTTCTTCAGCAACTTCCTCGACGCTCCCTATTGCTGATGCAAGACTGGACTGAGAAGGCATTAGTTTCATGTCCGCGCTTCCCGAGGGTATTAGTGGTATTAAGGAGGCATTAACGCTCTCCAAGTCTGCCGAGAGGTTAACGAAGGCCCCCGCCTCGTGGGCGTTTAGTGACGTGATCGTCATGACGGGGTTAAATGGAACACTGTTCTCCTTCAGGGCTCGTGCTGCCGCCATAGCTTTCCCCCAAGCGCCTTTTCCTCTTATTAGTTCGCAGGTTTCTTTTGTGGCAGCGTCGAAGCTCAGGGAGACGTAAACGTCGAGTCTGCTAAGGCGGGCTGCAACTTCGTCGTCTATAAGGGTTCCGTTCGTCACTAATCCAACGTTCATCATGCCTCCAGCATATTCTAACAGGTGAAATATGTCATCTCTGAGAAGGGGCTCTCCCCCTGTAACCGATAGAAAACCCGGCTTCAGGCTACCGATTTCACCTATTAGCCTTTCAGCTTCACTCGTCCCCAACTCTGCTGTGAATCTACCTTTCACGTAACAGTGGAGGCAGCTACGGTTACACCTCGACGTGCAAAGCCAAACAACGAATCCCGGATGCGGCGTGACTATTATCCTCCCTCAAAAAAAGTACCCAGTAAAATGAGGAGAGACATAGTTAAAATATTTTTTTCCCAGTAGAAACTATAAAAAGCTCTTGCAAGTTTTCAAGAGGCGAGTTTTCTCGTGGACAAGGAACTCCCGAGGTGTTGTAGCTAAAAACGGGGGATTTTTATTTCCTGGTTCAGATGTTTTAACGGGAGGGTAATGGTAAGCGATTTACGAGAAAGTTTTAAACAACGTCGTTTCCCTTCCTTTTAGTAGTGTTCCTTTTTCTCTGGGAGGTTTACTGTTGAGTTTTAATAGAGTTAGGCAGAAGTTCGGGTCGCTGAGTGTTCTGATTGGTGATGGCTCGACTGGGATAGCCGTATTCACTGTTGGTGAGACTGGAACTGACCCAGACATGTCTGCGGCCCTTGTTTATGGTTTGGAACAAGCTATGAGGGAGCATTCAGCGTCAGCTAAGGATGTCTTCTTCGGTGGGCTATCTCCCCAAGGAGGCTTAGGCTGGTGCATGAGGCAAGTCGAAATTGGAGGGGAGAGCAGGGAGCTTTACGTTGGAGTCATGCTTTCTCCGGGTGAAAAATACACTTATGACGTTAACATTCTCTATCAGGACGAGGAGAGAGGGTGGTTCTTCCGGTTTTTAAGGGAAAGCTTGCTGGACAAGGTGGCTGATGCCATTAAGAAACGGATTGAGGGGAGGAGATTTGACGAGTTCTTGAGTAGTGGCCAAAAGATCGGAGCTATAAAAATGGAAGGGTTGCTGAGAAGCTCTGAAAACTTGGGGGAGACTTACAGAATTCTTTCTGAGGCGTTCAGCGAGTTTCAGAGAAAGGAGGAGGGAGTTACACTCGACGCACTTACACGTGACGGAGAGAGAGTTGACGGAAGGAAAGTTGTTGCCGAGGCTGCCCGGGAATACTTAGAAGCTGTTTTCGACGTTCAGGATGCCGAGGGGGATGGCGAGTTTTTAGCTACTGTGAGGAGTTTTAAGCGTGCTGATGAAGCGTTTACTCACGTGTGGCTTTCTTGTGCCGAGGCTTGCTGTGAGGCTAATCCAGCTTTCCTGTTCCTAGCAGGAGGCGGAAAGAGTTACCTTGACGTTTGGAGGAAAGCTCTAGATGAGGCTTTGAAAGAGTGGAAGAATAGGGCTGTAAGATTCCTGCTTGAGAAAAGGTTCGAAGAAGACCTCGTTATGGGTGGCAGTTTCACTGTTGGCCGTGATGAATTGACGATGGTGGAGGATGTTCTGAGGAGGGTTGCTTCTGAAATGGAGGGTGAGCTACGTGGCCGCTTCCCCCTTGTGGCATTGGCCTTTGAAAAGGCGGGGCGGGGAGTTCTAGAGGAGCTCGAAGGCTATGCCTACGCATTAATACAGTCCATTCAGGAGAAGGCTTTCAGCGAGTTTAAGAGTAGAGCGCTTGAGGAACTTAGTGAAGAGAGGATCCGACTACTCTATTATGGCTTGACCATTGAGGAGATGAAAGCGAGAGTTGAAGACTACGTTAACGAACAGATAAGGGAGCTCGAGGACCGACTTTACATGATTAGCCACTTGCTTGCATGTCCAAGCCCGACCATGGATAGGGCTAGAAGAGAGCTTAGGGAAGAAATTTGGGAAAAAGTTGTTTCGGTGGTCGTGAAGGGGGAAGTGCCCGTTCTCCTTTCCTCGATAAAGCACGTTAAAAATGCTGTTAGGGATATGAGAGGTAGGATCTTCATAGAAGTTGTGGAGGAGTTCCTTAAAGAAGCCGGTGGAGGCGTCATGGCGGCGCTTCCCGCATTAGGCTACATACTGGAGGAAGCCGGTGTGTTTGAAGAGTTCACCACGAAAGTGCGGGAGGCCTATGGAGAAATGAAGGCTTCATCTGAGGGTGAAATGGTTCTTGATAAGCTGAGGGAGAGGAAACTGCTTTTGTCAGGGTGTGCTGAGGACGTTCAAAGGGCTGGAAGCGCCTTCATGAGGGGGATTAAAAAAAGCATAGCTTCTTGGATGAGCAGAATTCTACTGGATGAGGACGGCAGGCCACCCTTAGTTAAGTTACTTTATGATTCCTATTTGGACATAGGGAGAAAAATTAACGGTGCACGTTTATCTTTCATGATTCTGGAGGCGATAGTGTCCGAGTTGAGAAGAGAAAAAGTTTCTGAAGTTAAGGAATTGGCGGACGCTGTTAGGAGAGTTTACGAGCCATTTATGAGGGAGCTTAAAAAGGTTAAAGGAGATGATAAGGTAAAGAAGGGGCTTGAGAAGCTTTCGAAGAAGACAGGGGTTACCTTCACTTCTGCAAGGCAACTTTCCTCTTACCTCGCCAAAAGGCGGAGCCGCATTTGGGGCTGGGTACTCGGGGAGGATGAAGGCGAGGTCGTGCTCGTCCCTCAAATAACGTTGGATCCTGAGGATGTAGCTCGATTCTACGTGAGGGTATCAGACATTATTCTGGAGGACGTCTCCTTCATCAAGGAATTGCTATCGCTACTTAAAGGTATCAAGGTAGACGTTGAAGGCGAGGTTAAAGATGTACTAGACTTTCTTGTTGGTGAAGCTAGAAAACTTAGGGGAATGCGAAGGATTAAAAGGAAGATAGAAGAACTCTTGGCAGAAGAGAGGGCTGGTATCTTTAGGCGCCCAGAGCCATTCGAGGGAATAGTCGAAAAATGGGTTGTCGACTCCTTCTTCGGGGGGAAA